>Ga0065720_1018829_pt1 | contig 156311 bp, 204 predicted proteins | sample Thericmetagenome_FD_59107 | JGI IMG/M metagenome (GOLD analysis project Ga0065720, IMG submission 59107) | Thermophilic microbial communities from the Joint Bioenergy Institute, California, USA of rice/straw/compost enrichment - eDNA_2 v2... | ecosystem: Engineered > Solid waste > Grass >...
ACTTTGGAAGTTGGTAAATTTAATAAAGTTGCTGATGATTGGAAATTTGAAGATACTCTAAAAACTGAAGAGCCGGTTGCTGAAACAGCTTCAGTTGGAACACCTGAAAATCAAAATAATGAAAGTGATGTTCAGGTAGATTCAACTGAAACAACTGAACCAACAAATGAAGAGGTTAATGAAACTACCGATGAAGCAACTGGTGAAAATCAAGAAAGTGAATTAAGTCAAGCCATCTAATAACTTCTAAATAACACGGGAGAGGAGAAATCCTCTCCTTTTATATTTATATAGGTGTTTATTATTTTGTTTTAGAATTCGTTCTGCGTTGTTAAAAAACAGTTTACATAACTCTTATTTTATGATATAATGTATCTATAAGGAAAATAAATAGAAATGACTAAAATGGAAAAAGCTATTATCGCTATGATTAATACATCAACTTTAGAAAGTAATGAATTATTTAATGAAGGACTTTCACTAAGTAAACAAGGTTTTTCCCACCCTCGTTATGTGGAACATCAAGGTGAAGTTATCATTGTAGTCTCAAAAAACTTAAATATAGACTTAAAAAAAGCTTTATTATATAAACATATGAAGTTAATGAAAATTAGTAAACATTATGATTTGAGAGGAGATACATTATTAGTTAATTATATTTTGGATACTCAAGAAAATGGTAATGTAATTGAAATTGATGGTAAAAAAGTTGAAATCAAATTAATTAGTTAACGGAGGGAGAAATCTCTCTTTTTTGTAAAAATAGTTTACAATTGCTAACATTTATGATACAATAAACATGTAAGGTAATTAAAATTGAGAGGTGTTCAATTATGAGTGAAAAAACACTAAATGTTAAATATGTATCAGTGTGGGATGGAGGGCACGAAATTGTCACAAACGCTAAATACGATACATCAACAGGGTTAGTGTTTGATATTGAAACAGTTGAAGGAATCAATGAACAAGGTGAAGAAGTTGAAGTGTTGGATAGAGAGTATATTATATTACCCGGTGAACAAGAAGTGGCATTGAATGTTATAGAGCGAGATGGAAACTACTACACTGTTGTAAGTATATTTTAAGATCATCAACTATGCAGGTATGAATAGGAGGAAGAAATTATGAAATATTTTGAACTAGTAAAGTATTCCGATAATTCTGTAGGAGCTGTGTTTGGTTATTGTAAAGAGGGAGAACTTGAAGAAAAGGTAAAAAAACCTCAATCCTGATTATGTTAATGAAGTAAGTAAAAAAGAATATGGTATAGGAATAGCTAGGAATAATCGCAAAGCAACGCAGTTATTTTCTGGTAGATGAAGAGGGAGAAATCCCTCTCTTTATTTGTAAAAAACTGTTTACAACTACTCAAATCTATGATACAATGAATTTATAAGGTAATACAAAATATTAAGGAGTGATATTGAATGCGTGAACAGGAGATTTTTGATATTATTAAGGAAAATCTAGAAGATAATGGTATAGAAGTTAGTGATAGCCAAGTTGAGGATTATGTTCAACAATTTTTAAATGAAGTTGAAGAACAAGAAATTGATGATGATGAAAATATTGAAAGACAGCTACAATATTTTGTAACTTCATTATATGGTGAAGAGGATTAATCCTCTTCTTTTTTTTTGTAAAAAACAGTTTACAAATACTTAAGTATATGATATAATGAATCTATAAGGTAAGTTAATAAATGAATTGGAGATGATTATATGATATATAAAGTTATTTACAGAAACCCAAACAACATCATTAGAACAGGTGATATTGTTTTTCAAACAGAATCAAGATTTGAATTTAATAACTTTATGAAAAATGCAAATAAATATCCTGGGTCATATAATATTATTGATATTGAAAAAATCAGAACACCAAGAAAATCAACAAAAGAATATACTGATGGAAACAAATTTAATGATACATTCTTTGTAACAGAAAAAGATAAAGAAGTAATAAACAAATTAATAGCTGAAGGTAATCAAGATGCTATCAGATTAAGTAAGAAAATTAAGTTTGATGATGAATACCAACACGATATTATCGACGTTAGAACACTAACTGGACCTAATAAAAAAATAATGAGATTATTACCATCAACTGAATTTAATTGGAAATTTTAAGAGACCTATTGGTCTCTTTTTTTATAAAAAACAGTTTACAACACTTAAGTTACATGATATAATGTATCTATAAGGTAAACCAATTACCAAATGGATTCAAAAAAATAACTTAAAAAACTTATAAAAACAGTTTACAAACTACAAATTATATGATATAATGAATCTATAAGGTAAATCAAAAACTAATTAAATTAATTGGAGGAGATTTTAATGAAAAAATTTACAATTGAACAATACGTGGAAGCTAAAGAAATGGCAAAAGAATTAGGTATTAATTATGTAGGTAAAACAAAAGAAACCTTGGTGAATGAAGTAAATGAGAAATTAGCTGCTGCTCAACAAAATAAAAAAGAGAAAGTTAAAAAAGAAAAGTGGTATGCTAATGGTTATGGTTTTCAACCAGGTGATGTAGTAGATATTCAATATAAAGTAATTGAAAAAAATGGTGAAATTAAGCATATTTTACACGGAAGAAATGCCGTTATCATTGGACCAAGTGCAAATAAAAATATGGTAAAAGCTTACTTAACTCACCCTAAAACTGGTGAACAACTTAATTGTCCAATCACTCTAGATATTAACTTAATTAGTTTATATATTCCAAATAATGAAGACCAAGAGAAAACAGAAGGAGTCGCTAGCTAATAGCTAGCTTCCTTCTTAATATCTATATTAATTAAATAACTTAAGAAGAGGGACCAATCTAAGGTCTCTTTTTTTTTGTAAAAAATAGTTTACAACTACTTAAGTTTATGATATAATGTATCTATAAGGTAATTTAATAAATGAATTGGAGGGAATGCAAAATGGAAAATATCTTAAAATCGGATGAAAGAACTAGATATGCGATGTTAAGTCGCCTACAATCAGACTGTGAATATTATTTGAATCATTGTGGAAGAAGTAAGAATGTTCTTTGGTTTAAGGATGAGCGGGAGCACATTGATAATATGAAAAAACTTCACGATAGCTTTAGTGAAGGTGATAAACCTGAATGGCTAACAATGGAGCAAATTCTTGATTATGAAAAACAGATGATTACACAATAAACAACTAGAGGGAAAAATCCCTCTTTTTTTGTAAAAATTGTTTACATTATTAATGTTATATGATATAATGAATCTATAAGGAAGTAAATAATGAAATTGGAGATGATGATAAATGGAATCTAAAGAGGTTTTTGTTGGATTGGAGTATGATATTTGTGTAGATACTTCTTATTGGGAAGAAATGGTTGATTTCATTACAAAACTTGAAGAGAAAGGATTGTTTATTGACTTTACAAAAAACTCAAGTAAAGATGAGTTTACAAGCATTAAAATTGGTTTGATTGCTACTAGTAATGATGAATTTATGGAAGCAAACAAAACACTTATGAGGTTAATTGATAAAGAAACATTCGATGAAATAGATAGCTATATAAGTAAATTACAAAGTATTTAATTGAGAGGGAGAAATCCCTCTATTTTTTTGTAAAAAAACAGTTTACAAATACTTAAGCTTATGTTATAATGAATCTATAAGGTAATACAAAAACTAAAATAATTGGAGGAATTAAAAATGAAAAATTTCAAAGTTGAAGATTACAAATTGGCGGTAGAAAAAGCAAAGGAACTTGGTATCAAATTCGTTGGAGTTAAAAAAGAAGCTCTTGTAAATGCAGTTAATGAAGCTCTAGCAACTCAAAGCAAGCCTGCTAAAAAAGAAAAGTGGTATGCTAATGGTTATGGATTCCAACCAGGTGATGTAGTAGATATTCAACACAAAGTGATTAAAAAAAATGGCGTGGTGAAACAGATTTTGCAAGGTCGTCAAGCTATTATCATTGGACCAAGTGCAAATGAAAATATGGTAAAAGCTTACCTAACAGATCCAAAAACTGGAGAGCAGCTAAATTGCCCAATTACTTTAGATGTTAATTTAATTAACCTATACATTCCAGCTAATGAAGAACAAGAGGAAGCAGAAGGAATTGCTAGCTAATAGCTAGCTTCTTCTTTAATATCTATATTAGTTAAAGAGAGACCAATCTAGGGTCTCTCTTTTTTTTGTAAAAAATAGTTTACAACTACTTAAGTTTATGATACAATGTATCTATAAGGAAAAAGGAGATGATAATGAGAAATGGTTATATCAAAGGTTTACAAGTAGATGCTACTAAATACTACAAAGAAGAAGCAGAGCGAATGGATAAAAAGTTTGATACAGATGCTACAGTTACAGGTGGAGTGGTTCGTTGGAATTCTAACAACAATATCCCATCAAGAGATATTCTTGAATTTTGGCAATACTTCAATAAAGATTTTGATTTTGATAAAACACTTGAAGTAAGCGAACAAGAAACAGCAAATTTCTTCAAACAATATAGAGAATCTCAAGCAAATAAAGTTTATTCAGAAGAAGAGAAGTTTGAAATGCGAGCAGCATTTGGAGAAGGTGCTACTGTAGTAAATGTAATTACTGGTAAGAAAACAAAACTTTAAGAGCCAAAAGGCTATTTTTTTACAAAAAAACAGTTTACAAATACAAAATTACATGATACAATGTATCTATAAGGTAAATAAATTAATGGAGGAATGATATTGATGGATAATTTAATTGTTAATGTTCCTTTTGATAAAAGAGGTAAGTATGTAAAATCCATTGCGGAACGCGCAGGAGTCACCCAGTTTAGTAATGATGAGTTTGGTAATATACAATTTGAAGTATCACGGGTTCAATTAGAGGATATTCTTAATTTATCTGGTATTGGCACATATAAAATTGAATTGCCGGGAAATGTAATTTCCACAGGGCTACACATAGACAATATCTATTATGGTCAAATTTGGCACTCAAAAGAAGAATACGATGAATATAAACTAAAAACAGCAGATATGTATTAATCACATTGAGAACCTTAGTGGTTCTCTTTTTTTTTACAAAAACAGTTTACAAATACAAAATTACATGATACAATGTATCTATAAGGTAAACCAAATAAATGAATTAGAGATGATAATAATGGAAAATAAACTACCATTCAGCTTAAATGTTATTAAGGAAGTTTTAGATTCTTCAGATAGTAATTATGAGGTAGTTAATCAAAAAAATCGTTATTAATGGAAAAATCCAAGCGGTAAAAACAAAATTAAATAAATTACTTAAAGAACACAGCGGGTTAAAGATTATCAATAGTAAAGGCTACTTTGGTAATTTTGAATTCAAACACATTATTCAAAAATACACAACGGGTGGATTCAGCATGAAGGAAACTCCAGAAGGAGTGGAAATTTATGAAATTGGTGGAACTGGATATATGGGAATAGATTAAGAGGAATTTTTCCCTCTTTTTTATAAAAACAGTTTACAAAATCCAAGTTATATGATATAATGAATCTATAAGGAAAGTTAATAAATGAATTGGAGTTGATAAGTATGAGTAAACTACAACATCAAATTAACGAGTTGGAAGCTTTCTGGAAAGAATTGTTAAAGTTTAATAATTCTGTAATAACTAAAGAATCAAGAAAGCAACTGATGGAGTTGATCAACAACAACAAATACTTCACTCGTAAAGATGTGGATAACCGAGTTACATTAAGTGCTTACGGCCATATGATGAGTCCGGAATTTGAAATCTCAAATGTAAATGGAAAATTCTATGTAATGGATTGCAGCTTTATAAGAATGATGGAAGGAATGTACGAACAACTACAAGAAGAGGGAGATTAATTTCTCCCTTTTTTATAAAAACAATTTACAAACACTTAAGTTTATGTTATAATGAATCTATAAACTAATAAATTGGAGGAATTCAATATGGCAATTTCAATGACAAAAGCTAATGAAGGTACGTGGAGAGTATATAATTCAGAAAATGAAAAATTAGTTCGTATTCAAACTCAATCTTTTAGACATGGAAAAGAATACAAGATAACTTCTGGAGGTGCTACCATTGAAAGTGGAATTGCATCGTTCAGCGAAGCTAAACGAATAGCATATAGAGAAGTTAAGAGACCATAGGGTCTCTTTTTTTGTAAAAAACAGTTTACAACACTTAAGTTACATGATATAATGAATCTATAAGGTAATACAAAAACTAATCTATTGGAGGAATTAAAAATGAAAAATAAACCAGAAGAAACATTTACATTAACATACAAAGGTGGAAGAGGTAAGGGTTTTGAAGAAACAAATATGCTAATTAAAGCAACAAATAAAGCTGAGGCAAGAAGCAAATTTTATAAAATAGTCCCAAATGGGATAATAAAAAGTATTACTATTCTCAATAAAGTATCTGGAAGAGTTAAATAAACTCTTCTTTTTTTTTGTAAAAAACAGTTTACAAATACTTAAGTTACATGATATAATGTATCTATAAGGTAAAGGAATTATCAAATAGATTCAAAAACATAAGCTTAAAAAACTTCAAAAAATAGTTTACAACTACTCAAATCTATGATATAATGAATCTATAAGGTAAAACAAAAACTAATCTATTGGAGGATGATTCAAATGAAACTTTCAAACCTACTTCAAAACTATAATGTTAAAGCGATGGGCTTCCCTGCTGTAGCAGGATTGTCCGAACATTCTAAAGGCGACAAGCCTGCTGTATTATCTACACTTGCAGCTCCACAACTATTTGCACAAGGCATTACGGATTATTACAGTCTTGTTATTCCTCGCGGCTCCATATTTAAAACAACGGACGACATTTTAGCTGCTGATCCTGACGTCAAACATTATAAAATTATTGCTGTAGATACTAATAATCTACCAACAGCGATTACAACACAACATCAAGGCACATTGGATATACTCAAAGAGTTATATCCAGATGCAGAGGTTATCAACCAACGTCAAGCAGATGGAACAGTCCGCAACCTTACAGCGGATGATGTGCGAGGAAAGCATATTATCGGTGTACTGCCGCCGTTTTTAATCGAGGTAGCAGCAGCGTTTACTAGCACATCTATCGTTAATTACAATGCTGCAACTGACGGAGATTTACAAGGCGATGAGTTACGACAACGTCTAGTAATAGCTGACCAAGCTATTACTATTGAAGAAATCAAATAACATTTAATACCCTCCTAGCAATTGCTAGGAGGGGAAAGAAAGGAGAATTGCAATGAAAGTTTATTTACCAAAATGCTCATCTCTCGAGGAGTTAAAAATCGTTCTAGATGAGCGATACGCACAGAATATAAACAAACTACAAAAGGTGTCGTTACAAGATGATTACGAGAGCAACGTTTTGCGCTCTCGTTTATTAGGAGAAAATCAACTTATCACAAAGATCTTGGTGGCTATTGGTAGCCACTGATTGAGGAGGAATTAATATGAATTACGATTACTATTGCTCATCTTTTGGCTATATGTCCGATACTTGTACCATTTGTGGCACTCCAAATTCGTGCAACTATGGGGAATTATATTGCTCCGAATACTGTCGAGCAGAAACATTGCCGACAGAAGAAAAATATAAATTACTAGGTTCTCTCAAACTTAAAGAGAATCTAGAAACAATAAAGAAATTAGAACAAGAAAATCGTATTATCAATTTAGTTTCTAGTCATATTCCAAAATATCAACCTACCACTGATTCAGTAGTATTTTATTGGTTCAGGAATAGCGGCTTTAAGGACTTTTTCGGGCGCTGGAAGAAAAATAAAATTTTCGTTTTTGGAACGGTATCAGCATCCCTACATAGACGGACATCGAGCTTGCTGGAACTAGAAGAATGGTTCCATAGCGGAAAAGTGACAGAGAAATACGTAATAAAAGATCATTTAGGCAATACATTATCGTTTGAGGATGCTCTGTATTACGCAATCACGTCTAGCGTAAATACAGAGAAGCAGTTGGACACAGAGCATGTGTTTAACTGCTCTATAGGAAAAATCCAAGTATATGAATATGCTGGAGGGTTGGAGCCTTAATCAATCCAACTCTATAATCAAAAAAAACCCCACCGCTAAGGTGAGGGCTTTTTTAATTTATATCCATATACAACTGCATACGGTTATTATGATCTCCCTTCTATAAAATAAATATTTACAATTTTAAAGATATATGGTATAATAATTATATAATAAAAGGAAACCAAATAAAAGAATGATAAATTTATAAAAGATTTGAAAGGAATGATTATATAGATATATCTATATACCATAGGTGTAGAAATTATCAAACAAAAATCAACAAAAATAATAAAAAACAGTTTACAAATATATATTTTTATGTTAGAATATATATATAAGGTAATACTAATACCAGTCTAAAAGTGAAATAAAAAAATGGCCGTAGGCCTGCAGAGCCGAGCAGATTCCCGCTAAATCGAGATAAATTTTCAACTGATTTTTCCCTCTTCTTACTCTAACAATAAACCATTGGAGTATAAAGGGGAGAGAGGGGTAATAGGGAGAAATGGGGATGAAGGGGAGTAAGGTAAAAAATTTCTAGAGAAAAAAATAGACTGTTTTTCTGGGGAAAAGGGGTATAGTAAAAAATTTCTAGAGAAAAAAATAAAGCCGTTTTCTAGAGAAATAGCAGTAAGGTAAAAAATTTCTAGAGAAAAAAATAGACTGATTTTTTGGGAAAAACCAGCTAAAACCTAATAGTTTGTAACTAATAAATGCACTGTAATAATAACAGCATATCAGTAGTATATTGATATGACAATATATGAAAATATGCTGTTTTTTAGATTAAGTGCAAAATAGTCAATATCACCAAAAAAGTTGATAGACTAGTATTTTTATCCATAAAATGGATAAAATAATAGTATAAACAACTAAAGGAGATGGTGAATATGACGTTAATTAGATTATTATTTATAATTGGTACAGGCTGGGGATTGTATGAATTGTTTGAATATCATGCATTTGCTGGTATGCTGGCGTTATGGACTGTGCTGGCAGTAATATTGTTTTTGAGAGGATATAGAAAAGCAGTACGTACAGTTATAGGTAAAAAAACTATGAATTTAGAAGAAAAAATAATAGAATTAGAATTAAGATTGGATTCTATAGAAAGAAAAATGAATTTAGAGCATAAAGAGAGAAAAAGATTAAAGGCTAATGTGGTAAATTTTCCTAAAAACTAGTTAGATACTAAAGAGAAAGTTTGGAGATTCATTTAGCCCCAAAGTAACAAACCTCAAAATGAGGTTTTGTTTTTACAAAACATACAAATAGTATAATAAAGGTGATGATACTTGAATATTTTTGACATCAATGAAATCATTAAAAAAACATTAAATCAACAAGATAGTATTTTGGGGTATAAAGATTTTTATAGTGAGTTAAATCAATTTATTGTTGTAAAAAATAGTAGAAATAAACAAATATTTATGTTAAATATAGTAGAAAATAAATTAAGATGTTATTATGATAAGGATTGTTTTTTAGCCCCACATAAAAGGGCATTAATGTTAATTTATAATGAATATTGCTATGAAGATGATAATTATTTTAGTATAACAATTCCTTTTTGCGAAATAGAAATTAAAAATTTTATCAATTTAATGGTATATTGGGAGCAAAAATATAAATCCTTTTCAAAGGAATAAAAACAATCTTAAAAATTAGTTTTATTACAAAATAATAATTATTTTGATAAAAAATGATTGTTGATAATGAAAATGATATGGATGGAGATGTAAAATATGGGTTCATTAATTTTGCAAAAAATTGAGGAGCAGTTAGATGTGATAAATGTGACTTTAAAATTAATGAATGTGAACATATTATTTCAAATTCGTCAACTAGATCATCATGTTTTTAGAATTATTAAAATTGAAAATAATATTGAATATGAGTTACAATTATTATATGATAAAAAAGATTATGTTGAATTGAGACATTTTAAATCCGGTAAATATGATATTTCAGAACATATATTGTTTTTTTATAGTATTGAAATTGAATTATTGGGGAATGTTGTTTTAGCTAAACTAACAAATGATGTTGTGAAAAATTTAGATAAAATATTAAAAACTTTATTAATTAATGAAGTGGGTGTAATAATATGAATAAAAAAATAAAAGAAATTGAATTAGAAATTAAAAAACACGAACAAATGTTAAAAACTGCAGGTTCGTTTAGATTTGCGATAATTGTATATATCAAATTAAAACAATTAAATAAAAAAAGAAATAAATTATTGAAAAACAATATACAATAAGTTAAAATAATGATATAATATTTATATTAGGAGGTGCTAATATGAATTATAGACGTGATATAACTGATAAACATATTTTAGATATATGTAACGTTCTTGAGTCATATATAGTATCTCTTGTTTTATCTGGAGATAAAAGTTGTTCCATTTATATTTCTCGAGATGAAAGAACCATAACCTTACAAAAAGATTATGGCGGTTATACTAAAAGAATAATTCAAATAATGTATGATAAATCATTACTAAAATATCATACTTATGTAAAATATATTAATCATCAATTATTAGAAAAAATAAAAAAGGACGAATCATTTCATCAATTTATTTTACTTAATGAAAATTTTAGCCATAGAAATAGCTTAATGATAAAAGATAGTTCTATAGTTTTTGAAAATATAGATAAATTGCAAAAATTTATTGTTTTGTTGTCAAAATATATAGATAAATGATTATTTTATAAAGCGAAAGATAACAATCTGCATTAAAAATATATAAATCAAACAATTTTATATAAAATGCATTAAAAGGGTTGAACTAGAATGATTTTTCTTACTAAAGAACAAAAAGATATTTTAAAAGAAATAGTTAGTTTTTTAGATGAGTTAAAAGTGATTGGTAAATTAATAAATAATAGTTTTAATATTGAAGTTAATGGAAATTTAGTTAAAAATTTAATATTAAAAATTGATGTAAAAAGAGAATATTATTCTAAGTTTTTAATTGCTTGTAAAGTAACCAGTTTTTTTGGACAATCAACCATTATTTTTGATAAAATAGTTGTTAATAGATTAATGGGTGATAAAAGAAATGAATTTAAAAATAAATTTATTAACCAATATGAATATTATGAAAATTTATTTCACTATAAAATTAAACTTAAAACATTAGAAGAATTGCGTGATTATATTAAAAATTTTATGTTGACTATCATAGAACTGGAGATAAAAATATGAAAACAACAAAATATTATATTGACGAACTAGAAAAATTAGTAGATTCATGTCAGCTAATAATTAATGTTATGCCCAAAAAACATACCACGCATGTAATAAAAGAACAAAAAGATAAATCATATACAATTATATTTGCAGAACAATACGGAATGTTTTCATATGATTTTTCAACATTTATGTCTTGTAAGTATTTTATTGATAAACAAAAATTTCTCATATTTATCAATCATTTTTCACCTCAAAATTCAGTATTTATAAAACAAAGTTATTACAACAATTTTGAAAAACAACAATTATATTTAAATACTATAGAAGAAGTGTTTGAATTTTTTAAGATTTATATGAATTTGATCAAATTAAGATAACCAAATGCATAAAGATTATAAGAATTAAATGAAAAATAGATTTATTATAATAAAAGATTTTTATATCAATACCTAGAATAAATAATAAACTATAAAAATCTATAGAATAGAACAAGCACGGGACGAGGGAGAAGCAAAAAGGGACAATTACAATCATGGTCCCACTGCTTCTCCCTCATGCTTTCAAGAATTTCCATCCCCGCTAGAACATCTCATCCCGCAAGAATAGAATCCCCCCACAACAAAAAAGAAGTGGGGGCCGGAAAACAAAAGACTCCATCAAACTCCTTTATTAGGAAAAAAATAATATAGAACAAAAAATACAAACAATCATTTATTTTAATAGAATAGAACAAGAAAAAACTTTTAATAAAATAGAACAACATTGTATTTGATCTAATAGAATAGAATTTAAAAGTTATAAGAATCATTTATCTTTTATTTATTTTAATAGAATAGATCAAAAATAAAAAAATACTAATAGAATAGAAAAAACTATAATAAATACATCCAATAGTGCTTATTTAAATTAGTAATAGAATAGAACATATTTATTTTTTGTTTAGAATAGACAATAAGGGATGAATATCCCGTTTTATCTTACTTTTATAGATCAAATAGAATAGAAATGAGCTTATAATATAGAAGTATAGAATAGAACATCGTTTTGTTTTTTAACTATTAGTTGATAACAAATAAGATGAATAATAGTTATCTTCCTACTGTATTCTGCTCATAAAAGTTTTTTCCCGAGCCGCGCGGCTCGGGAAAAAACCAATTTATTCATAATATGAACTTAGTTGCAAAATAATTTATATATCCTGGAACAGGTATTGTTCACAATTGCAACAAAAGTTCACAAAAAATTCACAAACTTTTCACAAAAGATTATTATAAAAATGGCAAGTTGTCCTATATAGGACTATTACAACTAGAGGCGCTACATAGCGCATAAAGAGAGACGGCGAGACTCAGAGAGCCCCGACCCCTGCGGGGTTGGGCTAAAGACCCAACCGCCGGAAATTGAATTTCGGGAGAGGCAAAAATTGGTTTCAAGGTTCTCGGTTCTCAGGGTTCCCTCGGGAGAGGCCAAAACGAAATTTTCTTTTTTTTTGACAATTTGATAATTTGACAATATAAATTTTACGTAACAAGGAGAGAATAAAATTGGATTTAAGAATAAATCATAATGAATTAGAACTAGGGATTTTTGAAGGAAGTGTTGCACAAGGAAAAACTGGTGCAAAAAGACAACATTTTCAAGTATACTGTGATTATAAAGGTGATGAAATAGGGAGTATTACTTTTTATGCTTATGAAGGCTGGCCTTTAAATAAAATAGATAGCTATACTTATAAATCATCTGAAGTTGTACCTAATTTACTTTATATTAATGAAGTTAGAGTTCATGATAAATATCAAAATTTAGGTATTGGTCAATTATTATATAAAAAGTTTGGAGAATTGTATGAAGAGAGATTCAAAAATTGGCCAATTGGAAGAATGTTTGTAAATCCTATCGCTGAATATGCATATAGAAAAGCTGTTGGTTTAGGATATATTAGCGAAGTAACATTGGATGAAACATATATTGGAAGAGATTATGATGAAGATTACAAACCGTTAATGAGAGATTTAAGAAATAAATTACCAGAACATGTAAAAGGTCCAGAAACATGGGCTAAAGTAGCAAATAAAGATGTTAGAAACATAGAAGTTAAAGTTAAAAATAGTAATAATTATGAATTATATTCTCAAGTTGAAGAATTTGAGAATTTTGAAGGTTATGAAATTGATATTTATGTTAATGATAAAAAAATTGGTAGTCTTGATTTTTGTTATATGGAAAATGCAAAATATAAAGATGAACTTATAAATAAATTAATATGCATTAATGTAATTGATGTAGAAGAAGAATATCAAAATTTAGGTTTTGGAACTAGATTATATCAAGAATTTGGTAAAATATATAATGAAAAATATAATGGAATACCAGTGGCTAGATATTTTATCAATCCAATAGCTGAATACTCATTTAGAAAAGCCGTAGCACTAGGATATGTAAGTGAACATGCTTTAAGTGAAGATTATATTGGGAGATTTTATACAAGTGATAATAAACAATTAATAAAAGATTTAAGAAACAAATTACCAGAACATATTAGAGGCCCTGAAGTTTGGTCTAAAGTTTCTAGTAATGATGTTAGAAATGTTATTGTTGATTATCAAGTCAAAGATGAAAATGACCCTAATTTAGAATCTTTAGGTGTTACAAATATAAAAAATCATAACATAACTCTTAAAACACCTAATGATAATATTATAGGAAGTTTATCATTTATAGAATATAATAATATCCCTATTGATATATTTGGATATGATAAAGAAGGAATAGCTGATAAAATCTTAAATATTGATAAAATAGAAGTTAAAAATCATTATAGACAATTAGGTTTTGGAACTAGATTATATCAAGAATTTGGTAAAATATATGATGAAAAATTTAATGGGGTACCAGTAGCTAGATATTTTATCAATCCAATAGCGGAATATTCTTTTAGAAAAGCTGTTAGTTTAGGATATGTAAGTGAAAACGCTTTAAATGAAGATTATATTTCTAGAGGATACAACACTAGTGAAAAAATAGAGCAGGCTAAAGATTTGAGAAATAAGCTTCCAGAAGAATTTAAGGGTCCTTCTGTTTGGGCTAAAATAAAAAATAAATTAAAAAAAAAGTAAATATCAATATAGTTAATCGCAATTCATCCAATATAAAAAGTAAACATTTGTTATACAGAATGTTAACATCTAAAATTAATGAAGATGAAGTTGATTATAATGTTAGCGAATCTTTTAGTAGAGATATTTATGATAATGAAATAAAAATTATTAATGTTAACATTTTGTATAATGGAGAAGAAGTAGGATATTTGATGTTTTCAGTTGATGAAAATAATCAAAAATTGTTTATAGAAAATATAGAAGTTTGGGAAGTATATCGAAATCAAGGAATAGGGCAATTACTATATAAAAAATTTGGAGAATTATACAGAAATAATTATAATGGATGGATAGTAGAAAGAGAATTCCAAAATCCGATAGCAGAACAAGCTTTTATGAAAGCTATTGAAAAAGGATGGGTTCCTCAAGAAGCTTTTAATGAACAAACAACTAAAAGAACTTATTAAAAAAGCCATTATATAGTAATGGCTTTTTATTATATTGAGTTTGTAATAATATATTATAAAAATAAATATTTATAGAAGGTGATAATATGATAGAACCTAGTACTAAAGATATTATTAAAATTGTTAGAACTTATGCATATCAAAACGGTATGACCTTAACTGAATTTGCTAGAAAAGCTGAAGTTTCAAAATCTTGGATTTCTAGATTAAGAAATGAAGATGCTGAAATTTCATTGAATGTTGCTAGAAAACTTTTAAATACAGCGGGATATAAAATTGTTGTTAAACATCAAAGTCAATTAACTACAGGAGATCAAGTTGAAATTAATATGCTTTCCGATGAAGAAATAGAAAAATTAAAACAAAACAAAGGAGCATCTAAAACTAGATTGCGTAAGGTGATTTTAAATGAAAAGAACTCCGATAGAGAATAAAGGTGAATTTATCATTATCAACGGAGCTGAAAATAATTATGTATATGCTATACCTAAAAGTAGAGATCCAATTTTAATTGAAAATAATAGTGATAATGATAATGAAAAAATTACAAGTAATCAACAAAAAGAAGACTTTAGAATTTATAATATATTTTTTGATTCATTTCAAGATAGAATTATTTTTGGGCAAAAATATGATGATTCAGATGAGACTGTATATGTAAATTTAGCAGAATTAATAAATAATAACGATAAAAGAGTATTAGTATATAAAGATGGAGACGTAATAGTAGAAAATTATATGAAATATGATGACGTTATTTATGATTCGTATATTGTTTGTTATAGTTGTGAAGCCATAAAACAACAAATTGAATATAACAAACCTATTACGCCTTTTGCTACAAATGGTTGGAATTATGTTACAACAACAGAAAATCTATCTTTTAAAAATTATGCTGATGAAAAAATAAGTTTTATAAAAAAATTAGGTTTTGAAGAATTAAGTGAAAGTACTTGGTGCAGAGAATGTGGAAGTTTTATTACTTCAAAAACTCATATGAAAGAATATGATGATTATATAGAATTATCTTACTCTTTTAGAAAAAATGAAGAAATTTCAAATAAATTAAAATTTAAACTTCCATCCAATGTAAAAATAAAAGATAATAAAACTATTACTGGTAAAGTTTTTGTTTATAATGAATTTACTACTTTAACAGAATCCAATATTGTGTTTTTGCATACAAATAAATATAATATCATAACAACTTCTAATGATATTATTGGAACATTAACAACAAATAATGAAGAAGATGAAATTCATTTAACTATTAATGATAACGTTATAGACAGACAATTAAATTTAACGTTTTCTATTTATATAAATAAAAACGTATTTATTAATTTGCAAAATATTAATAAATATCATGTTCTTCAAGTTGCGAAATATAATAATGATAATTTTTTGCATAAATACATTGGATATGTTAAAATGTTTGAATATAACGAACAAAATATAGATGATGATACAAATTACAATTGGCCTATAGAAAATGATATTATTATTGACCCAGGAGATGGAGATGATAACAAAATAGGAGTAAGAAACATTATCGCTTGGGGACTAAATAATTATGGACAACTTGGTGATGGAACTACTGTGAATAAAACTGTTGAGTTTAATAACAACGGGAATATATATGTTGAAGCTCAAACTACAAATTCAATTTTAACAGATGCTATTAAAGTTAGAGCAGGAAGAGACCACACTATTGGTATAAAAAATGATAAAACAGTATGGACTTGGGGTAGAAATAATATTGGACAATTAGGTTTAAGTTATAGAGATGAATCAGTTCATTCTTTTCCTACTAAAATTAATGATTTAAGTGGAATTAAAGATGTTTCTGCAGGATGGTTCCATAGTGTAGCATTAGATTCAAATGGTATGGTTTGGACTTGGGGAGGAAATTACAAAGGTCAACTTGGAAATGGAACAAACTCTTCAAGAAGTAGACCAGCTCAAGTTAAAGTAAATCAAACAGAATTTCTTGATCGAATAGTTTCTATAGATGCTGGTGCTGAACACACAATAGCATTAGATGAAGATGGAAATGTATGGGAATGGGGAGAAGATATTTTTTATCCTAGATTAGTAAATGGACTATCAAATATTGTTAAGATAGCTGCGGGTTCTTGGCATTCCATAGCATTGAAAAATGATGGAACTGTGTGGTCTTGGGGGTATAATTGGAGTGGACAATTAGGGATAGGTTTTGAAGAACATCCAGATAAAATTAATGAAAAAGGAGAATTTATAACAGCTGTTCAAGTTTTAGGACTAACAGATATTATAGATATTGATTGTGGAAGTGAACACTCTTTAGCATTAAGAAATGACGGAACTTTATGGTCTTGGGGAAATAATGATAAGGGACAACTTGGAATAGGAACAATAAAAATTAACAAATATTATCCCGTTCAAGTTCAAAATATATCTGATGTTGATTTTTTTGCAACTGGAGAATATTTTAATTTTGCATCAACTAATAATGGAACGGTTTTTGCATGGGGAGATAATTTAAACGGGCAATTATTACTTAATGACAAAGAAATAAGAAAATCTCCTGTAGTTATACCATTATTAAAAGATATAAGATATTTAAGTTGTGGTCTTAATCATAGTTTGGCTATAAAAAAATAAGAAAGGATTGTATATATGCAACACAATTTAGATTCAGTAATTGAATGTTTAATTAATCAAATTGAATTAATTTCAAGAAAAATCGTATTAGAAGAGAACAGAAGTAAAAATAATAATAGTGATAAATTAATAGAATATAGTACATTATTATTACAAACAACAAGATCATTAAATGAATTATTGGTAGTAGTAAAAAATTTAGAAAATAAAAATATATATGAACAACATTATAACTTTCTTATGAAAAACGGAGGAAATTTTAGTGAATCAAAATGACCAATTAAAAAAATTAATAGAATTGACTAAATCCAAAGTTGTATCAATAAAAAATGTGGATTCAGGTACATTAATAGAATTTGAAAATGGAGAAGTTTTACCTTTAGTTGGTGGAAGTTTCACTTTAGAAAATGTTGAATTTCCAAAATGTTCTTTTTGTGGTAGAGAACAAACGGAAAATTTTCCGTTAATTGGTCCTCCTGATAGAGATTTCCCATTAATTTGTTCTAAATGTACTTCAATAGCTATGGAAACTTTCATTAAACATAATATTGAAGTAGAAATAGATATTTCGCATCTTTATGATTCTCTTAAAAATACAATATTTAATACTGAAAAAGATAAGAATTAACGTTCTTATCTTTTTGTTTAAAAAATTATTATTTTACAATTTAATGAAATTCTTATTTGATTTTTTTAATCTTTTTGTATTTATTTATTTTGTTAAAATATGATTGAACAGATTTAATCTATGTCGCAATATATTAATCTAAATATTAAATTAATCTTTTTTAATGCATATAATAATCATTTAAGGAGATGATACATATGGATTTTAAACAGAGATTAAAACTTGGACAAAAATATGAACAAAAAATAGTAGATATAATGAATAATAATGATATTCCAGCAATACTTAATAATTCTGAAAATGTGAAAGATATTGATATTTATTTATATGAGGATGAAATCTATTTAGATAGTAAGTTATTTTCATCATACAATTCGAATTCATTTGATATTTGTGGAATAAAACCTTTAAATTGTATGTTAATAAATACAAATCATATTTATACTTATGATAAATTAGAAAAAGAAACTAAAAAGGAAGTATGGATTGCATTTTATAGAGATATATCACAATTTAAAATAAATGAAGTAACATTTGTTCCTAATTCTTATTTAGTTTATTTAGTTGAACAAGTAAAGAAAGGTAAAATAAATAAAAATTTACTTTTTAGTATTAAAAACGTTGAAAAATTAAGAGTAGATAACTCATATTGTAGATCATTAAACGATTTTATTATGTATATTAATGAATTAAGAAAAATTAAACAAATTGAAAATTCAAGAGTGTAGGTTACTACACTCTTCTTTATTTTATTTTATATTTATTATATATAATCTTTTATATTTTATAGATGTAGTCTTTGAATAAAAGATTTTTTGAAAAATAAATATGTATTTATAATAAAGATAATAAAGATAGAGATACAAGTAAATTTTACTTCCCGATTTTACAAGACTTAAAATTTACTTCGTGTGTAGTTTTTGAATAAATAAAATATTAAGAAATTTTAATATGTTAATAAAATTTATACTTTTTTATATAATTATCCCATATGATGGAGGTGATTATGCTGACCAGCTTGAATCAGCGCAACGAAATAAGAAATCCAATTATTATATTTATATTTTTTACAATTATAGTAATTGGACTAAGTATTCGCCAGGCAAGTCAAGTTGCTCAACTAAACGAATTAAACTCCCAATTAATTCAAGAGCAGCAAAAACTTGAAGAAAGTAATGATATAATTACTAAACTTCAAGTTACGATCAAGCATCATTCTGAGACAATTGATTCCTTGATCGATGCAAATGAAGAATTGAAACAAAAAAATTCTGAGTTATTAGAACAAAATAAAATTTTGTCTAATGATAACAAAACACTAGTTAGTGATAAAAACAAATTAGAGGAAGAAAATAAAGAATTAACAAAAAAATACAAGGAATTCGTGCAGCCTTAAAGGAGCGAACTCAAGTTGTCTCATTCTCTAATAACACTGACGCAGGAGAAATTTATGGTGAATATGTAGGTGTATTTAGTGTTTCTTTCTACACAGCTGATTGTAAGGGTTGTAGTGGAAAAACAGCAAGTGGGACTATTCCACAACCTGGCGTAACTGTTGCCGTAGATACAAATTATTGGGATTTAGGAACCAAGTTTTATGTTGAGGGTTTTGGGGTAGTTATTGCAGAAGATACTGGAGGAGCTATTAAAGGTAAGCACAGATTTGATTTAAATGTTTCGTCAAAAAAAGAAGCTAAAAAATTAGGTAAAAAGAAATTAAAAGTTTGGTTAATAAAAGATGATGGTGAATTAATACCAGTATAGAGGAGTTTAGAAATGAATGATATAACCTCAAAAATATTAAATATCTTAGAGGAAGAAAATGTAACTCCTGAAAAAATGGAAGAAGAACTTATTAAAGTTATTGAAAACATTAAATATAGACTTTGGGAAAAAATAAGTGTTTCTCCTGCTATACTATATTCTCTTAAAGATATAGTGTGGTTTAATTTAGAACATTTACCTTTGGGTGGCGAATCAAAAGGTAATAGTAGTTTGAAATATTTGGGAGCAAAATTTCCTATATTAGCTTATAAAGTTGATATTGGTTACATTAACAAAGAAAATATTATTCCTTTGTTAAGTGAATTAGAAGAAATTTCAAACGAGTGGTCTAATGATTGGACTAATGTTCAGTTATTTACTCAATCTAATGAAGGTTGGAATGGTGGAGTAAATGATCCTTCTCCAGTGATTATTTATGATTCAAATACTGAAAAACCTTCAAAATATGGATATAAACATTATCCATCAAGTTCTGTGATAATTAATGACGATATTGTATTTTCTGAACAACAAGAAATAGTGTTATGTGCAATATCATCAAAACTTGGTCTTTATGGACAAGAACCTTTAATGAGATTATTTTTACAAAATTTAATTAATGTTTGTAAAAAAGCTATTAAAAATAACAAAGGTATTCAAATTGAATTTTCAAATTATAATTACAATTAATTAATAACAAGAGGTTTAAACCTCTTGTTATTTTTTTATTAAATATTTATTATAATACACTTAAAATAAATTAAATATTGAGGCGATGACATGAAAAATTTTCTTATTATAGACGGTAATTCTATAGCTTGTAGAGCAGCTTTCGCAAAACCAACTCTTACTAATTCTAAAGGGAGAGAAACTGGCGGTCCATATAGATTTGTAACTATGCTTGATAATGCTATGAAAATGATTAGAGCAACTCATGTTGTTGTTGCGTGGGATGTTGGTAGGGATAATTTTAGAACTCAAATAGATGATACCTATAAAGCAAATAGAGAAACTAAATCTTCTGAATTATATTATCAATTTGAAGATATTAAAAAAATATTAACAAATTTAGGAATTAAACATATTGGTATTCAAGGATATGAAGCAGATGATATAATTGGAACCTTTGTTTCTCAAAATGAAGCAGATAATGTTTATATTTTTACTGGAGATAAAGATTCATTTCAACTTATAGATTCAAAAACATCTGTTCTTTACCCTTTAACTGGAACTTCAGATATTAGAATTTATGATATTGAAAAATTTGAAGAAGAATATGATATTAAAATTAATCAATTTGTTGAACTTAAAGCTCTAATGGGAGATGGATCTGATAACATTAAGGGTGTTAATAAGTGTGGACAAAAAACAGCTGTTAAATGGTTAAAAAAATATGGTACTTTAGATAATTTAATTCTTAATGCTCATGAAATTACTGGAAAAATAGGTGAATCGTTAAGAGAATGGATTCCAGAAGCAGATAAAACTTTACAATTGGTAACTATTTGTAGAACTGTTCCATTGAATTTATCTTGGGAAGAATGTGAATTAAAATTAAATTGGGATAATTGTTTGGAAATATTTGAAGAATTGGAATTCAAATCTCTTATTAGAAGAATTCAAAATAAAGATTTTTATACTAAATAGGAGGTTATAAAATGCCTAGAAATTACAAACCTAGATCAAACAAATCTATTACTGAAAATAAATTAAATAATCACAATAATTATGAAAATATTAAAAAAGAAGAAATATTTGCTGAAGAAAATATATTTGATAATAAACAAATAAATGAACAAGTAGAAACATTTTTAAATAAAAATGAAACTTTTGAATATAATAATAAAAATGAAGAAAAAGATACTGAAATAGAAGAAAAAATTGTTTCATCATCCAGTAATCAAAAAGGCGATAATGAAAATTTATATAATGATGAAGAAAGAGAAATAGAGGCTCTATCTAAATTAATTAATCAAGATATAATGAAAGAATTAGAATTAAATAAATCTGTTAATGTTGAACAAAATAATATTAAAAAATCAGATAATGTTCCTCATTATGTTTTTGATAGAGATGAACAAAACGGTAAACTTAAAATAATAAATAATAAATGGGAGGATAAAAATATGGATAAAAAAGAACAATTAACTATGATGCTTCGCAAAGTTAATGATGAAATTAACAAAATGGAATTAGAAATAATGATTTTGAAAAAAATTAAAAGTTTTATTTTTGATAATAATGAATTATCAAACATCGAACATAATATAAATAATTATGCTAATTTAATTGAAAAAGCTAAAAATAGAAAAAAAGCTATTGAAGAATTATTGGGAGAAATATAAAATAGATATGGAATATTTTTATGTTATGTATATAAAACAAAAAAATAAAGGTGATTGAATTGGCTGAAGGAGAAATTCATAAACATTTAAAATATTTAGCTTTAAGATTTTTAAAAGAAAAATGTACAGATTTGGTTTGTCCAGAAGTCGATTTTGTAAATGCATATTCTATTTGCGACGCTGTTGGATTGAATTTTAAAAGAAAAGAAGTAAGAGTTGTTGAAGTTAAAGCAACAAAAGCTGATTTTATTAGAGATAAAAAATTATTCGATCCAAAAACTTCTTATTTTTATCATGCTCATTATTCTTATATTATGTGTCCTAAAGATGTTATTCAACCTAATGAAGTGCCATATGGATATGGTTTAATATGGGTTGATGAATATGATGTAATTGATGTTGTAAAGAAACCTATTAAAAATACTGCTAGATTAAAAACACTATTTGATACAACTATGAAACGAGCTGCTAAACAATTAACAAATACTTATCTTTACTATGAAGAAAATAAATCTAATAAAGATGAGACAAATGGTAAATTTTCAAGAAATTCTAATATAAAATATATTTCTGTTAGATGTCCTGGATGTAAAAAATCTATGAAAGAATTAATTCATTTAGATAAAACAAAGTCTGTTTTGTGTAAATGTAAAACAGAAATAGATTTAACTAAATCAAAAGTTAAAATAATAACGGGATATAATAAAAAATTTATAGAAAAGATAAATAAATTGTATAAGGAATGATATATTGTGGCTATTGATTTGAAAATTTATAATTTGTTTAGAAACAATAAAAAAAATAAAAAGGGAAAACTTATATGTTTGGAAGGAATTGATGGTTCTGGAAAAAGAACTCAAACATTAAAATTAGAAAAATATCTAAAAGATAAAGGATATAATGTTAAAGTTATCAGTTTTCCAATTTACAATGAACCTATTGGACAATTAATATCAGATTATTTAACTGGAGAGTTTGGTGATATAAATGATGTTCCTTATAAATTAATCTCTTTAGCTTATTCAGCTGACAGAGCTGCTCACACCAAATATATAGAAAGTCTTATCAATAAAGGATATATTATTTTATCTGATAGATATACTTACTCTAATATTTTTAACGCAGCTAAATTAGATGATATTGAAAAAAGAAAAGAATACATCGAATGGAATGAAAAAATTGAATTTGAAGAGTTAGGCGTTTATAAACCAGATCACAATTTCTTTCTTTATGTTGATCCTAAAATTTCTATTGAAAGAATTAAAGAAAGAGGAAAACGGGAATATCAAAAAGGAAAAGAAGATATTCACGAGAAAAATTCAAATTTATTAATTGAAGCAACCAAAGAATATTTAAAATTATCCGAGAGAGATGATTGGACTCTGATAAATCAAATGAAAAATGGAAAACAAGTTTCAGAAGATGATATTTTTGAAATGATAAAAAAAGAAATTGATATTATTTTAAAATAAAAGAGACAATAATAGTCTCTTTTATTTTTTTTTGTTACGTTATATATAATATCAATCGTAAATTAACTTTTAAAGTTTTATATTACGAAGTTGATTTTTACATTTTATAAAATATATTTTTTCTATTATATCATTATATTGAAAAAATATATTATAAAATAATTAAAACTATTAAAGTAGAGGTGAATTTTGTGTCATTTGATTTAAGTTCAATTAAAAATGAAAAAGAAATTTATACAAATCAACTAGGAGATATAATTAAAACTTCAAATCAAATTAATGGAACACCTTTAGATGATTATATATTTAATAAATTATTAACAAAGGTTGATCCTATAGAGTATTGTCAAAGAGTATTAAGGGCTCACTTACCACCAAAAAAACAAAAATTGCATGAAAATCAAATAGAATTAATTAGAGCGGTTTGCAATCCTAAAATTAGATCTGTTGCAGCTTTGATGGCTCGTCAGGCTGGTAAAACAGAATCAATAGCGTCATTTACTGGATATTTGTTGGATAATTATCCTGGAATGAGAGTTGGTATATTTACACCACGTATTCAACAGGCTGAAATTAACTTGGGAAGAACAGCAGTGTTTTTCCAAATGAATGAAGATAAATTGAATAATAAAATTGTTAAATGTAATAAACAAAGAATAGAATTAAGCAATGGTTCTTTTGCAATGGCTGTTTCAGGTTCTGACCAATCTAATATCGAAGGTTTGACTTTTGATGTAATTGTATTAGATGAGGCACAAAAAATTTCAAATTACACAGTATCAGAACGTATAGTTCCAATGGGTTAATAATTAGCCCCTATAACTAGAGATAGTTATAGAAAACCCTCTTAATTGCTGGAAACCCCTTAGAACTCTATCAACCACAACATAACTGGAAACGGTAAGTGTGATGGTTTGAAAATGATAGAGATTGGGCAATCAGCAGCCAAGTTCCTAAGGGATATGATATATCCTATGGAGAAGGTTCAACGACTATCCCATAAGGGAGTAGGGCGTAAGCGATTGACGTCCGAAAAAGAGGGCATCCTAACAGGTAAAGCTGAGGATGAAGATATAGTCTTTGCTTCATGGAAACATGAAGACATAAATAACTAGTTTTCCTTCATACAAAGTTGTTAAAACTTATCTCCTTTATTATTTTTATTTTAATAATAAAGGAGGTGTTCAAAATCAATAAACAAACTGATAAAATATTTAAAGCGTTTAGAGTTAGAATTTATCCTAATAAAACACAAGAACAATATTTTAAAAGATGTTTTGGTATAAGAAGATTGGTATGAATGCGATAAGTGTGGATTTCAGTTAGATAGAGATCTAAATGCAGCAATAAATATATCTAGATTTTAAAAGATGATTCATTAGTAAATCATCAAATCCTTGGTATGAAGGCACTACTAGCTATATTTAGTAGTGAAGGTTATCTCACAAATTAGATAAATATTCAAATTAAGTTTTGAATTTTATCTAATTTAGAAAAACTAGTTATTTATGGTTGTAGTTTAGCGAACTACAATTAACACATACAGGGTGCGACGAACGCTAAATTAGTAAAAATAGGTACTCCTAAGTTTAGAAACCATTTCTGGGAATCTTTTCAACCTGGAGTAGCTTATGACCCAGTTCATAATCCAAAAGGATTTGTTCAAATTAGAAGAGATTGGACCGAATGTCCTCAATTATGGGCTTTGGATGCTACTTATTTACCAGATTATAAAGATCCAACAAAAATTAGACCTTATTCTTCTTATGTTATTAAATTAATGCCAAAAGCGCTTAAACAAGAATATTTTCCAAATAACCCTGAAGTTTGGACTGAAGGAGAAATGTCTGTTGAAGACTTTAAAACTCAGTACATGTTAGAATTTGTTGATGGTGCAGATCAATTTTTATCTTCTGATGAATTTAATAATTTAACTAGCGGAGATTTTAAATGGATAACAAAAGGAGAACATAATGAAAAATATGTTGCTGGTATAGACTTTGCAGGTTCTTCTTCTGACGGAGGAGACTTTACTCATATTTCTGTGTTAAGAGTTTTACCTGATGGTAGAAGACAAAAAGTGTTTGGTATGGATATGAGAGGTAAAGATTATAATGCACAAAGATTAGAAATTGTAGCTTTATTTGGTGGTCCAAGACCTAGATTTAAAGTTGATTCTATCTTTTGTGATTATACTGGTTGTGGTAGACCTATAGTTGATATTTTAAAAAATCAAGATGGATTGAGACAGTTGGAAGGAATTATCTTTAACGCAGCAGATACTTATACTAGATCTGGTATGAATATGAAAAATATAATGTTCGCAAAAATTAGAAATGAAATTTCTGCAGGTAGATTTCAATATCCAAGTAAAGATGAGATTAACAAAATGGGAGACCCAGATTTTATAGGATTTTATCATAAAATGGTTGGAGAATGGAAAGATTTAGAACAAGAAGTTAGAATGGGAGTTAATAAACGTATAGAAGCTCCAAATGGAGGACATGATGATGTTTGTTGTGCAGACGCTCTAGCTAATTTTGCCGCTGAATTTGGTAATAAAAATAGACTTCCTAAACCTACAACTGGAAGAATGTATAGATAATATGTTTACAAAACCATCTCATTAATATATAATAAATATATATAAATAGAGATGAGGGGTAAAATGAATAATAAATAATATTTAATTAAAATAGCTAATGAAAATTTATCTATTTTTGATAAAGGCAAATATAATATTAATTCTAAAAATATTGATTTAAATTTAGATTTGAATGTTTCAATAGAAAATACTAAGTTATATAAACTGGAAGATTATGATAAAATATCTATTAATGAAGGTAAATTATATAAAACTAAAATTACTACAACAAATGAAACAACTTTAGGAGCAACAAAAAGGCTACATGATTTAGGTTATACTAATATAGCTTGTTTGAATTTTGCTTCAGCAAAACATCCTGAAGGGGGATTTTTGAAAGGTTCTCCAGCTCAAGAAGAATGTCTTTGTAGAGAATCTGGGTTATATTCAACTATTTTTCAAGATAAAGTAAAGGAAATGTATGAAGTTAGGTTGAAAAGTAATGCTTTGTATATTAATTATGCTATCTTTTCTCCAGATGTGCCAGTATTTAGAGATTCAAATTTTAATTTTTTAGAAAATTATTTCAAAGTATCAGTTATTACTTCTGCTGCTCCAAATGCTGGAGTTTATTTAGAAAGTGAAAGGTATGATTTACCTAAAAATAAAAAAATAAAAGATATAGAAAAAATTATGTACGAAAGAATTAAATCGGTGTTATTAATTGCCATTGATAATATTATTACTAATTTAGTATTAGGTGCTTTTGGTTGTGAAGTTTTTAAGAATGATCCGTATAAAGCAGCATATTCATTTAAAAAATTATTATATTCTAATGAGTTTAAGGATAAATTTGAAAATATTGTATTTGCTATTTATGATAAAAATTTACAATCAAATAATTATAAAGTTTTCAAAGGGATATTAGGATAATAAAAAAAAATAGGTGGGATAACAATGTCAAAATTAAGAAAAAGATTAGCAGCTTCAGGAGATTATTCGGTTTTAGATAAAAAAACAATAGAAAGTTATATATACAATAATGTTCTAGATAAGCCGTTAGTTGATATTAAAAGAACATATTCGGTTGATGAAGAAGTATCTATGGAAGCAATTGATTTTTTTAACAATAAATTGCAAGAAAAAATTGGTTTTAATGTTGATACACTAAGTGATGTTTTCTATGAAGTTTTAAAAGAATGGGAAAATCATTGTAGCGATTTATATGAAACTAAAATGAAAGAAGAAGGTATTTAATTTTAATTTTTTAAGAACAAGGTTTTTTTAACCTTGTTCTTTTTATTTTAAACATGTATTAAAAATATTTTGTAATATAATTATTATTTATTACACTTTTTGTTTACAAAATAACGTTTTTGTTATATAATTTTTATAAGGAAAATGAGGTGAGATATGTGTTTGATTTTAATGTGATTGGGAAAATCATTATTGATCCCAAATATAGTATAAATAAAAAGATTGCTTTTTCACCGTGGTGGTCTATTGTTAAAATTCCTGATAATATAATAGATTACTATAGATATTTATTTGAAAAACAATATGATGTTAAATTAACAAAGCCAAAATGGGGAGCACATGTCTCTTTTATTAGAGGAGAAGAACCAAAAATTAACATTGATGATTGGAATGATTTTCATAATAAAAAAATTAAATTATCTTATAGTCATGATATTTTTTATAATCATGATTATGTTTGGTTAAAAGTAAAATCTAATGATTTATTAAATATTAGAGAGCATTTTGGGTTGCAAAAAGAACATAAAATTGGGTTACATATTACAGTTGGTAAATTTGATAAACAATATTATACTAGTTTTAATTCTATTTTTGATTTAATTAAAATGAGAAAAGAAAATTAAAAATTAATTTTATTAAATTTATGAAAGTAGTGATTAAATTGGAAAGATTTTGAAGATTTTAAATCTTTCGCTATGGAAACATATCTTATAGAGGAGAATACAAGCAGTCCTATTGATAATATTTATGAAGTTTATATTTCAAAAACAAAATTGAAGTTGTTGGATATTAAAGATGTAATGAATAATAGTGTTTTTGATGGTGTAGATGAAAATGTTGAAGGATGGCTTGTATATTATAACCCGTCTGTTTTATTTAATTGGTCGCATAATGTTTATTTTATTTTTTATATTAATAAAAAAGTTAGTATTCATGCAAAATGTAATTGGTGGCCAAAAAGTATTGGTGATTTGGTTATCATTACTAATGATAGAGGAGATATGTAAATTGAATGAAAATGTGTTTATTAGTCAGGATGAAGTAGATTTTTTATTGAAAAAGTTGTTCATCTAAATGGTAATTTAGCCGCAAAAGTTCATATTTGTTATAAATTTTGTTTAGATGAAAATTTTTCTATTCCATTTAAATCTGTAAAAACAATAAAAAAAGATATTGAAATTGAAACTTATAATCTTGGTTTAAAGATATATGATTTTTTAGAACTTAATTATATATGGTCAAAAAATAAATTAAATTTAATATAAAATATTAAAAATTTATAATAAAAAATATTAAAATATAAATGAAGGAGGTGATAAATATGTTAGTAACAAGAGTTGAACAACATCAAATTAATTCCTATCATTATTTATATCATTATTGTAATGATTTATGTTTCAAATCTAAAAATCTTTACAATTATGCTAATTACATTGTTAGACAAGAGTTTATAAATAACAATGAATGGATTCATTATAATTCATTAGATAAGATGTTGAAACATGAACAAGTTTATAAAGAATTACCTGCTCAAACATCGCAACAAATATTAAGATTGCTAGATAAGAATTGGAAGTCATTTTTTGAAGCTATAAAGGATTGGAGTAAAAACAAAGAAAAATATTTAGGTAAACCAAAGTTGCCTAAATATAAAAAGAAAAATGGGCGTAATGCTGTGATTTTTACTAATCAACAATGTAAGATTAAAGATGGATACATTAAATTTCCTAAGACCAGTTTAAAGTTAAAGACAAAAGTTATAAAGGGTTTGCAACAAGTGCGAATTGTACCAAAGGGTAGTATTTACGTAATTGAAGTTGTTTATAAAAAAGAAATTCCAAATATGATTCATGAAGGTAATCATGTTGTAGGTATTGATTTAGGATTAAATAACTTTGTAACTATTGTAAATAACATCGGTGAAACGCCGATTGTTATTAATGGCAAGGGTATCAAATCCATAAATCAATACTATAACAAACAAAAAGCGTATTTTCAAAGTATTTTAAAGAAACAAAATGGATTAGACTGGAGTAAAAGATTAGAAAAATTAACATTAAAACGGAACAATAAAATCAAAGACTTCATGCGTAAAGCAAGTAGATATGTTGTAGATTGGTGTGTTAAGCATAACATTGATACGATTGTTATTGGTAAAAATGATAATTGGAAACAAGAGATTAATTTAGGAAAGCACACAAATCAAGCGTTCGTTCAAATTCCTTATGATATGTTTATAAATCAATTAAAATACAAATGTGAAGAAGTTGGGATTAAGTTAATAGTAACTGAAGAGTCTTATACAAGCGGAACATCATTTTTAGACGGAGAAGCTCCAACCAAAGAAAATTATAATAAAAACAGAAGAATTAAAAGAGGTTTATTTAAATCCAATAAAGGGATTTTAATAAATGCAGACGTGAATGGAGCGTACAACATTATGAGAAAAGTATTCCCAAAGGCGTTCGTCAATGGGATAGAGGGCGTGGGGTTACACCCAGTCAAGCTAAATGTGGCTTGACGAAGAATAATGTTTAATGAAGGATTTTAATATTTTTGAATAAATTAAACATTATTCATAACCTAAATACTAAAATTATTTATATTTTAGCTAGGTGGTGATTAATTTGAAAAATAAAGATAAACAAATAGTTGAAAATTTTATAAGAAAAGTAATAGATGGAGATACAACAGTTCAAGATAGTATCAATAATATTATTAATAATATTCAAAATGAAGATATGTGTTTTAATAATATTAAAAAATATATTGGTTTAGAATATAACATTATAGGATTTGGCGAGGGAAGAATATGTTTTGATTATTCTAAAAATAGAATATTAAAAATTGCTTATAATTCTATTGGTTTGAAAAAATGTAAAAATGAAATTGATATTTGGAGTTTAAATAATAAAGAAATAAATAAATTTTTATTTAAAATTTACCATTCTGGGGAAGGATGGATTGTTTCAGAAAAATTTAATGAGATGATTCATATTGAAGATATGACTAGTGAAATAGTTGAAATTGGATATAATTTATGTAAAGAAATGCAATTAAGTAACATTAAACATAGTAATATTGTTAGATTTGATAATCCAGAGACAGTATATGCAGATAATGTAGCAAGGTCCTTTAAAGATAATAAAATAAAATTTTTTGATTTTGGTTATTGTTATATTAAAAAGTAGGTATGATATGAAACAATTTAATTTTATTGGAGAAAAGTTTTCTAATAGGTATGTTTATACTGAAGTTTTAGAATGCGAAGATTTTATTAGATTAGAAAAAATAAGAGTAAATAAAAAATATAGAAATTTAGGTTATGGCACTTTAACTATTAATAAAATAATAGAATATGCTGATAAAAAAAATAAAATACTTGTTTTATGTGCAGAGCCTCAAGATAAAAAGTGGTCATTAAAAAGATTAATGAATTTTTATAAAAGGTTTGGTTTTATTGAAAACGAAGGTGCTAATTATATTGATATATTTTGGAATGACAACATGTATAGATTACCATCAAAAAGGAGATAATGATATGATTGAATTAACTCAAAAACATTTAATGAATCCAAAGGGAGTAGGAGTAATAGTTATTAAAAATAATAAAGTGTTATTAGGTAAAAGAACTGATAATGGAAAATGGGGTTTAGCTGGAGGAGGAATTGAAGATGGTGAAACACCTAAACAAGCAGCAATCAGAGAGTTATATGAGGAATTTGGTATTCAAAATGAAAATATTAAATATTTTGGAGTTTCGTATTCTCCTATAAATCCTGATAAAAAGTCTGACAGTTCTGATGGTTGTTCTATAGATTTTTTTGTGGAATATAATGATAGCGAAGATATTAAAATTTCTTTATCAAAAAGAGAATTTTCTGAATATAAATGGGTTGATTTAAATGATGTTTTAAAAGAAGATTTGTATGTTTCTTCTAAACATTCATTAGAATTATTTTTAAGAGTTTAAGTGGAAGTTTGAAATTTATCAAAAGGGAAATTAATTTCAGATAAACTTTTATCTGGAGAAAAAATTATAAGATATAAAGAATCTGACAATAGTATGCTTCCAATAATAAAATCTAGGTAACCAGTTTGATTTATCCCCTATTAAAGATATTGAACTAAAAATTGGTGATATAGTTTTTTATAAAGTTAAAATGAATTTTTATACTCACAAAATATCAGCAATAAAAAACAATCAATACCAAATTTCTAATAACAGAGGCTATGTTAACGGGTGGATAAAAAAAGATAAAATATTTGAAATAGTAACTAAAATTTGGGATAATTAAATCCCTTTTTTTTTTTATTTACAAAAATTGTGAAATATGATATAATAATTATATAAAGGAGGGTATAAGATGGAATTTCATAAATTGGATGAAAAGTTGTTTGGAAAAGAAGTTTTTTTCCAATAAATGAAAATAAAATTTTTATATGGCCCTAATGGAACTGGAAAAACAAAAGTTTTAGAGTTATTAAATAGATATTTTATTTCTAAAAATAAAAAAACTTTATTTTTTCCAGCATATAGAACCTTTAATTTAACAAAAGAAGAAGTTATATCTTCATTATTTATTTTGAAGTCTATGAATATAGAAATAGTTAAAAACATTAATATACATAATATGATTATACCTTCTTTTGGAAGTTATATAAATAATGGATTTGAACAAATAATTAATATATTTCCAAATATATTAAAACACGATAAAATTGATGTCTTATTAATTGATAGTCCCGAAGTTAATTTAAGTACGTATTTTCAATCAATATTTATTGATTGTATTGAAAAAATGAATATTGTTGAAAAAATAATAGTTGTTGCTCATTCAAATTCAATTAATAAAAACTTAAATTACATGTTAGATATAAAATTTTGTGTAAATTTGTAATTGGAGGATAATAGTATGAAATTTTTGAAAAATAAATTAGGTATTAAAAGATTCCCACCAATAATGTTTCCTTTTATAATTCCTATATATGTTCTTTTTGGTTTGTTTTATACAATTTTGTTTCTTATTATGTGGTTATTTGGTTTTTGGCGTTGTAGAAATTGTAAAAAAATAAAAAATATTAAAGATTCTAAATATTATAAACAAGAAATTTTTATTGACGGATATACACTAACAAATCCGATATGTCCAGATTGTAGAGCTATTGAATTACTACGAAATAATCATATTGAAAGAGTTGAAAGATAATGATAAGATATATACATGGTTCTCATGATTCTTTAGATATTGATGTTTTTTATGTTTTCGATAAATTACCGTCATATAAAGAATGTTACGATTTTTGTTCTAATAAAGAAGAAAATAGAAACATAATTGTAATTAAAGATGGTTTTGTTGTTGACTGTTTTAAGGGAACAGTCGATGAAATTCAAAATTCGTTATTATCAACTTATCATTTACACAAACAGGATTTTGATTTAATAATTAATTCTAAGGTTAAACGTAATATACCATTAAAAATAATAAGAGTTATAAGATGTATACTTTCTTATTTTTCTAGAACTGTTTTTAAAGAACAAGTTAAAAAAGCTCTTAAATCCACAAGTTTAAAAGAAAAAATAAATATTATTAAAATTTTGGATTTTGATATTGTAAATGAATTTGGTAAAAATGGTTCAAAAGAAGATATATATAAAACAATATCGTTTCAAATTGGACAAGTTTTAGGGTTATTAAATGGTAAAGAATTTTATACAAAACAAGATGTTTCAAATGAGTATAAAGAATTAGAAAAATATTTGTATAGAAATAAAAATTCTGATATAAAAGATTTGAAAAAATATATATCTTTATTTATAGAAGAGATTGAAAAAATAAATTATATTGAATTTAATGATATTGTTTATTTTGTTGATTATGATAAAAAATTTAATTTAAAAAATGAGAAAGAGGTTGAGTGATATGCCATTTTATAATTATAAATGTGAATCTTGTGAAAATGAAATGAAAAATGTTTTAGCTAAAATGGGACAAGAAGAAACAACATGCTCTCAGTGCGGAGGAAAAGCAAAAAAACAATTTAGTGGTCTTTTCGCTGCTCATGGTTTACCTAATGGACATAATGCTGTTAGAACAAAAAAATAAAGATTAAGAAGGATAGATATGAAAAAAATATTATCTGTATTCAGTATTTGTGTTTTGATTTTTTTAATAACTTTTTTATTATCATTGGCGATAATTTTAAAATTATGTTAATTTTTTATATAAGTTTATTTATTATATATCTAGATGAAAACATCTAAATCTAACAGACTTTAAATAAAATAGCGTTTAGTCTGTACGCTATAAAAAGGAGAGGAAAATATGATGTATAAAGAAAAATTTATTACTGTTGTGAAATCTAATGGTAAAATTCTTAGAGAGAATAAAGATACTGTATATATTCCATTTGATACAGAATATTCTTTAATGTTTAAGAATTTAAATTCTGTTAGAGCTTTAATTAATGTTGAGATTGATGGTAAAGATGTTGTTGGTGGCGGAGGTTTAGTAATTGAACCTAATAACTCTATTGAACTTGAAAGATTTGTCGATTCTTTAAACTTAGAAAAAGGAAATAAATTTAAATTTATTAAAAAGACAAAAGAGATTCAAGAATATAGAGGGGATAGAATTGATGATGGATTTATTAGAGTTACGATTCAATTTGAAAAACAAAAAAAATTAAATTCCTATTCTTCAGAAGATATAATTTTTGGGTATTATCCAAAAAAATATATTCTTGATTCAAAAAAACATGATTATTATGATAATGAACTTATATTAAGTACTTTTAATTCAGTTGGTTTTAATAATGATTCAAATTCAATTTTTTGTAATTTATCAAATAATAATGAATTTGCATTTATTAATAATGGTGAACCTTCGGATGATGAAGGAATAACTGTTAAAGGTTCAATCTCTAATCAAAAATTTAATTTTGGTTATATCGGAGAATTAGAGAAAGAAAAACACGTTATGATATTAAAGTTAAAAGGTTTTGATTCTAAAGGGAAAGAAATTGAAAAACCTATAACTGTAAAAACAAAACTTAAATGTGAAACATGCGGTAAAACATCTGATTCATCAAATAAATTTTGTGGTAATTGCGGAACATCTTTAATTTAATAATTAAAAATCCATCTTTAATTAGATGGATTTTTTTTGTTAAATTTTGTTAATAATGATGCTAATTATTAATATAATAAAAAATAATAAAAAAATGATCTTTATATGGTCCAAAGGAGATAAAATTATGACAATTAAAAAAGTAAATGAAAACAACACAAAAGCCCAAATTTTAGCAGCTTATAAAGAAGCAGTAGAACAATTAAAACAATTTCAAGCTAAAGTTTCATCGCCGGAATTAGAAATTAAACAAAAAATAAATGAAAATATTAGTAATAAAGCTAATCAAATTTCAAATCAAGATGTTTTAGGTGCAATTTCAATTTTGCAAAAAAATATTAGCAGTACGTTGTCTAATATTTCTAAAGATTTAATTGAAGAAATTGAAAAATTTGAAAATCTAAAGAAAGCTGTTGAACTTAAAGAAGTAGAGTTAAAAGAACTTTTTGATATTGAAAAACAAGCTTTTACTTTAACTGCGTTAATTAACGCTCAAAATGTAGAAAAAGAAAAATTTGAAGCAGAACAAAAGAAAACTTTAGAAGAAGTTAATGCAAGAATGATTGAAGTTGAAAATAATATTAAAAAATTAGAAGAAGAATATCAAGAAAGAAGAAAGGAACTTCTTTTGAAGGATGAAAAAGAAAGAACTCGTAAACAAGAAGAGTTTGAGTATGAGTTTAATAGAATAAAGCAAAGAAAATTAGATTTGTTAAATGATGAAATTGCTTCTAAAAAGAAAGAAATGAATGAAATTGAAGAACAACTTTTAGCTAGAGAAAAACAAGTTTCTGAGGTTGAAAAAACAATTGAATCATTAAAAGCACAAATTGATAGTTTCCCTGAAAGAGAAGCACAAATTATTAAAGAAACAGAAGAGAGAGTTAGAAAAGAAGAAGCTAGAACAGCTGCTATTAAAGAAAATTATGCAACTAAAGATATTAATAATAAAATTTCTGTTTATGAAAATAAAATTCAACTTTTAGAACAAATTCTACAAGATGAAAAAGCTCGTAATTTAGAATTAACTAAAAAATTGGATGAAGCTTACGCTAAAATTCAAGATATGGCAGTTAAAAGTGTTGAGAGTACTAATAGTAGCAAAGCTTTTGATAAACTTCAATCCGCTCTTTCTGAAAAAAATCAAAAATAATTTTTATGCTATAAAATAAAAAAACAATTTAATTATATATATTAAATGGGAGTCGCTACCCCACGATCGAAATGGTTACAGTTAAACAGGCGTCAGTGAACAATTGAATAGTTGATTGGACTATGTTTACTACGAAGGGATCATTTTGATAACATATATTACTCCAGGACACCGCAATTGTTCTGGAGTTTTTATTTTAAATGAAATATTTTTTTTAATTGGTTATATTTTCAATAATGAAAAAGTCTTTCCTGTTTATATATTTTCTTTCTTGATTTTTACGGAGGTGTAGAAATATGAAAATTTTAAAGATGTTCAGCTTTTTATTTAAGAAGAAAAAAATTAAAGGTAATATTAACTCTAATAATCAAAAAATTTATCATGTCCCAGGAGGCTTTTTCTATGATAAAGTAAAAGCTGAAAAAATGTTCTACACTGAAGAAGAAGCTATAGCTGCAGGATATAGAAAATCAAAAAGGTAAATTTTTTAAATCTACTCAAAATTGAGTAGATTTTTTTTTGAAAAAATGTTATATAATAAAATTTTGTTGTTATAAAATTAAAAGGATATATTAATAAATTTTATTTTTAAGCATAATATACTTTTACTATTAAAAAAAAGTAGGTGTAATTATGTCTATTATAGGTTTTGATATTGATGATACAGTCGCAGATGGACTTAAAATTTTTGTTGAAACTCAAAATAAATTCTTTAATTCAAACGTTACAATTGAAAAAATTAAAGAATCACAATTAAATCATAATATTCATCAATTATATGGTTTAACTAAAGAAGAATTCGAAAGGTACACCATAGATACTGGACCTAAAATTCTTCCAAAACTTAAACCATTTGATGGAATTGTGGAAGTTGTTAATCATTTTTATAATGAAGGTCATACAATATATTTTATTACAGCTAGACCAGAACATAATACCAAATATTTAACTAAAGAATGGTTAGATAATAATGGTTTTTTATATCATCAAATTTATCATGATAAATATAAAGTTGATTTATGTAAAAAATTAGGAATATCAATTTTTATAGATGATCATATTGGTATTATTAATAATATGAATCAACAAGGAATAAATTGCATATTAGTTGAGTTTTATAAAAATAATATGTTAGACATTGATGATAGAATTAAAAGAGCTACTAATTCTTTAGAGATTTTTAATTATATTGAGCAGTTTATACAAGAGGAGAATAAAAATGAAACTAGTGAAATTTAATAATGGTTTTGAAATCTACACGAAAGAAAATAAAGATGCTAAAACAGTTACATTTAGTATTTATGCTAAAGTTGGTTCTTTTAATGAAGAGTCTCATTTTGGGATAGCACATTTTTTAGAACATATGGTTTTTAAAGGAACAACAAATAGAAATGCAGCTCAAATCATTGAAGATGTTGAAAATTATGGTGGAGTTGTAAATGCTGAAACTAGTTTTAATTATACTAGATATTATGTAACCATGCCAAAAGAATACTGGAAAAAAGGAGCCGACGTTATTTGTGATATTTTGTTTAATTCTAATTTTCCAGAAGATGAATTTAAATTAGAGAAAAAAGTAGTTCAAGAAGAATTAAAAATGTATAATGACAATCCAGAAAGTTATGTTTCAGAATTGCTTTTTAAAGAAATGTTTAAAAGTTATCCAGAAAGACAAACTATCGGTGGAACTATTGATAGTGTTGAAAGTATAACTATTCAAAACTTGATTGACTTTAAAGATAAATTTTATCAACCCAATAATATGTTTGCCGTTGTTACTGGAAATATCAATACAGAAGACGTGGTTGAATTTTTATCTTTTATTAAAGATATTAAAAATAAAAATGAATCTATAGATATTAATAATGATTTTAAACCTGATATTTTGGATTCACAGACAGTTACAAAAAGAAAAAATATTGAACAAAGTCATTTAATATGGGGTCTTTTTGTAGCTCCAGAAAACAACAAAGAATCTTATGCATTAAAAGTCGCATCCGTGATATTGGGTGGTAATGCCAGTTCAAGATTATATAGAATTATAAGAGAACAAAAAGGGTTGGCATATACTGTATCAACTCATTATTTTTCAATGATTGATTGTGCTATAATTGAGGGCTATGCTGGTTTAGAGTCAAAATCAATTGATGAGGTTAAAGAAATTGTAGTTGAACAATTTGAAGATTTAAGAAATAATTTGGTTTCAGATGAAGAATTAAATAGAGCTATCGCATATTTTAATGGTAAACAAGCTATAAGATTAGATAACCTTACTTCTATTAATGGATATGTTGGTCAATCTATTATTTTAGGAGTTTCAACTGATCCAGAATATCATTTAGAACAAATTAGAAATGTAACAAAACAAGATATACAAAATGTAGCTATAAAATATTTTACACCAGATAATTGGCAATTTGCAGAATTATTACCAATCAATTAAAAAAAACTAGTATTTGGCATATTATATTTTTAGCAATTAAACTTAAATTGCGGAGTAATTGCTCTGCAATTATTTTTATGGAGGAAAGTATGGAAAATTTGAATAAAAATTACACTAATGAAGATTTTGAAAAAGAGGGTTTACCCCTAGAAGATGATTATGATATTATAAAAAATGATCCTAATAGAATGTGGTTTAAGTATGAGGATAAAATTAGAAAAATTACAAATAGCTTAGGGTATTGGAAAAATTTCGATCCAGATGAATTATATCAACAATCTTATATTTATTTTATTGATTTTTGTGAAAATTACAATCCTTATTATAATGGTAATTTTTACCCATTTGACAAATATTTATTTAAGAATTTAATTATAAAATTAAGAGCATATATTCAAAGTTATTATTTCAAAAGAAAAAGAGAACAACCTACAGAATTTTCAGAATATTTAATGGGTTCTAAAGAACATACTGATGTAGATGATAAAATGTTTATTGAATATATTTATTCATTAATATCAGATAGACAAGAACAAGTATTAAAATTATCTATAAATGGTTTTAAACAACAAGAAATTGGAGAATTGCTTGATATTAGTCAGAGTAGGGTTTCAGTAATTAAAAAGAAAACTCTTAAAAAATTAAAAGAAAAACTTCATCAAGAATAATAATTAGTTATAATAAACACCTTATAAAAATTTATTGTTTATAAAACTAGATTAATTTGTGGGGTGTTTTAATGATAAGAAGAACAAACGACTTTAATTATTTTTCAGATGATGTTCTTAAAAAAATAGCTAAAGTTATAGAGAATAAAGAAAACAACAAATTATATGATGTTTATGATAATGAAGATAAAGCTAGATTGGTTAAAGCTGAATTAAAAGTAAAAGGAATACATTCAACTATTAACAAAAAAGGTGATAAATACGAAGTTATCATTAATAAAAATGAATCCATTCTACTTGATGAAGCTGAAAAAAGTGGTCAGTTCAAAAAAATAGCATGGGGAAGATATTCTTTCCAAAGAGAATCAGGAATTGGAATGTTTAATTATGATTTTAATGATGGTTCAATTTGGAGAGTTTCTCAGGATGAACATGGAAATGCTATTTTAATTAAAGAAGTTGATGATGAAGATGAAGATAATGTCATTAGAAATAGTCCATCCCAAACTAATGTTAAAGTTGCTAGTTCAAATAAATTTTCTTTTGTAAATAAAGAAACAATGAGTAGAGTTGCTAGTGTGATGTTTGGACCTCAAAATGAAAAATGGATGAATATGATATTATCTTCTGATTCTAGTTATTCAATTATGGAAAAACTTAACTTAGAATTTGATAATATCGTGAATCAAAAAATAGCGAGCTTAAATATCACTAGTGATAAAGACATTAAAGAATTAAAAAAATTAATATTTGTAGCTTTATTTGAAGAAATTGATTCAATGGAGAAATTGGATAGTTTGTGTAATGAATATATTCAATATAAAATAAAAGAAGCAGGAAAACAAAGAAAATATTTTTCTTAATTTGTGGGAGGTAATTATGAATAGAGTTAAAAAAGCGTTAAACAATACTTCAAATCTACCTTCTAGTTATACTACAAAAGATTATGGACTTTCAGATTTGAATTGGGAAGATAGTGGGGGAACTTTTACTGAACCAAAAAAAATCGAAGATCCCTCAATAAATGATTATATAAAGGGGTATCAAATGGAACCATACGAATTTAAACAATATGCAAATAAATTACACAAAGTTGAAAAAGGTGATACTATTTATAGTATTGCTAAAAAATATTATAATGATGAAAAATATGCACAAAAAATCGTTGAAATGAATGATAGTTTAATTGTCGATATGAAACCAGGTTATATGCTTATAATTGGACAAGAAGAAAGAACAAAAACCGCTGGAAAAGAAATTAGAGATATTTCTTACACTCCTGAAAATATCGCCATAGAAATTTTAACTTTGTGGAAACAAGTTGATGGTCCTCTTCAAAATTTCTTTGATGCTTTTACTATGAACAAAACAACTAATGAAATGAAAATTCAAATAGCTAACTGTTTAGCTTCTATGGGATATAATGTTGTTCCAGTTTTAGTGGATGAAACTCCTAAATATGCTTCAGCGTATGTTAATTTTTCAAAGTTAGCATCTTCAAAAAGACCAAAAACAATTGTAGATAATTTACTTAAGATTTTCCCAAAATCAAAAGTTTTAAGTAAAGTGGCTGAAGAAATAAGAGATTTAAAAAAATATGAAAAAGAAGATGTTATGGGACTATTAGATTATTATAAAAAAATATTCCCAGATGATTATGCCAATTCTTTAGTTGATATAACTTTTAATAACCCAAAAGTTAGTTTTGAAGAATTTAAAGATATTCAAATTTCCGATGAAGCTTTAGAACAAATGGAAAAAATGGATAGTGGAAATCAAAATCCTACAAGTAAAAATCCTAAAGATGGAGGATTTGGAGGATATGATTTTACTACTCAAATGAGACCAGATGGTCCGGGAGGAGTTGCTCCTAATTTTTATGAAACAAGAGCTAACTTAAAAAAAAAATAGTTGCTGAAGAGATAGAAACTATGCCAATTGATCTTGTTTTGGATGTTTTATCTTTGGCAGCTAAAAGTGTTTCAGAAACTTTATCTTTGAAACTAGAAGTCCCTCCAGTACCATTAAAAACAGTTAAAAAGAAAGTTCCTAACAATAATGAAGAACAAAATTCTTCTATTCCTGAAGGATATAAAATACCCGCTAAAAGAGACAATATATTTGAAATTTGGAAGATTTTTTTGGAGGATAACCCTGAGAAAATTACAGAAGCTTATGTTATATTAAATGGAGATTTTGTAGATCAAGGTTATAAAAAAGGAATTTGGGAGAATATTGAATATAAAGGATTTTACACAACTTTAGAAGAAGCTCAAAATGAAATAAGTGGGTATTTAGATTAATTGAATAGGGGGGATTTATTTCCCCCAATTTTATGTGGAGGTATTTTAATGGCAAAGTTTACTACTACAAATTCAAATTTGTTTAATAATAACAATAAAGAATATATTCCAGACTGGATGAAAAATATTACTGATAATTTAAGTGTTGAGCAAAAACAATCTTTAGATATAGATTTTGAAAAAAGAGGGGTTTTTGCTGAAAATCAAAAAGTTTACAGAGAAGAAATTACTGCTGACCCAAGAGATTTAAAAAATCATTATGGTGAATCTAAACTGTTATCGGATTCAAAAATTATGTTGGCTAAATTTCTTTCTGGAAAATACTATAAAATTGTAAATGAAAATTTAGGTTTGGATAGTATTACTTTAGATGTTAAAATAGATGGAATTCCGGCTACTTTTAATTTTCCTTATGAAGTAAAAGCTTCAAAATTAAGACAATCCGATGTATTTTACGCTGATGGTTACGAATATCCATTTAGTAAAGCTGGTCTAAATGAATGTTTAGTTGATATTAAAAGCGGAAATGTTAAAACTGCATCTAAACCAGAAGCAGTGGGTAAAGTTTATGTTATTAGTAGAGAAGAAATTATTAGAAGATTTAATGGTTCCTTAAGACAAGCTACTGATAAAATTAATCAATTTCTAAATGAAGGTGCAATAGTAGGGGCTGGTAGTAACAGTTATGCTTCTTATATGGATGTTGATCAATTGTTTCCTCAATTAGAGAAACAAGTTGCTGAAGAAAAATTACCTGAGTTTCATTTTGCTCCTAATTCAGAACATGTTAAAGCTCAAGAATTTAAATCTGCTAGTGTCTTATCAGTTGAAGCTGCTAATATACTTAATAAAAATTTTAAAGATTTTACTATTTTAAGTAGTGAAAGAAATAATGATAAATTAACAGTAAAAGCTAGTGTATTAGGTGATTCTGGAGTTAGATATAATTCAGATTTTATTTTTAATATTGAAAACGAAAAAGTAAAATCAGCTCTAGAAGTTAAAAATAATAAATCTTCAATAGAATTTAATCAATTTGTTAAAATTGCTAATTCTATTAATGATGAGGCACTAAATAAATATCATTTAACCAATAAAGTCAATAATAAAATTCGTAAAGGTTCTGTTTTAACTAAGAAAGATATTGAATCTAAATTATTTAAAATAGTTTCTGCATCAAAAATAGATGATGTTATTAATAATTGGATTGATAATGGTTTAATTAAACCATTAAACAGTTATTCATACGCGACAGATTATTCTTTTGAAGAAATACTTAATTTATCTAAGTTAGCTATTATGAGTGATGATGATGTTCAAGAAATAGAACAATATGAAAAACATTTTGGGAATGGTATAGAGATAGATACAGATAATGAGAAACCCCAAAATATTGTAAGAGAAATAGAAGAAAATTGCGATGATAATACTAGATTGTTTAATGCTAATAGTTATATTAGTAAATTATTAAAACAATATAAAGTTGCATCTTTTAATAAAATTTCTGATAATCAATATAATTTAAATATTGAGTTTCTTAATAAAAAAACTGGTACAAGACACAAAGTTCATTTTGAAATAAATTTTGAAGGATCAAAAGTTGCATCTTGCTATGCTAATATTAATGGAAAAAAAGTTAGTCTAAATAAATTGGCTGATTCATTTAATAATAGTAAACTTTTATCTGCGTACGTGCAAGATAAGAAAGGCTTAATGGCTGGTCCTATTGTTATTTCTAAAAAAGAAATGAAAAAACAATTATCTACAATTATTTCATCTTCCAAATTAGACGAAGTTATATCATCTTTTGTTAAAAATAAATTAGCTTCAGTTATAAATGGAGATATTATTACTAGTGATAAATCATTAACTGAATTGATAGCTACTATTCCTGATGATTATATGATTAGCGAAGATGAGAAAAATGAGATTGAATATAGAAAAAGACATTTTGGTAAAGAAATTAAAATGAATGTTGATTCAAAAATAGAAGATACTGGAATTAGAGAAGCTGAAGAATCTTGGAGTCCAGAAAGAAAAGCTGTCGAAGCAAAAAGACAATTAAGTAAATTGTTCAAATCAATAAAAGTTACCAATATTGAAGAAAATCAATCAAAATATAAAGTTGAAGCTAGTTTTATCAACCCAATCGGAGGTTCTGAACTATCTTTAATGTTTAGTTTTGATATTGAAGATAATAAATTAGGTAAATTAAGTTCTGTTATTGATAAAGATGGACAAGAATTTGAGATTTCTAAAATTAATGAAGTTTTATCTAAAAATTCTTCAGAGGTTGGTAAATTTTTCTCATCTCAAAATGGAGTTTTTGAAGGGAAAAGCAATGTAATGATTAGTAAAGCTAATTTAACAAACAAATTAAAAGCAGTTGTTAGTTCTTCAAAAGTCGATAATATTATTAATAAAATGATCGAAAGTAATGCTATCCAACCAATCAATTCAGTCACTTTTGCTAGTGAATATACTGTTTCTGAATTAGTTAATAAATTTGCTTCATATATGAATTTAGATGAAGGAAAAGAAGAATTTTCTCGTTCAATTAGAAATGATCATAAATTATCCTTAGATGGAAAATACGTTATGGATAATGATAGTAGAAAATTACAAGCTACTATTAGAGAACTTTCTCCTCAAATGATATTGGTTAAAGAAAAGTTAATTAAATCTATAAATGATGCTGCTAACTCTAAAAAAATAACATCTAAAAAACAAAATCTATTTATACAAGCTTTAGAAAATGCTAAAACGATTCAAGATTTAGAAGCTATCTCAGTTCAATTTAACCAATATATTAAATAGGAGTGAATTAATTTATGGATAGAAACAATGTTAAAATCACTGATAAAACACGTTGGATAGACCAACGTGTTTCTATCAATCAACCAACAGGTATAGATTATGAACAGTTATCAAAAAAAATAGATAATAAGAAAGATTTAAGAAAAAAATCTTATAAGATTGAAGATTTGAATTTAAATGAAAATCAATCATTAAAAGATATAGATAAAAAAAGCATAATTCCAATTCCTGGAATGCTTATTGATATTGAAAATAGTAATTCAGATACTAGACCTCCAGATAGTGATTGGATAGCTCCTCATGGTCCGCAATGGGGTCCCATGACGTTATAAGGTGAAAATATGAGCAGGTTAAAAAGAAATAAAGATTGTTTAATAAAAAAAGCTTCTTATGTTATGGATGTTCATAATATTATTTTAAAAAGTGGAGATGTAGTAGGTATTTCAGTTAGGACTGTTAATTGGAAACCTTGGTTTCAAGTTTATTTAGAATATGGCGCTGGAGAGGCTAGTTCTTTTTATGATGGTCCAGATAAAGATAAGGCTTTTAGAATGTATATGGATATATTAACAGCTTTTAAAGGAGTTTCTGAAGCTGAAAAATTCAAAAAGTCAATACCACAATATGACGATATGATTGAAAAATCTTTTGCACATCCAACTAGAGAATATCATAATTTAATTATGAAATCTCCTAAGTTTTTAGGTATTAATGATTTTTAAGGAGAATTTATATGAAAAAATCAAGATTACGAAAAATTGCAGAACAATCTGGAGATTTACCTATTGGTTTAATTATGAACAGTCCAGAGGAGAAAGTTGATAATAAAGATGAATTAACAGATATAACTTATGGTCCTTCAATATCAAGGGAATGGGAATTTGAAAAATTAAGAGATAATAATGAATGGAATTTATTATCTAATAATTAATATTTTTTGTTATATATTAAACTTTTTATTCTATATTAAATATAGTTTAACACAAATATTTGAGGTGAAATTAATGAGAAAAGATACAGATAAATTTGTTAGTAAAAGTAGTGGTTTAGCTTCTTGGTTAGACGATTTTGTAAGTTCATTATCTAAATCAAATAAAAAAATTGCTTCTAAAGAAGAAGTTACTGCTGATTTTGAAGAAAATCAAGTTGAAACAGTTGAAGATGATATTATAACTGCTGAAATTAACGTTAAAGATTTACAAAAAGTAACATGGAATGATGAAACTTTTTACGTTAATTTTACAGATAAAGGTGCAACTGTACTTAATGAATTTGGTAACACAGTTCAAAATATTGAGAATGCAAAAACTTTAGAAGAAGTTGATAATTTCTTAAATAGTCAACAAATTATTGCTGAAACAGATGATGAAATTAAAATTGAAGCTGAAGCTGAATTTGAAGAAGAAATCAATTCTGTCGTAAACGGAATAGATGAAAATGAAGAAGTTTTGGCATCAAAAGAAGAAAATTCTTATGAAGATGGTAAAGTTTTAGAAGCTATTATTAATGGTTTTGAGGAATTAGAAAAAAGAATTGATAGTTTATCAAAGAAAGTAGCAATTGTTGAACAAACATATGCTAGAAACCCTTCTTTTGAAAATGAAGATAATGAAATTGCAGAACAAGAAGTAAAACATTTTACTGAAAATGCAGATAAAACAAGTGAACAAATTAAGAATGAACAAAACATAGACATTACTACTCCTCAAGGTAGAGTAGAATTATCTAAAAATAAAAGTTTAGAAGATCAAATAGTTGATAACGAAATCGAGAATAATTCAGAGCAAACTATTGAACAAAATGATGATGATGAAGATTTATGTGTTGAAAAACTTAGTGGTGTTGAAGAAAAAATATTCCAAAATGGTATTTGTCCAAAAACTGGTGAACAATTAGTTAAATCTTCAAAAGTTGTTGGTGATTTTCTAGGAATATATTCTCCAATTGGAAAAACAGAATATGCAGTTAATTTAAATACTGGTGAAATTTATTTTCATAAATCAAAATAAGGGAGTTTATTAAAATGAAAGATAAAAGAATTAATTCTGAAATTCTTTTTATAAAAGGAAATAGAGTTCCAGGTTATAATTTTGAAGATATGAAAATTAATAAAAAAGAAAATAATAAAAAAATAGATTTAAGAAATAAAAATAAAGATTAAACTTTTTAAAGTTATTGCATATATAATCATATATAAAATATTTTATAGGGGATTTGTTAATGCAAAAAAGAAGAATGAAAAGTTTGTATAAAGATAATAATTTAGGCGTAAATGAAGATTTATCTGATGTTTTAGATGATGATTTAATGGAATTGTTTGATGATTTAATTATAAAAAAGAAAAATATAGTTTCAAAAAAATCCAATCTTAAATCTAAATCGAGATTTAAGATTGGAGATCAAGTAAATGTTAACAATACTTTTGGAACTATAATATATGGTCCATATAAATCATCTAATAATAAAGATACTTATGAAATAGAAACAGAAGAAAATCAAATTATTACTGCTGAAGATAATGGAGATAATATAACTCCGTATGTTCCAGTTATTGAGGAACAAGAAGATGATATTTTTTAAAGTCAGAGTTTTCTGACTTTTTTATTTTTTCTTAAAATAATAAGATTTAGAATATGTATTTATTAAAATATAAGAAAATAAATTTAACTTAACTTTAAATTATGCATATAAAATTTATAAAGAAATTTGAAAGGGACGGTGTATTAGTTCCATGGATAAAACTGGAAATAACTTTGGCACTAACAGCATATTAAGCAGTTCATCATCAACAAAAACTGTTACTGCTAAAGATTTGCATGGTGGAGGAGCCATGTTGAGAAGTGGATTGTTACAAGATAGAACTGGAATACCTAAAAATGTTCAAAGAAAAATGGCGAATGCTTCATTAGGGAATGTTAGAATGGGATCGCCTAGTTTTTATCATCCAATGTTCCAAAATATGAACATTATGCTTCCAAGAGATAGACGCGAAAGAAATGAATGGTGTAGACATTTTTATAGAACTGAACCTGTTATAGCGACTGCTCTAGATTTGCATACTGAATTTCCAATTTCTGATTTTAGTAACGTATGTTCTGATAATGGAATAAAAGCTTTTTTTGACTTTATGGCATTCGAAAGATTAGATATAGTTAATTTGTTGTTAGATATTGGACTAGAGTTTTGGAAAATTGGAGACGTTTTTCCATTTGGACAATTAAATGAAAATGACGGTATGTGGGAAAGATTTGTTATATTAAATCCAGATTATATAGATATTAAATCTTCAATTTTAGCTGGTGATCAAGTTATAGAGTTAATACCAGATGAACAAATTAAAGCTATTGTTTCTGCTGGTCCAAGAGGAGAATATGGTTCAATATATAATCAATTACCAGAAGATGTAATTAGACAAGTTAGAGCTGGAAGAAATATTAGATTGGATAATAGATTGGTTTCTCATATCGCGCATAAAGCTTCTCAATATGAGACTTGGGGAACTCCTATTATGATGAGATGTTTTAAGACTTTAATATATAAAGATAAACTTAGAGAAGCTCAAAATTCTATTGCTAATAGACATATTACCCCTTTAAGAATTTTCAAAGTTGGAGCTCCAGGTGAACCAATGCCTCAACAATCTGATTTAGATAGTTTGCGTGATTCATTATTGATGGCTGATGATGATCCTAATCATATTTTAGTATATCATTATGCTTTGCAAACAGACTATGTTGGTTCTAACGGAAGAATTCTCCCATTAAATCAAGAATTTGATTTTATTCAAAAAGAATTAATGAATGGTTTAGGTATAAATCAAGCTATGTTAAATGGTGAAGGTCCAACTTATGCAAATGCTCAAGTTGGTATGGACGCTTTAGCTAGAAGATACATGTCGTATAGAATAAGACTTGAATCTTGGATAAGAAATAAAGTTTATAGACCAATTTCTGAAATTCAAGGATTTTATAAACCCGTTAATGGAACTATCGCTACAAGATATTTGAGTGAAAAAGAACAAAGAAAATTAGCATCTAGAAAAGAAATGCAATTAATTGTCCCTAGTATAGCATGGCAACAAAGAGATTTGACATCAAATCAATCGGTTCTGAATTTTATTCAGCAACTTCAATCAAAAAATCTTGTTTCTATGCATACTATATTACCTATGTTGAATTTAGATCCAGAAACAGAAATGAAAAACTTAGAAAAAGAAAGAGGAACAGTATTTGACGCTAACGCTCCTAAAATTCAAACCCCAAGCAGTCCTGGAAATGCTGGACCATCTGGGGGTCCTGGAGGAGTTACTCCTCCAAGTGGAGGTCCAAATAAACCTTCTTCTCCTCCAGAAGGAAATTCAAGCGGGAAACCTTCAAATGCTCCTAACCCTAACGCTTATGGATTCCCGGGTCCTCAAGGACCACCAAATACAAAAGCACCTTCTCCTAATGCTGACGGCCCAAATAAGGTTCCAAGCAATAGTAACCCAGTTCCTAGTGTTCAAAATGAACCTAGCGGAGACTCAAAAGGAGCATCGTTTGGCGATTTTTTAGAAAAAAACGGGGAGACAGAAGCGTCTATGGCTTCCCGTTCATTAGAAGCCAAAATAAAGAAAATAAGACGCAAGGAAAACAAATAAATGATGAAATTATTGTTGTTGAAGAAGGTTGGAAGGAATTATTAGAAAAAATTTGGGTGAGTAAAACGGTGAAAAAATATATTTTGTCAATCGAATTAGAAACAAAAGAATATTTTGAACAGTTTATATCTGAAATTTTAGGTAAAATAGATAAAGATAAATCTATTTTACCTAATGAAGATGTAAATGAATGTACCGACTCATTTTTAAATAATTTTATATCTTTATTAGATTATTATGTTGAGGGAATATATTATAGTGGAAAATTAGTAAGTAGAAAAAAATTAAATTTACAAAATCCGGTCCCTCCAGAAGGAGAACGTTATTATTTTACAGATAATGATAAAGAATTTATTAAAAAATATAAATATTTGAAATTACCTTTATTAAAAGAAAATCTAAAAAAAGCACTTGTAGATTATATTAATCACAATTGCAATAAAGAAAATATTAATGAAAAATCTTTCAATTTATTTGAGGAATTTTTTGAATATAATGTTATGGAGATAATCGATTTATTCAAAAGAGCTCAGATTGAAGAATATTCAAATTTAAATATTGATAAAATTAGATTTTTATCTGACGAAGATAATTGTTGTATTTTATGTTCTTCTAAATCAAATAAAGTTTATACTTTAGAAAGTATTAAAAGTGAATTTGGTATAAAAGATGGATTGAAACATTCATTTTGTAAATTTTCATTTGAGCCAGTATCTTCAAATTTATTTACAAATATTAACTACAAAAATGTTGAATTTGAAAATATTCCAATTGAATATTTATCTAGAGCTAAAAATGTTATAGATAAATTAAAACTTGTTTTTACTAATATTAATAATAAAAAAATAATTTTCATTAATGATTCTAATGATGATAGTAATTGGAAAGATTCAATTATTGAATATTATGTATCTAAAAATGAAAATGATTTAAATCAAATAAATGATAATATTATAAATTCTATAGTTAATGATATACAAATCTTTAATAAAAATCAAAATGAATCTTTTGTATATTTATCAAATATAAATTATCAAGATATAGAATATTTGATTTTAAAATCTATATTATTTGATATAGATATAGAAGATTTGGTGGTTTCAATATTTAACAATAAAAAAGAATCTAAAGAAGTTGGTGGAAATGCAGCTATATATAAAGATTTATTTATTAGTTATTTAGCTGAAGAATCGCCAAAAAGTTATTTAATTGAATCTATAATTTTTTATATTTACAAACCTAATAGATTAAAAATTATAGATAGAGAAATATTTAATTATATTGAACAAAATAAAACAAAGATAGGGGAGAAGTTAATTTGAGTAAAATATTAGGAATTATATGTGATATTTCAAATAGCTCCCCTGTTGGAGTTATAGCTAGTAATATAAGTGATAAAGAAATAGTTTTTATTACAAAAAACAAAAGTTTAGATATAGTTATAGAAACTTTATTGGAAGACAATATTTTTCTTCAAAAAAGAGAAGAATTAAATGGTTCAAATATGATATTAAATGAAAAAATAGATATTAATGATGAATATTTTTTCATATCATTAAATTATTCTTTACCTATTCCTTATAGAATTATGGGTATAAAAGAGTTTGATGGAGATGTAGAAAAAATTGTATTTGAAACATTTAATTATTTAGTAAAGGAGGATTTATATGAAAAGTAGATTGAGAAAAATAGCGAACCATGTAGATCAATATATTCATAAAGAAGTAGAATATATGGTTTCAAAACCTAATTTAAAAGAGCAAGAAGATAGATCATTTGAGTTTAGCATAGCTAAAAAATTATTTGCTTGTACACCGTTTGTTCATTTTAACAGTATTGTATATAAATTTGCTGAAAGATTAAGAAATGGAGATTATGGAGTTATTACTTCTTTTGCTGAAATAGATAATGATTTAGATAAATGGTTAAAAATATTGAATGATTTCTTAAACGAAGAAAAAGTTTCTGATAGTAAGTTTTATAATCAAATAAAAACAGCGAACAATAACTTATATAATGTTCAACATACAGATTCTCTTTATACAAAAGATTATTTAGATATGAATAAGGACGTAAAAAAAGATAATGTTCCAATGCGAAATCCCGAAAAAGAAAACTTTATAAATAATAGTTTTTTATTAGCGAAAGATTTAATTAATAGTTTGCCAATAGTTCCAAGATATGATTTAATGTCTCAAATAGCACAAGATATTGAACGTGGTGATTATGATGATATTTCACCAATGAGTGAAGCTAGAAATCATTGGGATGAGTGGTTATTGAGAACAAAACAGATTCTTCGATTTAGGAATATTATTTTATCTCAAAAAAGATTATTAAGAAGATAATGTAAAATCTCTAATTACAATAACTGTAATTAGAGATTTTTTATAAGGAGTATATAAATGAAACAAATAAAAAAAATTTTTGATAGATTTTTTAATAATCAACATCCAATTAAACATAAGATTCAAGTAAGATGGTTTGATGATACAAAAAACTTCTTAATTTTATTCCATTATCATCATGTTTTACTTATTTATGATATTAAAAAAAATGAATCAATATATGAATGGTATGAAGTGAAAACAGATAAAGCGATATTAGATGCATCTAAAAAATATTTAAATGATAGATTTGAAGGAGAAAATAATGAGAACGACACCTTTTTATTTAATAGATGAATTAAGTAAAAAATATATAGGATTTCAATATATAGGGATGTCAAGTGAAGATATTGAATTCTATTTAACAAATAATCAAGATGAAGCATCGGGATTTATGTACGAAGAAACAGCAGATTTATATAGAGATAAATATAAGCGAATTTTAAATAAAGAATCATATATTTTTGAGGATTTAAAAAAATATTATTAGGTGATTATATGAAAGATTTATATATTAGTGGAATTATGCCAACTTATAATGTTCTTTCTGGACAGTATCCTTTTGTTGAATGTATAATATTGGCTTTACCTTTAGTTGATGAGATGATTATAATGGATTTGGGTTCTGATGATGGAACAAAAGATGTTTTAGAAAAAATAGCATCATTAAATAATAAAATTAAATTAAAATATATTAATGTTGATTTTGAAAAATATAAAAGTTATGAAGCAATAGATATTAATTTTATTGATACTATGTATAATGATGCAAAAGGAAATTGGATAATAGCTTTTCATGCGGATGAGTTTTTTCATCCATCAGAATATGATGTAATAAGAAAAACAATTTATAAAGCTCATATTGAAAATTACAATAGTATTAGACATTCTTTATATCATATTGATCGTTTATCTTATTTATGTGATGATGTAAATTGGAATAGAGTTAGAATTTTTAGAAAAATTAAAGGTTTGGTATCTAAAGATGCTATTGATGGATTTTATGTTAATAATTGTTTTGAAGTTCCTCAAGGATATGTTCAAAGTAATATTCAACCAGAATTATATTCTAACGATATTACTTCACATCATCTCGGGAATATTTTTCTAAAAGGCAGAATATTGGCAAATATGAGACATAAAGATGTTTTCAAAACTCAAGATATTGTTAGAATAGAACATAATGAACAATTAAAAGAATTTTACAATATTAAAGACGTTGACGATTTGAAAAATTTTCATTTCTTTTATACTTATGAATCATTTCATCCAAGATTACCAGATATTTTTAAAGGTTTAATGGAAATGAAAGAGTATTATGTTAGAGATGAACTTTATAATTTATTAAAACAGTAATTTTTATTTAAAATAAAGTAATAGATTATGAAAAATTATTAAATATATTTAAATAATTGCCAAAATTAATTAAAACTATAATAAATGTATCAAATGGTTGTTTACAATTTATCTATCACATTATATAATTATTATATAATATATAAATTAGGAGGACATATCGTTTGAACAATGAAGATATTTTAAATATTTATATGTATGGTTCAAGAGTTTACGAAACAAATAGTGATAACTCAGATTACGATTATATAGTTGTTAAAAAAGGTAATAATGATTTAATTACTCAAATTAATAATGAAAATTCAAACATTACAATATATGATGAAAAATCATTTCAAAATTCAATAAATGAACATGAAATAAGCGTATTAGAATGTTTGTTTTTACCAGAAAAATATATTCTTAGACAAGAGAAAATATTTAATTTTGAATTAAATTTATTGAAATTAAGAGAATCGATTTCTAAAAAATCATCCAATAGTTGGGTAAAATGCAAAAAGAAATTAACAATACCGGAAGATTATAATGAGTATATTGGTAAAAAAAGTTTGTTTCATTCTTTAAGAATATTATCTTTTGGGATTCAAATAGCTAAATATGGAAAAATTATTGATTATAAAGAAGCTAATAATTATTGGTATGAAATTATTAATAATCAATCAAAAGATTGGGAACACTATAAAGAAAAATATCAACAAACTTTTAATAAATTAAAGTCTGAATTTAAAATGGTTGCCCCTAAAAGAGGATAATTATGAGTAATAAATATTTAATAGAAACAAAATTAAAAGAATTAAATTTTATAGAAAATTTTTATGTTGATATTATAAAAAATACTACAAATAAAAATTTGAATTCACACAAAAAGATAAGTTAAAGATAATAGTATGGATAAATGAAACTTTATATGCATCTTATATTTTAATTCGTAATAAAAAGATTAATGACATTATTAAAGAAACAATATATACAAATTATTATTTAGATATTTATTATAAATAAAAGGGCCAATTGGCCTTTTTATTATGTTAGTTATAATATTACTTTTAATTCAATATATTATAAGATATAATTGAGTTAAATTTTAACGAGGTGACATTAATGATTAAATATACAAAACCAATGAAGATAGAGAAATATAGTAACAGGGTTGAACAAGTAGTTTTAAATCCAAATAAAAAAATTGATTTAACTGTATTATCTCAATCTAAAACATTAGATATGAGTAATTTAGTGAAAACAGCTTCAAAAGTTGTTAAAATTGCTCCTAAAGAAGATGATTTTCTTTATGTTAGAGTTAGAGCTGTTTCAGCTGGTAATGTAATAGAACAACCAGATGGTTCAGCACAACATATTGATATTGATGAATATTTAAAAAATCTAAAAATGTATGGTAATAGAAGTAGAGGATGCAATAGTAATGGAGATTTTTTCTCTTATGAAGAATTAAAAAGAACGTATAAAACATTTATTGGTAAATCTGCTTTTGTTGACCATAATAATGAAAATGTTGAAAATGCAAGAGGTATTATCTTAGATGCTATTTGGAATGAAAGAGGAAAATTTGTTGAATTACTTATAGCTGTAGATAAAAAAGGATTTCCAGAATTATGTAGAGGAATAGAAATGGGGTACATTACTGACGTTTCTATGGGATGTCGTTGCAGTAAGTCTGTATGTTCTTATTGCGGTAATGAAGCTATTACTGAAGATGAATTTTGTGAGCATGTGAAAATGTATAAAGGCGGAACTTATAATGGGATTCCAGTGTTTGAAGATAATAGAGGAGTAGAATTTTTTGAAATTAGTTTTGTTAGTGAAGGTGCTGATAGAGACGCTAAAATTTTAGAAAAAGTAGCATCAAGAAATTCTAATAAAGTTAATACTCAATCAAAAACTGCATATAAAAATGATATGTTAGTAAAAGTTGCTAGTGAAAAAAATAAAAGATATGAAGTTGGAGAAAAATCTTTTTTTGATAGATTAAAAGATTTACCTTGGTCTTAAAGGAGAAGAAGTTGTTATGAAATCTAGATTGAAAAAAATTGCATTAATTTCACCTGAGTCTGCCGAGAAATATATTGAGCAATTAAGTGATAAAGGTAGAGATGTATTAAAAGTTATAGAAGATTATAAGTTTTTTCTAGATCAAACTATTAGAGTAATAGGTTCAAACCCTAATATGGCTTCTATGCTTGAGAGAAAGAAAAAAAATCTCGATCAAGCATCTCAACAAATTTATGATGCGGTATTTGAAATTGAAAATATGGATATTACAACTAGTTATTATAATCAACAAACGCAAACTGAATTATCAAAAGGCCCAGTAGAACAAAAACCTAATGTTCAACAGGGTCCAAAAAATGACGATCAAAAAGAACAACCTAAAAATGAAGAAAAAGATAATAAAGGAGAAAAGTAAAAATGAGCAAATTGAGTAAAGAAATAAACTCTTCAAAAGAACAAGAATACGCTCATAAATACCCCATTGATAATCAACAAAATTATCAATATCCAAATGAAGATAAAAGAATTCCTCTTCAAAACGAAACATCAATTGATGATAACTATAATGTTCAAACTGAAAATGTTTCTCAAAAAAGAGAAAACAAATTAAGAGTTCGTCTTAATTTGGAAAATATAACCAACGAACATAAAGAAAATGTATATAAAGTAAGAATAAATAAACCTATTTTTACTGGAACTAACGTTGGAACAGAAAATATGCAAAATCAAAATAACGCTAGAGAAGATGAAATTAAAAAAATAAATGAAAGTTCTCAATTATTCGAACAAAAAATAGAACTAGAAAACTCTTTGGATCTAACTACCCCTAAAGGGAGAATTGAAACTACTCATATAGATTGTTGTTTTGAAATTGGGGATAAAGTATCTCATATAGAAGAAGATATAAAAGGAGAAGTTAAATTTGTGGGGAAAAATACTCTTTCTGTAGTATGGGAAGATAATACTAGAGAAAGATTTGATATTACTATTGCAAGTAAATCATTAAAAAAATTATCTTATGTCGATACAACCCAACAACAGGTAGCTCCTTTAGATACGACTCCTTTCCCTAAAAATGATGAGAAAATAAGTCCCGCTGTTGAAAAAGCATTAAAAGCTTTAAGTGAAGATGATACAGAAGATGATATTATTGAATCAGGTATAGATATTGAAAAATTAAAACTTAAAAGAAAAATTGGAGAATTAGAACATAAAGTTGAATCAGAAAATATAGAGAAAATAAAAACAAAAGCAGCAAAAGAATTTATTGAGCTAATGAAAGCTAAAAAAATGATTAATTCTGAGGAAGAAGAAAAAATTCAATTTGAAAATATTATGAAAATGGATGATGAAGGATTTGAAGCTTTCAAACTGGCTATTCTATCATCTAAAGAATCAACAGATTATGATGATGTTCTTTCTGTTCTTGAAGATGATGATTTTTCAGACATAGAAGATGGAAGAGAATATGCTATGGCGAGAGAAGCTATGAAAAAAATTAATACTGCTAAAAGAAGTTTAGATGGGATTGAAATGGGAGATACTTCTTTCTTTGAAAACGGAGGACTTAAAAATTTCAAACCAGTCATTGGTGATTTTAGTTCATCAAATTCATCATCAGAATATTCTGAGACAAGAAGTTTATCAGCAGCTGCTAATGGTAGAAAATCAATAGAAAGAAAAGCAAGTAATTTAGATTTATCTTCTTTTGAAGGAATACAAGGTATTAAAACTCCTATAAATATTCCATCTAAAGAAATGACTCGATCTTCAACTTTTAGTGAATTATTTAATAGCTTAAATTGGACTACAACTTCAATGAGGAAATAAAGCTGAAAAAATTTTCAGCTTTTTTTTTGTGTTACTGTAATAAAACTCATAATTCGTTCTATTTATTTAACAGATTAAACAACAAGCAAGTAAAATTTTATATTCATTTGTTTTATAAGAAAAGTTTAAAAAAATAAAATCAAATGTTATATTTAACACTAGTTTCATTATTTTTACTACAGAAGAAGGTGAGCTAGTAAAAAAAAGTTTGAAATATTTTTTTCGACTTGTAATAATTTTAGACTTTACTCTTATATAAAAAATGTATATAAATTTTTGCCTAGCCACTAAAAATAATAATAAAAATGTTAATTACACTTGGAGGTGCTTTTATAATGGCAGGTGGATTCAAAAAATTTGGACCTACGTATAATTCTACACCATACGTACGTCTTGGTTATGAAGGTATTTTAAATGGTGCTCATGATATCGATCCAGCAATCGTAGCAGCTGGTGGTAATGATGGTACTGGTGAAGCTGGTGAACTAGCTGGTAAATTTGCTGCAATTGGTGCAGATGGTGTTAAATTGGCTTCTGCTGGTGGAGCGGATGCAATTGGTTTATTTAGAGAAGATTTAGGCGATATGATTAATGCTTCAGGTAAAGCGACTTTCTATTTCCGCGGCGGTGAATACTATGTAGCCCTTTCTCGTTGCGGTGCAGGTGCTGATCAATTAGTTCCTGGTGACGAAATTACTTCTGATGCAGAAGGTAAAATCGTTAAAGCTGTAAGCGGAGATAAAGTGCTTGGTGTTGTTACTTATGTTGGTGGCTATACTACTGGTAACATGTATGCTAACGCTGGCGACGCTGCTAACGGTGGAGTATTTATCGGATTTATTATGAATATTTAATAGAGAGAAACTGCGGAGGTGCTTATATAATGGAAATGACAAATGAACAAAAAGAATATTTAATCGCAAAGGCCCTAGAAACAGAAGATGGCCGTGTAGCTCTTGCACAAGCAATGGCTAACCCAATCAGAATTTCACTAGACTATCAAGGTGTTGGTCGTAAATTACTAGTTGTTGACCCACTACCTCAAGGTGCACTACCTGTTTATGATAAAGATGTTGATGCTAAAGCATTCGTACTTTCTAAACGTGGTCAAGTACCTGATCAAGTAATCGAAGCTGACAGAATCCAAGTTCCTACTTTTGAAATCGTTTCTTACCCACAAGTAAGATTCTCTCAAGTTAAAGAACGTAGATTCAATGTTATTGACCGTGCTCAACAAAGAGCAAAATCTGACATCATGGCTGTTGAGGATGCTGAAATTTTCAATCTAATTGATGCAGCTTCTACTTCAGTTAATGCTGTTACTATTTCAACTGGTGGTCTAACTCGCGAAGCTCTTACTAAAGCTTTCCAAGAAGTTGAAAAACATGACTTGGTTGTTACTAAAATTGTTATGAATGCTTCAGCTTTTGCTGATATCCGTGTATGGGGACAAAACGAAATGGACCCTGTAACTCAACACGAAGTACTTCAAACTGGTTTGTTTGGACACCTTTGGACTGCAGATATCCTAATCTCCAAAAAAGTTCCAATGAATACAGTTTACGTACTTGCAGACTCTGAGTTCGTAGGTGTTATGCCTATTAGACAAGATATCCAAGTCATCCCAGCGGACCGCCCAGAGGAACTTCGTCTTGGTTGGGTAATTTACGAAGAAATTGGTTTGGCTGTAGTAAACTCACTAGCAATTTCAAAAATTACTATTCAGTAATTAATATAGAAGAAAAAGAGTGGAGAAATTCACTCTTTTTTTTGTTTAAAATATTAAAATAAAATGATAAAATACAATTGAGGTGATAATGTTGATTTGTCCAATTTGTAATAAACAACTAAGAAGTAAAAGTCTAAAAAGACATTTAGGGCTAATGAAGGATGAAAAACATAAAAATTTATATGAAGAGCAAAAGAAAATAGCTATTGAATTATTTAATGATTGGTCTTTTACTCCATCTAGTGATGTAGAAAAATATAATTTATTATTTAATTATAAAGATTGTAAAGCACTTTGGTCAAATGTATATAGCGAAAAAGAAAGAAAATCCAGAGGAGATTATTTAAAAAAGCATGTAGCTTGGAATAAAGGTTTATCTGTAAACAATAATGAAAAAATGCGTCAACTACAAAATAAAAGAAACATTACTATGTCAAAAGTATTAAAAGAAAAATATGAAAATGGAGAAATGAAAGCTTGGAAAAAAGGTTTAACAAAAGAAAATAATAAAAAAGTAAAAAAAGCAGCAGAAAAATTATCTAAAACAATGTCGGGAATAATTCCTTGTAGTTATGGTATTTCGGGTATTAGAAAAGATATTGGACATCATGCAGCAAGTACATATGAAGCGAATATATATAGAATTTTACAATATCATAATGTTGATTACTTATACGAATTTGATAATGTAAAAGAAATTATTTATCCAAACGGAGAAGTAAGATGTTATAGAATAGATATTAAAGATGTTGATGGTTTTTTTGGAGTAAAAGGTGCATATATTGAAGTTAAAGGTTTTTTTAATCAAAGAGATAGAATGAAAGTAAAATTATTTAGAGAGCAATATCCAAATGAAAAATTATTTTTAATTGGTTATGGAGATAAGAGAGAAAAATATTATTGGGAACCCGATATTGATTATGCTGAATTAGAAAAGAAATATAAACCATTAATAAGTTTGTGGGAAGATAAAAATCGAAATTTAAGAACACATCCAGAATTATATAGTTAGCAAGGTGTGATTAAATGTCTAAAGTAAAATGGCATTTACCTGGTGAGAGGTTTATGTATTATGGAGAAGATAATGAAAGTTTTACTAATGGAAAATATTATAGGGTTGTTAATGTAGGAAATCATTGGTTTAAAAAATTAGGTAAAGTGGTATGGTTTACGAATAATAATTATGATGGTGACGATGAAGATTATTGTACTTCTGTTAGTTTAAGCTATCTAAATAAATATTTTTATAAATAGAAAATTTTTTATATAAAATGAGGGGGGGTATACGATGGGATTAGATATGTATTTGTTTTCAACTTCAAAAGATAATGTTGTTTTTGTAAAAGGCACTAATTTAGTTTCAGATGTGTTAGAATTTAAGAAGTTAAATGAAGTAGGATATTGGAGAAAAGCAAATCAAATTCATAATTGGTTTGTGAAAAATGTGCAAAACAATAAAGATAATTGTGAATTATATAGTGTGAGTAAAGAAAAATTATTAGAATTAAAAGATGTTTGTTATAAGGTTATTGAAGGTTATAATCTTGAAGAAAAGTTGCTTCCAACAATTGGTGGATTTTTCTTTGGTAGTATTGATTATGATGAATATTATTATGATTATATAAGAGAGACAATAAAAATTATAGATGATATATTAAATACTATTGATTTTGATAAAAATTTCATATTGTATAATTCGTCTTGGTGAGAGTAACTTTGTTTACTCTCTTTTTTAATTTTGTTATTATTATTGTTAAAATTGTGTTAAATTTTTATAATTATATATTTAATAATTAGAAGAAGGAATGATTACATGGATAAATCATATTCATCCTTAAAAGAATTAACTGAGAGATGGGAAGAGTTTGTAGATATTTATCATGGAACTTATATGACTTATGATTTAGCTGTAAAAATGATAAAAGAAATAATTGAAATTTTATTTGAAGACGTTGATGAAAATTGTTTTGAACATGATGAAGATAATAAGATTTTAATTATACATTCACCATATGGGGATGTTAAATTAATTAACGATGATAATATTATTTTTGTTGAATGTTCAAAAGATTTTAATATTAAATATAAAGAAATTATTGATGAGATGAATGAAATAAAGAAAACTATTAATGAACTTATTGAAAAAATAGATAAGGAGATTATATAGTTATGAGTGTTGATAGAAGTGATTTTGTGGTAATAGGATATAATTTAGATTGCAAATATTATAATGAAGATATTTATGATCAATTTTATGATATTAAAGTTGGAGAAATATCTCATATATTTGATTGGATGAATGGAGAGTATTATATAGTAGGAATTCCTTTGGTATATGATATAAAAAGTTATAATGGAATTCCGTTGACTGAATTTGATAGTGATTGGGTAAAAAAATATGAATCATATTTTAAATTAGTAAAAGAACATATAAAAGAATATTTTGATTTAGAAGTAGAACCTAAGATTTTGGTGTTTTCACATTATACTTAAGGTGATAAATATGATTAATAAATTTAAAATTGGAGATTGGGTTATAGTCGATGATTATGGAGAAGAAGCAGTAGGTTATATTGTTGAAGATGATTTTGATATTTTTGTTGTTCAAGGAGTAAGACCTGAAAAATTTAGAAGATCTTATTTTAAAAGAGAAATGAGATTGTTAGAACCTTATTTAAGTGATGAAGATATTAATACTATGATTGATTTAGCTTTAGATTTGATGGATGAAGTTTGGTTTAATGAATTAGTGACAAGAAATAAAAAATGTTAATAGATTTTTGCTTTTGGTAAAATAATATTTAATCAGTTAAATATTATATAGTTAAAAGCGGAAAAAGGGTGATATGATTGAAAAGATTAATTAGAAAAGCTGCTAGCAGACTTTGCAATAAAGTGTATGATTATTTAAAGGAGAATTATCCTGAAGATACTATTCAATGGGTAAAACAAGCAGATTGGGAATTAAAGAAAATATCTTTAATGAAAATTAATATGTCTAAAAGACCTGGCGGGAGAAATATGAATAAAGTTAGAGCTATCGCTGCTGCTATAGAAAATGGAGAAAAAATGGATCCAATTGTATTAGTAGAACAATCTAATGATAAATATAAGATAGCAGATGGTTATCACAGAACTTTAGCATATAAACATGCTGGTAAGACGTATATTTATGCTTATATAGCTTCTGGGGTAGGAAATGAAGGACCTTGGGATATAGAGATGCATGAAAGAAAATTAAATAAAGATGAAGAAGAAAAAAAATAAAAAGAAATAATAATGTACAACCTTCTATAGATATGTTATAATAAAATTATACATATTGTAGGAGGTTTTTTAACAGAATCATCGACAGAAGACCCCCACTTCCATAAGTGGGGGATGAATCGGTCGGTTTTGTTTAAAAAAATCAAAATACTCTTGAATGGATGGTAGTCTTTGTCATATCCTAATAAAGAGGAGGTGAAATCATGAATGAAGTGACGATTACCATTAAATTGCCATTATTCGAACCTACCAAAGCGAAACAAGAGATGTACAAAACGATGAGAAGTGATTTTTCAAGGCTCTTAAATCGAACATTAGAAATCAAGCAAACAAATCCGAAAATCACTGCCACCGCCATTGATAAATGTTTAAAACAGGATAGTATTCTTCCAACCACGACCCAACAAGAAGCAAGAAAACTCGCCTTAAGTCGATATGATGATTGGAAAAAGAATCAAAAAACAAAAAGTTTTCCTCGTTTTAAGGAAAAACAAACGATTCTCTTTAACAATCAAAATTGGCATTTACGATATGATAACAGGTATCTAAAACTCGGAATCCCCACCATCGAAGGAAGATTGACGTTAGAAAAATATGTCCCTGTTCGAACGAACGAATATACGTCATTTTGGGTTCATTTTTTGTTGAACGGAGAAATGGATAAAACCAATAAGTATTATGCCCCGTCCTTTGAGAATATTGTTGGCATCAAAAAGGGAAACGGTCAACTGTATGAAAAGAAAAAACGTTGGTATTTTGCTTTTTCGATTACGTTGACCGTAAAAGAAGAGGAAAATACAAGTGAAACCGAAAAAACAGTCGGTGTTGACCGCGGTCTTCGCGTGATTGCCGTGGCAGGATGTGGACAAACCGGGGAATATGAAATCTATAACGGTCGACACCTCGGTCACATTCGCAGAAAATACCACCGTTTACGAAAAAACCTTCAAAAAGCGAAGAATAGGAAAGCGTTAAAACGACTCGAAAACAAAGAACAACGAATCATCGATTATTGGAATCATGTCATCAGCAAAAAAATTATCCGATTTGCCGAGCAAATCGGAGCAAAAATCATCAAACTAGAAGATTTAAGCGGTATTCGAAAAATGAAAAAACATTGGAAACGAAGTGATAGAAACATTCATTCGTGGGCGTTTTACGATTTAGAAACGAAAATTAAATACAAAGCAAAGTTAAAAGGGTTGAAAGTCGAATATGTCGACCCGTATAAAACGAGCCAAGAATGTTTCCAATGTGGAAAAGTCAAAAAGACGAATCGAAGAGGACCGTTATACCAATGCTCGTGTGGGTACAAAAAACAGGCGGATGTGAACGCCAGTTTTGTCATCAGCACACAACCATCCATTGCGGGGTAACCCGCTGACAGGGATTCTATGCCCTTGTCAAGGCACATGACCGTGCTGGACACCTAGCCGATGAGGTCGAACCGTTTGGAAGTCCTAGACTTCAGGCGGATGAGACGGAGGTAACGGTAACCGATGAACCTGCTTCACCGAAGGTGAAATGTGGGAATCCCCCACTTCCACCGTAGGTAAGTGTGGGAGGAGGTCATTAATAAGGAAGGATATAAATGATATTAGTATAATATTTTATATAATTGTGTTTCTTATTATTTATTGGGAAGAAAAACAAAAACTATTATTATTTTTGTTTTAATATTAAATATCTTATTAAAGAATAATTATTTTGGAGGTATTTATGAATAATAATTTATTGGTTTACACTGAAAATGAACTTCCAGACAATATTGAAATTCTCATAAAGAAAGGCATTAAGGATTCTTATGAAATTGATAAATTTGTAGATGAAGATGATAAAAAGTTTAAATTTTTATTTGATGATGAAACTAATTGTGACATTTTTATTGAAAGAATATCAAATAATGAAATATTAATTAGTGGTTTTTTAGCTTGGCAAGTAATTGAAATTTATAGTTTAGTGGAAAGGATAGTAAATCATGAAGATTAATTGGGGGAAAAAAAGTAAAAATAATATTTTTGTTAATGGTAAAGCTTATTCTGTTAATGGAAATAACATTAGTATAATTAATAATAAAGTTTATGTTGATGGAAAAGAGATTAATACCGATGAAAAATTAAGTGGAGAGATTACAATTAGATTTGAAGGAGATTTAGCTAATCTTCAGTGCGATTGTCCAGTTATAATTAATGGAAACGTAAAAGGCGATGTTGATTCTAAAGGAAGTATTAACTGCGAAAACGTATACGGTAATTTAAAATCTTATGGTAGTGTTAATTGCAGGGATGTACATGGAGATTTAACTGCTTATGGTAGCGTGCACAAAAGTTAAATTGAGGTGATTTTATGAAATTTTTATTTGGTTTAGTTAGTTTTGGATTGATTAGTGCTGCAGTAATTTTAATTATGATAAGAACATTTAATTATATGAAAAATAAGAAATAAAAAAAAGGAATGTATATACATTCCTTTTTATAATATATATGTGAATTTGGAGGGCTTTAGTGTTTAATTGGTTTTTTAATAACTTTTCGGGGTTGAACATTATTTAAATCAATGTCTTGATTTTCTTTGAAGTTGATTTCAATTTTAAATTCATCATTTTTATCATCTTCTTCAAAAATTTTACCATTTAGACCATTTTCAATATCTTCTAAAATTTCGTTTTCTAACTGCGGAGGAGTTATAACGGTAAATGCTTCATTTTCAACTAGTTCTTTAATTGCATCGTTTTTAATTGATATATCTTTGTTTTGTAAAAGATTGATTATATATTCTCTTACTATATCTTTTTCTGATTCACCATATGTTTTAGTGGCAATAGATGGATTTGTGCCGAATTTAGCTGTAAATTCAATATCATCTAATCTTTCTTTATTATTAATTATTTCGTTTAATAAATGGTCATAATAATAACATTGTTTTTCATTAAGATTGTTTTTCTTTTTGAAGAAAGACTGAAGTATTTCTCTAACAACAGCCGATGCTGTCATATCTTGTTCATCAGCTAAATTTTCAAGACAATTTTTTAATTCTTGATCTATTTTGATGTTTAGTATAACATCATATTTCGCCATTGAACTTCCCCTTTTCTTTTGTTCTCATGACTATAATACTTTAAGAATTCAAAAATATTACCTTTGTAATATTTTTTGTATATTTTTTTTCAAAAAAAATATAAGATAATATCGGGGTGAAAATATGAATAAGCCCGGTTCACATAGAAGTTCTCATGAAGTTAAGAAAAAATGGAAAAGAGAAAGCAAAATGAGTAAAAAAGTCAATCAATCGTTTGTAGGCATACCACATCAAGACTTTATAAATAAAATAATCTACAAAGCAGAGAATGTAGGAATTAAAGTAATAATCACAGAAGAAAGCTATACAAGTGGAACATCATTTTTAGATGGTGAGTTACCAATAAAAGAGAATTATAATAAGAGCAGAAGAATATTTAGAGGATTATTTAGAAGCAATAAAGGTAAATTGATTAATGCAGATTTAAATGCTTCTTATCAAATAATAAGAAAAGTATTTCCTGAAGCATTTGCAGAGGGAATAGAGGGTGTGGGGTTACACCCAGTCAAGCTAAATGTGGCTTGACGAAGAATAATGTTTAATGAAGGATTTTAATATTTTTGAATAAATTAAACATTATTCATAACCTAATTGATACAAATCAACATAACTCTTTTTATAATTTAGAATTAAAAAAAATAGAAAAAGAGATAAAAAGATTGAGTAAAAATTATTTGTATTTTACTGAAATTTTACTTAGAAAAATATAGAGGAGATTTAAGAATGACAGTAGAATTAAGACCGTTAGGAGTAAAATGCAATTTATCTTGTTCATATTGTTATCAAGAATCGGTTAGGGAAAACTCAAAGCCGAATAAATATAATGTTGAAAAAATGTTAGTTGAGGCGGAAAAAACGAATCAACCTTTTTCTTTATTCGGTGGAGAAGCTTTGTTAGTTCCAAAAAGAGATTTGAATATTTTTTTTAATAGAGGATTTGAACTTTTTGGAGTAAATAGCATTCAAACAAATGGTACACTGATAGACGATGAACATATAGAGATGTTTAAAAAATACAATGTATTTGTTGGGGTTTCAATTGATGGACCTGATGAATTAAATAGTTTGAGATTTTTTAATAGCGAAACTGAAACTCTAGCTCAAACTAAAAAAACTATAGAAAATATTTATAAATTAAGAAAAAACAATATTGAAACAGCAGTTATTATTACTTTGCATAGAATGAATACTGATAATGGGAGAATTAATAAGTTAAAAGAGTTTATATTACAATTAAAAGAGATTGGGATTAAAAATGGTAGTATTCACTTTTTAGAAGTTGATAGTACCATGAAAGATTTTGATCAAGTTTTAACTGAAGAAGAAAATAAAAGATATTTTTTAGAGTTAGCTGAATTTTTTGAAAATTATCAAGAATTAAACTATTCTCCATTTGATGATATGAAAAAAATGGTATCTGGAAATTTTGAAAATACATCTTGTATTTGGAATAGATGTGATTTTCTTAATACTCAATCGGTTTATGGAATTGATGGAGATGGAGGGTTATCAAACTGTGGAAGAACTAATAAAGAAGGGATAGAATGGTATAAAGTAGATAATAATTCATACGAAAGATATATTAGTTTATACCATTTCCCTCAAGAATATGGAGGTTGTGGAGGATGTAGATTTTTTCTTCTTTGCGGCGGAGGATGTCCAGGAGAAGGTGTTGATAATGATTTAAGAAATAAAACAATTCATTGTTCGACAAAGCAATCTTTATTTGAATTTTATGAATCAAAATTAGAAGAAAATAATATTCTTCCATTTACTAAATCCGATAAAATAAAATTATATGAACAAATTACTATTGATGGATTTATGAGAAGAGAAAATATACCTATGGAATATATTTTAAAAGAAAGAAGATGATAATATGAAATTTAAAACCGAAGGTTTTCCAAAAAAAATATCTGAATATATAGAATTACCCGATTTAGAAGAATTATTATTTACACCTTTTTTGATGAATGTCGACGCAGAAGAAGTTATGAAAAAAGGAACAGAATTCCAAAAATATTTATTATCTAAAACTCCTATAACTAATACTAAAAAATATGTTACTGTTCAAATGATTGTTCAATATTTGTTTCCTCAAGTATCTTCAGTAACTAATATTAATGCTAATGATAAAGAGTGGCATGTTGATGGAGATCAAAATGTTTTTGATTATGATGATAATATATTTCACTTGTTATTAAATGATACTGATTCAATGACAGAATTTAATACAACTCCATTTGAAACTGAAGATATAAATGCTTCAGAATTAATTAAAAAACTAAATGATGTTAATAGTTTTGAAAATAAATTATTAACTCCTAAAAAAATAGAACCAAATAAAATTATAACATTTAATAATACTCATATTCACAGAGCTAATAGATCTAAAAAGAAATGTTTCAGATTGTTCTATAGAGTTGCTGAATCTAATGCTTATTGTGGCGATCCTCAATATGGAAATTCTTTTGTTTATAATGGAAGTACTGAATCAATATTAAATATATCACAAACAATATATGGGGGAAAAGTACAAAAAATAGATATATATAAGGAGCTGCAATAATGAAATTATTAAATTTTAGTATGCCTTCTTTTGCTAGAATTCAATGGGTTTCAAAAGAAATAAAAGAAAAATATGAGCCATTACTATCAAAAGCAGCTAATGTTTATAGTGTTTTAGAAAAAGAGTCTGTTATACATGGAATGAGACACGTTACTACGGATAATATAGAACCGATTTATTTGAAAGATGCTCAGAATAATTTAATGAAAAAAGGTTTATTTTTCGTTCCAATTCAAAAAGTTGGTAATTTCGAAGGAGTAAATACGTATCACCCTCCAGTTGTTGAAGGTAAACCTTGGCATTATTATGGAGTTGTTTCTGACAATATTGAATATGCTAAAAAATTTATAGAATATGATAAAAGTTTTAATCATAGAGGCTTAGGCGAACTTTTAGGTTATCCAATTTGCTGTATAAATATGTTGTATGATGTTTGGGGAAAAGGATATACTGATCCAATTTGGCAACAAGCTGAATTAATTGATGAAAAGTATATTAGAATTAAAGAATCTAATTTGATAAGATTAAAGAATATACCTTGGGAATCCAATACATTGTTGAGATGTATTGGAGTTGGTCCTATATTTCATCTAAAATGTTCTCATGTTTGTGAGCATACTTATAAAAAAGCAATAGATTTAATAAATTTAGGAAAACAGTTAAATGTTGATGGACTTAAAGAAATGGAAATGTTTTTGAGAATGCCAATGGAATGGGATTCATATAGAGGTATTGCATATATAAAGACTCCTTTATTTAGAATAGTTTGTAATTCAATGTCAATAGTTGAAAGATATGTTGTTCAAATTGAAGGAACATATTATCCGGATGATGCTCCAACAAGAAATGAATTTCCTTGGAGTGAAAAATTAACCACGATAGCTAGAAATGGTAATAAAATTTAACGGAGATGATAAATTTGGAATTATTAGATATTAAATTACATGATATATCTAGATTACAATATGCTAATTTAGAAAGTAGAAAAATATGGAGTAAAAAAATCAATAAAGCTTCTAGAGATTCAAAAAGAATTAAATTTAATAATTTAAAAAGTGGAAAAATTAAATGTTTGTTATGGGAAGTAAATTATGATAAATTGGATAATGTAATGAAAGATTTATTATTTTTAGGATATGTGGTTACTCCGTTAAATGATATAGATTTTTTAATAAAGAAAAAATTTAAAGTTTTAATAGCAAATCAAGAAAATTCAATTAAATTTTTAAATGCTTTAGAAAAGCAAGATTTTGAAACTTTATCTCAATTAACAAATATTCCAAAATGCTGTATCAAATTTAATATTGATAATATAAAATATTCAGATGATTTAATTTGGTTTCAAGCTAAAAATTCTTTGAATAGTGACTTAAAGAAAAAAGAAGCTATTTTTGAAGGAAAAATAGATAAACATTTTATTAGATTAAAATATGGAACTGAAGAATACAAAATATATTCTACATTTGAAAAACTTGGAATTGGAATATTAAATTATAGACCTTGTTCTTTTTCTTGTAAAGAATCTTTAATTGTGGCTAATGATTATATTAATAATGCTAAACAAGACAATGTAGATGTTGATAATATATTAGATATATTAAAACTTCCTTTTGAATGGGATTGTTTAAAAGGGATAGCTAATATTAATACTCCTGTTTTTAAGTTAGTAATTAATTCTGTGACTTGTTATCCTAACTATGTGGTACAAAGAGAAAGTGATTATTATCCAGAAGAAGCTCCTAATGGTATAAAATTTCCTTGGAGATTTCCTTGGGAAAATAAATGATTGATTCTTTATTTATTAATTTGAAGTATATTTAATATGAGGTGATATAATGACTTTAGAATTGAAACCATTAGGAAATTCATGTAATATAGGGTGTGATTATTGTTATCAAGAGCCTATGAGAATAGCTGGTAATGTTAGAGTTTCTAAAACTTATGATTTAGATTTAATGATGAGATTAGCTGATGAAAGTAGACAAACAAATAACGGATATTCTTTATTTGGTGGAGAAGCTCTTCTAGTTCCAAAAAAAGATTTAGAAAAAATCTTTAAAAGAAGTTATGAAAAGTATGGAATGTCTATGGTACAAACTAATGCATCTTTAATAGATGATGAACATATAGAGTTGTTTAAGAAATATAATGTTAGTTTAGGCATTTCTATTGACGGTCCTAATGAATTAAATAATGCTAGAAAATCATTAAATAAAAACATTAAAACTGAAGATGTTACTCAAAAAATTATAGATAATATTGTTAAATTAAGAGAAAATGATATACATTGTGGAGTAATTATTTGCGTTCATAAATTAAATGGAGTTGGAGATAATTTAAAAAGATTATTAAATTTTATTACTTGGTTGGGGCAAATTGGAATTGTTGATGGTAATATACACATGTTAGAAATAGATTCTGAAAAAGCAGAATATTTAGCTTTATCAAAAGAAGAGAATACAAATGCTTTTTTAAGATTAGCTGAATTTTTTGAAAAACCTGAGAATCTACATTTTAATTTTGAACCATTTAGAGAAATGAAGCGAATGCAAAGTTGTGATAACGAAATTGTGAGTTGTATTTGGAGTTCTTGTGATCCACTTAATACTCAAGCTGTTTATGGAATTGAAGCTAATGGACAATTATCTAATTGTGGTATGGTTAATAAAGAAGGTGTTGAATTTGATAAATCAACTGAACAAGATTTTTTAAGAGATATTATCTTGTACCAAACGGAACCAGAATTTAATGGATGCAAAGGATGTCCATATTTTGTTATGTGCAATGGATATTGCCCAGGTTCTAGTATTAATAGTGATTGGAGAAATAAAACTGAACATTGCGAAACATTAAAAAAAATGTTTCAATTTTACGAAATAAAAGTTGAAGAAGAAGGTAAAATTCCTTTTTCAAAATATCAAAATAGAAAAAAAATAGAGGAAAAATATATAGAATATTTGTATAATGGTAAAAGATTAAGTATCGAACAAATAATGAAAGAGGTGAATTAATATGGAAAAAGGTTCGGCATGGATTGATGGTAATAATTTATATATTGTAGGAGAAGATGGATATATATGGTATTACACTGGAGAAGTCGTTGGAAATGCTTCTAATGCGAAACCTGGTTCGGTATGGATAGATGAAACGTCCGGGGATTGCATGTATATTGATTCATCTAAAAATATTAGAAAAATATTAAGTAATGAATTATCAACTTTGCCAGGAGTTGCTGGTTCAGTTTGGATAGAATCTCATTTTTTAAGTTGGATAGATAAAAATAGTAAAAAAAGAGTAGCTCATACTAATGTTGCTCATTCGAATTATACTCAAACATCTTCTCATAGCAATTCTTCAGGTAGACATTATAATAGTTATACTTCTCATTCTAATTCATATGGGTTTCATATAAATAATCAACCTACTCATCATAATACAAATCCAACCCATAGCAATTATTATATTTATCATAACAATGGTAATGGAAGTTACGGTCAACCATATCATTTGGACCAGAAGTATCATTCAAATACAGTAACTGGTTCTCATTCGAATTATGTTAGTAATCATGCAAATTACTATACAGGACATTCAAACGTTCCATCGAGTCATTCAAATTATTCAACAAGCCATTCTAATTATTATGTCCCTGGTGTTCATAGTAATATAGCATATAAGGATTCTCCAAAAAGAGCGTAGAAAGGAAGTATATAAATGGGTTTTTTATTAAAAGGTTTTCCAAAAGAAGTTAGTGAATATATAGAATTACCAGATTTTGCAGAGTTATTATCATACCCCATGTTTTTTGATAACGATATAGAAGATGTGTTTAAGTACGGTTCTGATTTTCAAAAAAAATTAATAGATATGACCCCAATAAGAGGAGATAAAAAAAGAATATCTGTTCTTTGTCAGATTAAATTTATAGATAGTGAATACACATCTTGTTCTGGAAATTCTTACGAATTATTAAAAAACAATAATCATGCATGGCATATAGATTATGAAGATAGAGATGGAGTATATATTTACGGAGAAGAAACAGATAGAGTACATTTATTAACTTCTCATAATACTTGTATGACTGAATTTAATAGTAAAGATATAATTCTTGATTGGGACCCTAATAGAGATTATAACGAATTTCACAATTATTTAATTAACAATTATGATTCTATAGGGATAGTTCCTCAAAAAATGCCTAGTAATAAAATTGTTACATTTACAAATCATCTTCATAGACCAACTCTGCCTAAAAAAAGAGAATTGAGATTTATGTATAGAGTTGTAGAAACTGATAGAAAAAGACCAGTTAATAAATATCAAGAGAATGCTATTTCAAATATTATTTCTCCAGATCAAATGCATGAATATAGTGTAATAACAACCCCTTATAAGGTTTCTGTTTTTATGCCAAAAACGGTTCAACCTTATTTTGATAAAGATATTGTTGTTAATGTTGAACAGCAATGTAATAATTTACAACAAAAAAATATTACACAAGATACAGAAAAAATAGAAAATATAAATTCAATATGTATTGATGATGTTTTTTTAGGTAAAGAAATAACAAATCAAGAATTAATCAATTATGTTAAAGATGAAGATATAGTATTAGTTTCTTATGGTGATTATGATGATAAAGAATCTAATGATAATTTGGTAAAATTCTTTGAAAACTGCGATAAAAAAGTAAAAATAATTGGACAGTCAAATAAAAAATATATTGGTACTATAATAAGAGATTTTTATTTACATGATGAAAAATTGGGTAAAATATGCGGAAGTATAGTTAGGTTTGATAATGGCACTATTTTGAATGATGAATTTATTATAATGTTTGATGTATTTTCTGACTATCATTATTATTCAAACAAACCGTTAAAAGTAAAAGGAGAAAATTAATGACTAAAATATATAATGTTGATGTTAAATTTTCCAAAAATATAGATAACGTTGTAATAGATGAAATATGGTATGGATATGATAATATATATTTTGGTTCAAAGTTAAAAGATATTTTAAAAGAAAATACTATATCTTTAGTCTCTTTTAATGAATTTAATTCAGAAGAAGAAAATAACGGAATGATGAATTTTATCATTATGATGAACAGTGAATTTTTTATTATTGATAGTGATAATAAAAAATATAAAATGGATTTAATTGGAACATTTTATGATATTGAAGATGAAGTACTTGGACCAGTTTTAGGATTTATATTTGAAGTTGAAAATTTTAATTTAAAATTAAACGAAAAATACACTTTTGAAGTTATAAATAAATCTCAAAAATCAATTTCTTTACCAGAAAACTTATTTTTATTAAAAAACAAATAGATTTATTCTATTTGTTTTTTTTGTTTAAAATATATAAGATTTTTAATAATATAATTATTATATAATATAAGGAGAATAAAAATGAAGAAATTAAAAGATAAATCTTTACCTAATAATTTAGATTATGAAAAAGAGTTATGGGATTTTGGTTATGATTTAATTTGCGGAATTGATGATGTTGGTAGAGGATGTTTTGCTGGTCCAGTTGTATGTGCAGCTGTAATTATGCCTAAAGAATTAAGAATTGACAGATTAACTGATTCAAAATTAATTAATAAAAAAGAACATGAATATTTTTCAGAATTAGTAAAAGAAAAAGCATTAAGTTATGGAATTGGAGTTGTTGACGTTGAAACTATAGACTCAATTAACATAAAAAAAGCTTCTAGATTAGCAATGAAATACGCATTGGAAAATTTAGATATAAAACCTCAATATATTTTAATTGATGGAGATGAAAAAATTGAAACAAACATTCCTCAAATATCAATAGAAAAAGGAGATTTTAAATCTCATTCTATATCAGCAGCATCAATATTAGCAAAAGTATATAGAGACAATCTTATGAAAAAGTTAGATGAAGAATATAATTTTGTATATAAATGGTCTCAAAATGCTGGATACCAAACAAAAGATCATATTGATGCTTGCTATAAATATGGAATTACTCCATATCATAGAAAAAGTTGGAAAACAATGAATTTGTTCAAGGAGATACAACATGAATTTTAAATTATTGAAAGAATCTTTTATATTGTTGGGCGTAAAACCCCTACGCCTTTAGGCTAGGGGATGTAAGCCCTAATGATTAGCTATTGATTCGATTTCAGTTTTAATATCATCACCGACTTTTAATAACATCATAACCGAGATATTAATGCAAGTTTAAATCTTAAAAATGAAGCCATAAGGCTTCTAACCGTAGGGACTACGGGGATAGCCTAATCAATTAGAGTTCGATAGAACTCTGTACTTAGGAATCCGCTATGGCTTTAGCCTAGTGGTAGTTCAATATTATCAGAAAAATTGTCTTCTTATAAAAGGAAAGAATAAACATGAATAAAAAAAATGATGAAAAGTTAAGCAGATTTATGACGTTTTTATTAAGACATAAATCCGAAGAGTATGGATTGCATATTAACGAAGAAGGATTTTGTGATATTGATGAATTTTTATTAGTGGTAAAAAAGAATAATAAATTTTCCGATATTAATATAGAAGATATAAAAAAAATAGTTAGTAATTGTGAAAAACAAAGATTTTTAATTGTAGATAATAAAATAAGAGCTAATTATGGACATAGTAATTCTAAAATCAAATATAATTCTAAAATTCCTCCTTCTGTTTTATATCATGGGACATATAAAGATGTTATTAATAATATATTGACAGAAGGAATTAAAAAAATGAATAGAGATTATGTTCATATGTCAGAATCAACTCGTTTCGCTGAATTAGCTGGAAGTAGACATGGTAAAGTTGTAATATTAAAAATAAATACAAAAAAAGCAATAGAAAATGAAATAACATTTTATTATGCTGGAAATGAAGTGTGGCTATCTGATTATATTCCCCCTAACTGCATAGAAATTGAAGGTGATTATAATGATAGAATCAAATAAATTGGTAGATCATTTATTGAATTTTGGTTGGAAGCCTAATGTTAATTTTATAGAATTTTCAATAAAAAAAGAAAAGAAGAATTATCACATAAAGATATTTTAAATTATACAATGGTTGGTTTATATAAAGGATATTATTTTTTAGTTTCTAATTGTCATCAATATTACATGAAAATAGATAAAAATAATAAAATTAAAATCAATATAGGCGGAGAATCTTCTATTGAAACTAATATTAATGAAGTCAAAATTATAGAAAATGGTATAAAAGTTGGTTGTTGCAAAATAGTTCTTAATAAATCTGGTCATTATGAAACTAATGATGAATGGGATAATTTACCTATAACTTATGGACATTACGGGTGGAAAGTAAATAATTTATAAAAAAGATGATAATAATATCATCTTTTTTTATTATTATTTTAACTTAAACTAATAAGGAGATGACAAAATTTGAAAAGATTATTAAAAAAATCTTCATCTAAAGTAAAATTAATGCATGGTACTTCTTCATCTTATATAGATTCTATTTTAAAAGAAGGGCTAATACCTGTGGCTTTTACGGGGAATTTAATGTTTAATTATAATGATTATGGAAGAAAAGGAGAACCAAAACATCCAGAATGTATATATTTAACTAATGATTTAGAAAATGCAACAAGATACGCAAATAACAGTGTTAAACACAACGGCGGATTTCCGTTAATATTAGAGGTAGAAGTTGATAGCGATGCTTTATCATGGGATGATGATGCTTTTTATAAAAATTATGGAGATTTTGATTTTGGGGAAAAAGATGGAGATAGATGGGTTAGAAAACCAAAAAAAGAATTGTGGCAACAATCTCTAGATATAAATATGCAATGTACTCATTTTGGTAAAATAGAAAGTAATAAATTCACAAAAATATATATAGAAGGTAAATGGGTATCTATTGACGACTTTATTGTTATATTAGAAAAATACAAAAATACGAATATTGAAGTTAATATTATTGAAGAAAATAATAATACTAAAACAAAAAAAGTGAAAATAAATTCAGATAAAATTATCTTTGATATAGTTAAGATTAATAGAATTATGTATTTTTATAATTTAAATATATTGAAAGAGATAGATAAACATGAAAAATTTGCTATTAATATTAAATTTATGGAAAAATTGAAAGAGTTTATTGGTGAATTTGGTTGTAAAATTGTATATACTCCCGATTTTAAAAAATTAAACTTTATAGCAAAAAGTTCTTGTTTCAATTATGTTTTTGGGGCTTTTGAAATAGTTAGTAATGATGATATAGAAGATAAAATTAAAAACACTATAGAAAGTTCAATTAAAGATGAGGAAAAATTAATAAATATTATAAATTTAAAAGCAAATGAGGAAGAATTTAATTATTTATATGATTATAGTGTTGATTTTTCTGGAGATATAGTTGAATACTGTAGAAATACATTAAATTATAGTAATGAACAAATTATAGAAGTTTTAGAAAAAATTAAAAACAATTACTCTGATAGTTATGAACAATTAAGTGCCGAAATTGAATACTTAAAAATTAAGTAATTATTGATATGTAAGAGGAATCATTTTTTTCTCTTACATATCAATAATTTTTTTTTATTTTAATTGTATTATGTAAACAAATGTTTCAATTTTGGAGGTGGAATATGAAAAAAGTTTTTATTTGTTCTCCAGTAAGAAATAGAGAATGGATATTAAATAGATTTATTAGTCATCTTAAAGAAATGTATGTAGATGACAATATAATTATTGAATATTGTTTTTTGATTAATGATTGTGAAGATAATAGTGAGAAAATTTTATTAGATAATGGATTTAGAGTAATTAAATACGATAATCTTCATTCAACAACTGAAAGTCATTTAAGAGGAAAATATAGTTATAGTCACCTAGCTAATTTAAGAAATATATTAGTTGAAGAATTTATTAAAAGTGACTGCGATTATTTTTTTTCTGTAGACAGTGATATTTTAGTTCCAAAAAATGGTTTGACGAAATTGATTGACAATAATAGAGATATATGTTCTATGATATTATGTAATCAACCTGGTAAAATTGGTAAACGAGCTCATAATATTATGAATTACGATGTTAAAGATTCAAAATACAAACATATATTATCTTGGGAAAAAGATTCCATTATAGAGGTTGATTTAACAGGAGCAGTGTATTTAGTTAAAAGAAGTGTACTAGAAGATGGTGTAAGATATGGTTTTGACCCAATAGGTGAAGATGCCATTTTTTGCAAACAAGCAAAAATCAAAGGATATAAATTATTTTGCGATACATCGTTGAAACCAATACATGTTATGAGTAAATCAGATGAATTAATTGGCGATTGCTAAGGAGACAAGAATTATGGAAAAATTTACATTTATATATACTCCAACTATAGATTATGAATTTATGAAGCAAAGACCTCAACATCTTATGGAACAATTTGCTAAAAATGGACATCAAGTTTATTATATTAATTATAATGAACAAAATAAAGAGCCTATTGAGATTAAAGAAAATTTAACTATACTCTATAATCATAATCAAATATTTAATGTTGAAAAAAAATACCCAGTAGTATTATGGATGAGTTGGGCAAAAACTCATGATTGGATAGAAAAAATAAACCCTTATATTTCAGTTTATGATTGTTTGGATGATTTCAAAGATTGGAGAGAATATGAAAAAGAAATAATTAAGAAAGTAGATTTAGTAACAACTACAGCGGACACATTATATAACAAAATGAAAAATCAACATAATAATGTAGTTTTAGTTAAAAATGCATGCGAATATTCTCACTTTGAAAATATTGAAAATAATAATGATCCTAAAGATTGGCCATTTAGAAGCGAAGAAAAAGTTATAGGATATGTTGGTGCTCTAGGACATTGGGTTGATGCAGATTTAATTATTAAATTAGCTGAAAAAAATAAAATAGTTTTAATTGGACCTCAATTTGGAATGAAAAAAATAAATCATCCTAATGTAGCTATTATGGGAATAAAAAATTATGAAGAATTACCATGTTATATAAAAAAGATGCATACATTAATAATTCCTTTTTCATTAAATGAAATCACTATATCAACAAATCCTATTAAAATGTATGAGTATTTAGCTACAGGAAAACCGGTAATTTCAACAAAAATACCAGAAGCAGTTTTATATAAAGAAGTATACACAGCAAATGATGATAATGAGTTTTTAAGATTAGTTAATAATTCATTGTTAGAAAAATTTAACAATAAGTTATTAATAGACAAAAGAAAAAAATTAGCTTTTGAGAATTCTTGGGAAGAAAGATATAAAACAATTTATAATTCTCTTGTAAAGATTAATCTAGAAAAAAATGAAATTAAAAATGAAAATATAACAATAATATTCCCACCAGGTTTTGATTATAATTTTATGTATCAAAGACCACATCAATTAAGTAAATCATTAGCAAAATTAGGAACAAATGTTGTTTACGTAAATCCAGCGACAATAATTAATCAAGAACAAGATATATTAATTCCATTTGAAGAATTTAATAACTTTAAAGTTATTAAGAAAAATGTTGATATAAAATCTTTTATAAAAGGTAAAGTTGTAATAATATGTCCAGTAACAATGGAGTATTCGTTGGATGAATATAAACATGATATTTCCGTTTTAGATTCATGTGATTTATCAGAAGATGAATTCTCTAGTCATAAAGAAATGTTATATAGTTTTGAAAAAAGAGCAGATATAGTTATTTCAACTGCAAAAGCTATATATGAAGATCATCTTTCTAGAGGAATAGAAAACGTTTTAATTTCGAATGGTGCTGATTATAGTCATTTTTATCCTGCTAGAAATAGAATAGGAAAAAATCCGTTTCAATTTAATAATAAGAGAAAAATAGTTGGATTTTATGGAGCTCTTCATACTTGGGTTGATTATGATTTAATTGTTAAAATTTCAGAAAAATATAATGTTGTTTTAATAGGAGCTAGCGAATATTTTGATTCTCAAAATGTTGAATCTGAATATATAAAAGTTCTTCCAGTTCAACATTATAATAATTTGCCTTATTATTTAAGTTGGTTTGATGTTGCTTTACTTCCATTTAAGTTATCAAAAATGATGTCAGGAACAAACCCAGTTAAGTTTTTTGAATATTTATCAGCTGGAAAACCAGTAATAGCAACTAAATTAGAAGAATTAAAAAAATATGAGAATGTTTGTTATTTAACTGATATTGATAACGTTCTTAATGATATAGAATTAGCATTGAAAGAAGATTGTGAATATAAAAGAAATGAAAGAAGAAAAGTAGCTATGGAAAATTCTTGGGATAAGAAAGCGGAAGAATTGTTAAATGTTATTAAAGATAAATTAAGAGGGTGATGATATTGAGTAAAGTTTCATTATATACTATTCAACAAATTAAACAAGATGGAAGTAAACCTATTATAGGTGGAGCAGAAAGATATATGTGGGATATAGCAGCATTATTTAGAAAAATGGGACACGAAGTTGAATTTTTTCAAAATGGAACTCATAATTGGGTTAAAGATTTTAATGGCTACAAAATAACAGCTCTTAAATTAAATCCTGGAGAAACTTGGGATAAAAATGCAGAAAGATTCGATCAAATTTCATCAGAAAAAGTTTTTTATAGTTGGTATGGACAAGCAGCTAAATTTAAATATCCTGGAATCAGTATATGTCATGGAATTTGGTTCGATTGGCCAGGATATACAGAACATATGCTTAATAATGATATTAAACCAACCATAGAAAGAGCAATAAAAGGTAGTGGAGCTTTAGTTTCTGTAGATACTGCATTTATTAATTATTGCAGAGGTGCTATGCCTAGTTTAGTTGTTGGAAATGAAAAATTACAATATATTCCTAATTATGTTGATTTAAAAGTTTTTTATCCTCAAGAAAAAACATCAAATAAAGATAAAATAACGATTTTATATCCGAGAAGATTAGATTTAGCAAGAGGTATTGAAGAAATGAAAGTAATGACAGAAAAACTGTTATTGAAATATCCTCATGTGGATTTTATTTTTGCTATTGATAATAATATACCGGAGGCTTGGAATGAATTTGTACAATGGAGAAATTCTCTTCCATACAAAGAAAGAGTAAAATATAGAACTTATAATTTTAATGAAATTCACGAAGCATATAGAGAAGCAGATATAGTAATTATACCTACCCAAAGAGCGGAAGGGACATCATTATCGTGTTTGGAAGCTATGGCGATGGGTAAACCAGTAGTAGCAACAATTGTTGGTGGACTTACAGATTTAATATTAAATAATTATAATGGTTTATTAGTTAATACAAATATAGATAGTATGATGGAAGGTCTATGTAAATTAATTGAAGATAAATCTTTAAGAGAAAAATTATCTCATAACGCAATTTTAACTTCGAAAGAATTCTCAAAAGAAAGATGGGAAGAACAATGGTCAAAAATTATTTCGAAATTCTATTGATAGGGGATAAACAGTAATGAATGATAAAATATGCATCTCCATACCAGTACATGAAAATGCTGAAGTTATTATAGATCAAATAAGTAATTTTAAATATTTTTATAATGATAATATTTATATTATTCTTCATATTGCGCGCGAAAATAATATAAGTAAAGATGAAATGTATAAAATAAGTAAAATTGAAAATGTGTTTATCAATAATCAATCTTTGCACGTACAATGGGGAACGTTAATTCATGTTCATAATTCCAATTTTAGATTCGCAGATAGTACATTAAACTTAAACTTTAAATATTTTGTTTTACACGCTAGTAATGATTTATATGTTAGATTTGGAGCAGAAGAATATATTAGAAAATCAAAAAACGGAGTAATGCAACTACCCAGAACTTTAGATGTTGAATATTTATATGGGAATCCAGAATATAAAATTTGGAAAAAAGATAATTATATAGACGAAGATTTTGTAAATATAATGAATTATTTTGGAATTAAGAATGTAATGGGCACACAACCTGAAGGAATATTTTTCGAAAGACATATTTTTAGAGAAATGGTTAGAATTATTGACTTATTTTATAAATATGGAAATGGAAGAATTTATCCTAGAGAAGAATATTGGTATTCGACAATAATACAAAAATTTGTTTCAAAAATAAAACCTCCTTTACTTTTTTCAGAAGTATACGGAAAAATTGTAAAAAAAGGAGATAAAAAAGAAGAAATTGTTGACAAATGGAAATATGTTGGGGAATTATCTATTACCGATGAAATTATAAAAAATCTTCATAATGGAGAAAATATAGAAAACTTAATAGTACATGAACAATTTTATGATTGTTTAAATCTTTATGCTGTTAAAAGGATAAATAGAGATATAAACGATCATAAAAGAAAATTAATAAGAAATTTGATAAAAGAAGATAACTAAATGTTATCTTCTTTTATTTTTGATAAAATAATTTCTATGATTTTATCAGAACTGGTTCCATCGCCATAAGGGTTTTTTATTTGAGACATTTCTTCTCTTAATTTGTTATTTGAAATTAATAAACTTGCTTCATCGAAAATATTTTCTGTATTGGTTCCAACTAATTTAAGAGTTCCCGCTTCTACACCTTCAGGGCGCTCAGTTGTATCTCTTATTACTAGAACTGGAACTCCTAATGAAGGAGCTTCTTCTTGAACTCCTCCCGAATCAGTAATAATTAAATATGATCTTTTCATTAAATTTGCAAAAGTGGGATATTCTGTTGGTTCAATTATATAAATTCTATCGTTTTTAATTAAAAATTCCTCAACTTGTTTTCTTACAATTGGATTTTTATGAACTGGAAAAATAATTTGTATATCGTCATAAGTTTCTATTAATTTATTGATTGCTAAATATACATTTTTTAATTGATGTAAATTTTCTCTTCTATGAGTTGTTAATAGTATTGTTTTTAAATTATTATTAAGAATATTAGATAAGTGTTTATCAAATTTAAAATCATCCTTTACAACATCAAATAAAGCATCTATAACTGTATTTCCAACTACAAAAATATTTTTTTCATCTATATTTTCTGATATTAAATTATTTTTATTTTTTTCAGTAGCTCCAAAATGATAATTAGCTATTCTTGTCACCATTTGTCTATTTCCTTCTTCTGGAAATGGCGAATAAATATCATAAGTTCTTAAACCAGCTTCTATATGAGCAACTTTTATTTTTTTTAAAAATCCACAATATGCTCCTACAAAAGTTGAAGTTGTATCTCCTTGGACTAATATTAAATTTGGACGTTCTTTGTCTAATATATCTGATATTTTAGTTATCATTTTTGATGTTAATTCTTCTAGAGATTGTCCTTGTTTCATAATGTTTAAATCATAATCAGATTTTACATTAAATAATTCTAATACTTGATCTAACATTTCTCTATGTTGAGCTGTATTAATAAAAACACACTCAATGTCTTTTCTATTCTTTAACTTTTTTATTAAAGAAACCATTTTTATACCTTCTGGTCTAGTACCTATAATTATTGCTATTTTCATAATAAATCTCCTTTTTATGTGAAATATTTTAACTGTATTAACATATTAAGTAAATAATTATAATCAATATATTAATAATAAGAGGTGGATTTTTGTGAAAAAATTTTTACTTTTTCTTGGTACAAAAATAGGAGAAAAATATCAAGAAAATTTAATTAAAGTTATTTATGGCAAAAAGACAAAATTTATTTATTTAAAAGAAAATCAAATTTCTTATGTAGATGAAGAATTAATTGAGCAAATTAAATCTTTTATTGATGATGAAAGAATAATTGACTTAGGGTATGATAATGGACAAAAAATTATAAAATATGGAAAAGCGAAAGTTAGATACAACAGTGTGACTCCTATAGATATTGAAGTAACAGTGAATCATAACTTTTTAGAGTCAGAATACGATGTGCAATTAAGTGATAATGAAAATTATATCGTAGAAAAAAATACAAATAATTTTGTTATAAAATTGGCAGAAAATGGGTATGGTTCTAAAGAAGAAATATATTATGTAATAACTAAAAAAGAGGTATAATGCCTCTTTTTTTTGTAAAAAAAACAAGTATTAATTCTTAATATAACAATTAGGAGTTGATAAGTTTGAAAAAATTTTCTTTTTTTAATGAAATACATGATTTTCAAAAATTTATAAGAGAAAATATTGAAATTATAGGAAATTATACTATTGTTTCTGAACAATTAAAATTATCAAATAATGAAACAGGTATAATAGATATTTTAGCTATAAATAACTCTAATAAAAGATTAACCGTTATAGAGTTAAAAAATGAAACAACAACTGATAAAAATATATGGCAACCTTTGAGATATTATGATATGATAAAACGAGGGGAAGATAGTGTTAAAGAATTACTATATAAAAATAAATCTATCATTAAATTTGATATAGAGGAAATTGATATGATTCCAAAAATATTATTTGTTGTTCCTCATTATAATGAACAACTTCTTCGTTCTCTTTCGTATTTTGATAATGTAGATATAGAAGTTATTGTCGTTGAAAGGTTTAAAAATGGGAACATGATTGAAACAAATAAACAAGTATATTTTCCTTCATCAATATATCATAAAGATGATTTAGTAAATGTTAAAATAGATAAAAAATCATCTTATAGTTTTGAAGAATATGAACTATCTGGAATTAATAAAGAAAAAATAAACTTAGCAAAAAAATATCTAAACAAATTAGAAACTATTTTCTTAAATAATGGATATAAATTTGATTTTTTCTTTATGAAAACAAAAATAACTATTATGAAAAATGAAAAAGTATGGGGTCATATTTTTATTAAACAACAACCTTTAAGTGATAAATTGACTTTATCTTTTAATTGTGAAGAAGAAAAAAAATTAAATAAATATGATTTTTTATATGAGCCATATATAGAAGATGTATCTATCAATAAAAAATCCATAACAATAAAAGTGAATAATTTAATTCAAAATAAATTAATTGAAAAATGTATTAGTTGTTAATGTTTTACAGTTTGTTTATTATTATATTTCATATAAAATGAAAAGGAGAATTAAAATGAATCAGCAATGTCCTTACTGTGAAGATTTGTGTGATATTAATACTTGCGTAAAATACCAAGCTTATCTTATGGCTCAAGATAAAGATAAAGTTAACGAAACTTTAAAAGATCTTGGTATTGATATTAATCAAGATAAACTAACAACAATGATGAAAATGCAAAAAATATTTGCTGCTAAATTTCATAAAGTTGATGATTTAACAAAAGAAGAAGTAGATTATTGGATGAAAGCATATGATACTTGTATTACTGATGAAATAACAGAAGTTCATGAACATCTTAATTTATTTGATCAAATTTATGATGTTAAAAATGATAAATATGAACTCCAAAAAGAGTTTATTGATATTTGGCATTTTTTAATGGACGAATTTATTGTTGCTTCATTAGACGGAAAAACTCTACTTGAACTATATGTAAAAAAATATACACCAGATTTATCTGTTGATGATTTTATTAAAGGATTTGGTGATGGGGATGCATTAAGAGCTATATTTGAGTTTGAAACCCACAAAGTAATTGATAGTGGTAAAATGATTTTACCTACAGAAGAAGGAGAAATTAATCATCAAAGTGTACTTATTGCTTCTGGATACGTTTTAGCAGGAGGAAGAAAAGTTAGACATGAAATTTCTTGGAAACATTGGAAAAAACCAAACCAAGAAATTAATTATCATAAGCTTTATGATGCTTTAGTGTTTACATTTAGTTCTTTAATTAAATGTTTCTTAGTTAGCGATTTAAGTTCAGAATCGTTATACGATATTTATATTACTAAAAATATCGAAAATCATTATAGACAAGTACTTGGATATTAAAAAGAGAGTCTAATGACTCTCTTTTTAATATTATTTGAAAAAATATGTTATTTGAATAAAACTAGAAATATTGTAATGAAAAAATAATATCAATATTGAATATTATCAAAATGTTAGAACTTTTTTAGTTTTACTAAAAATTTTTTGAATTTTAGAACCATTATAAATTCTATCTTTATATAAAGGTATTTTATTTAATTCATCAACTACAACATAAAAAATTTCTGTTGTTGCTGCGTTTAATGGCTTTATCACCCATCCTCTATCATAATTAGCAACAACTCCACTCCAAAATTCATCTTCCGCGATATTATCTTTTATTTCACCTTTTCTTATAACCAATTTAACAACTCTAGTTTTATTAACTCCATAACTTTTATTTTCATCTTCAACTTTAGAATAAAATTTATATGTCCCATCTCCGACAAAACCTGTAACCCAATGACTATCATCATCTATAGAATCGAAAATAACATTTAAGTGTTTCATAAATGCACCTCCAATTGTTTTATTAAAATATATTCAATATTTATCAAAAAAAGACATAGTAAATAAAAAAAAATCACAACAATATAATATAAAAAACAAAATTTTAGGAGGGGAGGTAGATGAATAATTTTATTGAATTTAGTGATTTTATAAAAACTATAAATATACTAAATAATAATAAAATAGTGATTAATTTTAATAAAAATAAATCTATTTGTTACTGGGAAGGTATATTACCAAAACCTATCAAAAGTGAAGCAGAAATAAAAATAAAGCATAAAACAAAAGATTTATATAATATAGAAGTTTTTTATTTTTTTGATAATAGAATTGGGTGTACAATTGAATTAAATAATACTTATGATAATAAAAATGTGATTTTGTTTTTAAAAAGATGTAATAATTATTTAATTGACAAACAAATTAAATTAATGAATAAAAATGTATATTACTTTGTATTTGTATTTGAAAATTTTATTCAATATCAAGATTTTTTCCTGAAACTTTTAGAATACTTAATTTAATGAAAAATGTTTTTTTTCATAAAATATATTATTTACAAAATTAAAAGGAGTGTTATTTTTGAAAAAAGGCACTTTTATTAAAAACTTTCCGTTTGAAGAAATAAGACCTCAACAGAAAGAAGCTTTAGAAAAAATAGAAAAATATTGGGATAACTATAGATATTTTATAATAGAAGCGCCTACTGGTTTTGGTAAAAGCGCATTTTCGGGTTCTATTGGTATGTCGGTTAATAATTCTTTTTTAATAACGACAACAAAACAATTACAAGATCAATATATTAGAGATTTTAAAGAACCAGAAGTTGTATCTTTAAAAGGTAAAGCAAATTATCAATGCAATTTAAAACCCGAATTAAATGTTGAGTGTGGGCCTTGTACTGTTAATAGAGAAATACTAAAAGAATGTAAAAAAACAAATATATGTTCTTATTATAAACAAAGAAAAAAAGCACTAAATTCAAATATTGCAGTATTATCAATGCCTTTCTTTTTGTTTTCAACAACTTGTGGAGGATATTGGGAAAAAAGAGATGTTATTATCATAGATGAATGTCATACTTTAGAAAGTCAATTAGTACAATGGGCAACAATAAAATTATCTCCAGTAGAATTATTCAAAAATTATGATTTAAAACTCCCTAATTATACTCCATCATCAGGATATAAATCTAATCAAAAATGGTTGTATTCTGTGTGGGAATTAATTTTAGAAAAAAGAAAAGAATATAAACAAGAAATTGAAGATTCATTAGATGGTGTAGATTTAGATGATTTAAATGAAGATGAATTAGAAGAAATATTGTTGTCTCATTCAGCATATTACAATTTAGATAAGTTATACAAAAAAGTAGAAATATTTTTTAAATCTCCAAATAAAGAAAATTGGATTTGTGAACCCGAAGAAGATGGAATTATATTAACTCCGGTTGATATTTCTGATTTATTTAAAAGATATATAGACAAAATGGCTAGTAAAAAGATTATATTTATGTCTGCCACAATATTAGATTTGATTGGATATGCTAAAAGCCTAGGTTTAAAAAGAGAAGAAGTTGGAATTTTAAGATTAGAATCTGATTTCCCACCTGAAAATTCTCCAATTTATTATAGACCGTCAGGATCAATGAATTATAACAAATTGTCAGAAACAATGCCAAAAATAATTGAAGATGTTAAAGAAATATTATCAAAACATCCTAATGAGAAGGGTATAATTCACACAGGAAACTATAATATTGCGAAAGCTATATGCGAATCAATACAAGATGATAGATTATTAATGAGAGAAGAAAACGAAAATAATGAAAGCTTAATAATGAAACATATATCAAGTAGTAAACCAACAGTTTTAGTATCACCTTCATTAACAACGGGTACAGATTTAAAAGATGATTTAAGTAGATTTCAAATTATAGTAAAAGCTCCATTTTTAAATTTATCTGATAAAAGAGTTAAAATAAAAAGTGAACAAAATCCAGATTGGTATGTTGCTGGAATGTTAAGAACATTTGTTCAAGCATCTGGAAGAAGTACTAGAGATAAAAATGATTATTCAACAACTTATATTTTGGATTCTTGTTTTTATCATTATATTTTAAAATATAGAAAATGGTTGCCAAATAGTTTTTTCAAAAGAATAAAATGGAAAAAGGAGAATTAAATAATTCTCCTTTTTATTTACAATTTTTAAAAAACATAATATAATATAAATATATTATATTTAATCAACGGTTAAATTATTAAATAAAAATTAAAACATGGAGTAAATAACGAAAAATTATAATAAATTGGTTAGAGATAATATACCTAATATTTTAGAATCAAAAGGTATAAACCATGGGTTTAAAATTATTGAAGAAAAAGAAAAAATTTCTTTCCTTAAAAAGAAATTAGATGAAGAAGTTAAAGAGGTAAAAATTGAATTAAAAAACAATAACAAAACAAAAATTATTGAGGAGTTAGCTGACGTTTTAGAAGTTATTGATGCACTATCTAATTGTTTTGGTTTTGAATTATCTGATATTATTAATATAAAAAAACAAAAAGCTATCGAAAAAGGAGGATTCAATAAAGGAATAGTTTTATTATTTACTGAAGAAAAAGAATAAATAGAAAATTTAAGTATCAGTAAATAATGTTTTTATATAAAATATTATCAAATGAATTGAATAATTGTATCTTTTTTGTTAAAAAATAATCTTATTATGTTGATTTGTAGTTTAATAATATTAATAAAACATCAAGAGGATACTATATGGAAAAATTGTTAAATGTTTTTCCAGAAATTGTATTTTTTATAGCTTTTATTAATGTATTTTTTGTGATTATTTTTATAATTCCTGAGTTAATTATAGAAATTACCAATAACTATATAATTAAATGTTTTTTTAGAGGAGTAGTATATTTAGTTTGTGCTCCAACTTATTTTATCTATAATTTTTGCAAAAAAGATCTAAAGAAATTTTTATTAAATTGAATAGATTGATTCAAAATAAATGAAGTCATCTTGATGCTTCATTTATTTATTTTAAATACTTTATATAATTTATATTTTTATATTTTATAGATGTAGTCTGTGAATAAATGATTTAAAATAAAAAGATGACTTAAATCGTCATCCTTGTTGGTTTTTTATAAGTTGTTCAAATTTTTCTTTATCTTCTTTTCTAATATATTTAAATCCCCACTTGTTGTTTTTTGAAGTTTTATCTTTTATTACTAACAATTCATGTTTTTCGCTGTTAAAAGGTTCTATTTCTGTATTATTATCAGATAAAATAAAAGGTTCGTTCATTAATGAGTCTATAGTTTCTTTTATCATCATTTCATCAAATTCAATCATGCTTTCATATTCTTCCACATCATCTTCATATTGAAATGCTAGGTCATTGAATTCAATTAGAAATTTTGATATTTTTTCGGTTTGTTTTTTGTTTAATTTTACTTTATATTTAGGTTCTGGTAAATTTTCATCTGAAAATTGAGATGATTCTTTAGATAAATCAAATAATTCTATTGGATAGATTAAAGCTGTTCTATCTTTTTTTATAAAAATAAAATCTTTATTATTATCATATTCTTGAAAATTCAAAGAATTTCTTACATAAAAATTAATTTTATTACTTAAATCATCTAATTTTTCTTCTGTTTTTTTAATTTCTTCTATTATTAATGCTATATCCATTCTATTCTCTGCTATTATTAAAGCTTGTTCGTCAAGTGAATCATCTATAATACTCCACATTGGAAAGTTAATTTCTTTTTTGTTTTTAGCCATAAACTCACCTCTTATTTTATTTAAATAATACATTAATTATATTTAAAAAGTATATAATTAAATAAAAATTATATTAAGTAGGTTTAAAATTTTTAACTTGTTTTATTAGATAAATGAAAGGGGTGATGGCTTCAAAAATAGGAGGTGTTTTGTTATGACAATAACAAAAATAAATAATATTTTGGAGATAGTTGAAAATAGAGATTTAATGCTATATGAACATCTAGAAAGAACATCTTTGTTATCTTTTGCATTAGCTAAATCATTAAATCTAAATCCTAAAGAAAAAGAACAAGCTTATTTTTCCGGCTTATTACATGATATTGGTAAAGTTTTTGATATAGAAGAATTAGGTACTAATCATTTTGATATTGGAAGTTCTATATTAAAATTAATTAATGATTTAGAAGATGTATCTGAATTTATAAAAAACATTAATGAAAAATGGAACGGTGAAGGTTTTCCTAATAAATTAAAAGAAGAAGACATCCCTCTTATTTCCAGAATCGTTTCTATTGCAAATTTTTATGATAACTTAAGATTCGTTGAAGAAATGAGTCATGAAGATGCTATTTCTAAATTAAGAAGTTTGTCTGGTATTAACTTTGATCCAAATATGATTGAGCCGTTTATTACAATAATAGAACAAGAAAACTTAATTTAAGTTTTTTGAAGAAAGGTTTTAACCTTTCTTTTTTTTTGTTAATTAATTTCATCAAAATTCAAATAATCTTTTACTATAAAAATAAATTAAAAACAATATTTTTTTTGGTGGTTATAAAACTCTATATTTACTCTTTCTAACATCTAAAAATTTTATATAAAATTTTTAGATGTTATAATGAAATAACTTTTGCTTATTTTAGTAACACCATGTAAAAACAACAAAATTTAATTTTTATCATAAATAAGGAGAGATATAATGGCAACGAAAATTTTGAAAAACAGAGAATCATATGTTCAAGAAACTGATTTTAGCAGAGAACGATTCAATAAATTTCTTAATGAAATTAATGAATCAGCTCAAATAAAATTAAGTGATGAAAAATTGAAAACTCTGGAAGATATTTTACTACAAAGAATTGAATCCAGAGATAAAATAGATGCTAAATCTTTATTTGATTTAATTATTAAAGAATCAAATAGTTTAATTACACAAAATTCTCATGAATATTCTTTTTTCTCAGCGGCTACTTTTTTAAGAAAGTTATATAAAGAAGCTTCTAAAGAAAGAGGATTTTTTTATAAAGATTCTTATGGAGATTATTATAACTTTTTATTAGTTTTAGTTGAAAAAGGAATTTATTCTGATGAACTAATTGAAGCTTATACTCCTGAAGAGTTAAAAGAAGCTGGAACATATATTGATAAAGAAAAAGATAAAAAATTTAGTTATGCTGGATTGTTTTTATTGAATAAAAATTATTTAGCAAAAGGCTATCATGGTGAAACATTAGAACTCCCTCAAGAACGTTTTTTAACATCAGCTCTTTATTTGATGAAAGATGAGAAAAAAGAACAACGTATGGATTTAGTTAAAGAAGCTTATTGGGCTTTAAGTAATCATTATGTTGGATTGGCTACTCCAACACTAGTAAACTCCGGTAGACCAATGGGTACACTTTCATCATGTCATATCCTAACAATTGGTGACAGTATGAGAAGTATTATGAGTGTAATGAATGATATTGCTATGTTTTCACAAAACGGTGCAGGTCTTGGAGTTTATATGGGACATTTAAGAGCAAATGGTTCTTGGATAAGAGGATATAAAAAGAGAGCAACTGGTATTGTACATCCAGCAAGATTAATGAGTGTTTTAGCGGAATATGTTAATCAACTTGGTGTAAGAAAAGGTGGCATCGCCGCTTATCTTCCAGTATATCATGCTGATATTTTTGATTTTCTTGAACTACGTTTAAAAACTGGTTCTCAAGAAAAACGTGCTCATTCTATTTTTTCAGCTGTTTGTATTCCAGATGAATTTATGAGAAGATTGAATAATAGACAAAAATGGACAATTTTTGATCCATACGAAGTTAAAAAAGTTCTTGGTTTTGATATTAATTCAATGTATGACAAGAAAAAATTGAAAAAAGGTGAAACACCTAACCCAATAGATCATGAATTTACTTATCATTATAGATTAATTGAAGAAGCAGATCTTGAATTAAGTAGAGAAGTAAATGCTACTGAAATTTATAAAGGAATTTATGAATCTAGAAAAACTGGAGGTACCCCATATCTTTACTTTATTGATACTGCTGCTAGATTAAATCCAAATGGACATAAAGGAATGCCTAAAGGAAGTAATCTTTGCTCAGAAATTATACAAAACACTAGTGAAACACAATTTATTAGTACAAAATTAGATAAAGATACCGGTGTGGTTATTACAATAACTCAAAATGATGGATTGGTAACTTGTAATTTAAGTTCTCTAGTTATTAATAACGTTTTCCATCCAAAAGAAAATGTTGATTTACAAAGAGTTACAGATATTCAAGTGAGAATGCTTGATAATGTAATTGACGCAAATAGAACAGCTGTACTTGAAGCGGAAAATACAAATTATAAATATAGAGCTATTGGTGCTGGCGCTCTTGGTTTAGCAACTCATTTAGCAGATATGCAAATAGTTTGGAATTCTGACGAAGCTGTAAAATATGTAGAACAATTGTTTGAAAAATATTCACAAGCTGTTATTTTAAGTTCTCATAAATTAGCTATGGAAAAAGGAAGTTATCCGTATTTTGAAGGTAGCGATTGGCAAACTGGAGATTATTTTAGAAAACGTGGTTTTGATTCTCCAAAATGGTTAGAAATTAAAGAAAAAGTTTCCAAAGGTATTAGAAATGCATATTTAATGGCTATCGCACCTACTGGAGGAAATTCAATTATCATGAATGGTAGCCCTTCAATTGATGCTCTTTATGACGTTATTTATCAAGAAGAAAAAGCTGGAATGAATGTTACTATTGTTCCTGTTAATTATAGTGCAAAAACAAAGTGGTTCTATAAGAGCGCATTTGAATATGATGAGCTTGATAACTTAAAAATTATCGCAGCAGCTCAGAAATATATAGACCAAGGTATTTCTCATAATATGCATATTCCTTTTGGGACAAAAGCTAGTCAAATGTTAAAATATGATTCAGATGCTTGGGAACTTGGATTGAAAACAATATATTATACTTACACTAGAAATATTCAAAAAAATGAAGATTGCGCAAACTGCGAAGCTTAATAAGAGGGAAGAAATTCCCTCTATTATACATTAATATAATAATTAAATTATTAAAGAGGTGTAAAGAATGGGTCCATTTAGAATTTTTAATGGAGAAATTAACAATAAAGCTACAAAGGCATTTGGAGGAGAATCATCTGGAATTAGAGATTGGGATGATATTAAATATCCTCATATGCTTGAATATAATGAAAATATGTTTGAAGAATATTGGAGTAAAAACGAGATTAGATTAGGCGAAGATTTAGTTCAATATAAAGAATTAACTGATAAAGAAAGATTTGTTTACAATGTTATTACTGGTTATTTAACAGCTTTAGATTCTTTTGCTACAGATTTTAATTTTGCACTAGGTTTTATTTGTACTGATAGTAGTATTCGTTCTAATATTGCCTTAATTAATTCTTTTGAGATTCTTCATAATACTTCTTATCAATATTTAACATCAACAATGTTAAATTTTGAACAAAAAAGAGAAGCATTTAATGCTCCTAAAAATATTCCTTTATTAGTTGAAAGAAATAATATGGTTATTGAGAAAATTCAAAAAATGACAGATACTATTTTTTACTATGTATCAAATAAGAAAGAATTTGACGATGAACTAGCTCAAATTATTTTTGAAGGTATTTTAGCTAACTTAGTTTTAGAGGGTATTTTCTTTACTGGAGCTTTTGTTTATTTCCACTCACTAGCACGAGATAATAAAATGATTGGTTCAAATAATATGATTAATCTTATTAAGGAAGATGAAACTCAACATTCTGTATTTTATGGCGACTTAATGAAAATTATCATGCTGGAAAATCCAAATATTAATACAGAAGAAAATCATAATAAAGCTATAGAATTTATTAAAGCTTGTGTTGAGAAAGAAAAAGAATGGGCTAAATTTTTATTTGATGGTATTGAAACCATTTCGATTCAAGAATATAATGATTATATTGAATATTTAACTAATGTTGTTTGTAGAAACTCTGGAATTAAAGAAGTATATCCAGATAATAAAGAAATTAAATCAAAATGGATTTTAACTTATGGTTCTAAAAAAGGTGATAAATCTGTAAATGGAGAAATGCCTATTGCAACTAGACAAGACTTTTTCCAAACAAATGTTATTGGTTATCAGCATGAAGATGGAAATGGATTTGATTTATAATGATAGCAATATTTTATTATTCTAACTCTGGAAATACTAAAGCTTTAGTTGAAGAATCAATTAAAGATTTTGATGATATAGATGTTTTTAATCTTAAAGAAGTTAATGATTTTTCAGTTATTGATAAATATAATATTATATTAATAGGTACTCCAACATTAGGTAATGGAGTACCTCCCAAATATTTTGCTAAACATCAATTAGAATTAAAAAAATATTTAACAAATAAAAAAATTGGATTGTTTGGTAGTGGTAACACGATATACCCATATTTTTGTGGAGCTTTAGATCTTTTATGGGATTGGTTAAAGAACGATAACGAAATGTTATTTAAGTTCAAATTTGAATCTTATCCAACCCAAAAAACTATAAATGACTTTAAAGAATTATTAAATAGTGTGAAAGGATGATTATAATGCCAATTATTGATGGTAATAGTAAAAATATACCTACAGAAGGAGTAGTTTTAGTAGATTTTTGGGCTCCGTGGTGTGGTCCTTGTAAAATGTTAAGTCCTAATTTAGAACAACTTTCTAAAGAAAGAGAAGAATTAAATATAATTAAAATTAGTGTCGATCAAAACCCTAAAGATGCTGCAGATTTTAATGTAATGAGTGTTCCAACTTTAATTTTAATAAAAGATGGAATTGAGATTAATAGAAAAACTGGAGTTCTTGATGTAGAAGGGTTAAAAGGTTTTATTGATATTACGAAATAAACCTCCAATTGGAGGTTTTTTATATATAATGAGGTGAAAAAATGAATAATATTGGAAAATCTTTATCTTTACTTAAATCATTTGGATATAAAAAAAGTAATGATACTTTAGGCACTTATTTTGATAAAAATAATAGAAAGTTAAGTTGTATGAAACATGGATTTAATTATATTTGTTATCATAATATAAATATTGATAATAAATGGAATTTAGTAAATAAAAGTGGTATATTAAAAGATTATAATGAAGCGTTATTGTGGGTAGTTCAAGAAGCAAATAAATATAAATAGAAAGAGGTTGTTTCTAATGATTACTTGGCAAATTGGAGATATTACAAAAGTAAAAGAAGTAGACTATATTTGCAATGCTGCGAATGGAATGGGACCGATGGGTGCTGGAGTTGCGAGTTCTATAAAAAGAGCGGGCGGGATATCTATTCAAAATGAAGCTTTTTATATTTGTTCTCAATCAGATTATAGAGAAGGAGATATATATATTACAAAAGCTGGAACTCTTCCATATAAAAATATTATTCATTTAGTTACCATGAAAAATCCAGGAGGAAAAACTTCGATAGAAATAGTTGAAAAGTGTTTAAAAAATCTTATTAATATTATGAGATTGAAAAAAATTAAAAAAGTTGCATTGCCTGCACTGGGTACTGGTGTTGGAAATTTGAATCTTAAAGATGTAGCTGATAAATATATTGAAATTTTAGGTCCGATTGAAGATTTGGAATTTGTTATTGTCGACATAAATCCAATTTTCATAAGTCAATTTGAATTAAGATGTTCAAAATGGAGAGAAGAATAAATGAAAATTATTCCTTTAAATGAAGTACCAGAAAATTTTTATATTATAGAACTTCAAAATGGGAAAAAGTCTGAGATCTATGAATGTATTTTAACTAGAGTTCCAGATGTTAATAAAACTGAAGATATTTTAGTTTATAAATATATAGTTCCTTGTCCAGTTTGTGACGAAGGAAAAGCTAAAGCTTATAGTTATGATGGGGTTTTTTTTGGAAATGTTCAAGTTTGCTGTGATACATGCGGAGTGTTTTTTAGACCAATATCAAAAAGAAAGTAGAGTGGTATAAATGGGAGTTTTTGATAAAAAATATTCAGAAATAATTTCTGAGATTATTAAAGATGGTGTATGGGATAAAGATCAAAACGTTAGACCAAAGTGGGCTGACGGAACACCTGCTTATACTAAAAGTTTAATTTGTAAACAAATAGTATTAGATAATTCTGAAGTTCCAATATTAACTACAAAAAAAGTTGCTTGGAAAGCGGCCATACATGAATTATTGTGGTTTTATGTAAAAAGAACAAGTGATTCAACGTATTTAAAAGAAAACAAAGTTAAAATTTGGGATGAATGGATAAGAAAAGATGGAACAATTGGTAAAGCTTATGGTTATCAATTAGGTAAAAAGATTAAAAATGGATATAAGAAAATATTCAAAATATTTAAAAAATATAAATATACAAATCAAGTTCATAAATTAATTGATGGTTTAAAGAAAGATCCCGCTTCTAGACGTCATATTATTTCACTGTGGAATATTTATGATTTATGGGATATGGCACTGTATCCTTGTGTGTGGCACTGCCAAGTATTAGTAAAACAAAATAAAGCTAATTTAATTGTAGGTATTAGATCCAATGATATGGGTTTAGGAAATCCGTTTAATGTATTTCAGTATTATGTTCTTTTAAGAATGATAGCTCATGTTACTGGATTAGAAGTTGGAAACTTAATATTTAATATTAATGATTGTCATATTTATGAAAGACATATTGAATCGTTAAAAATGCAAATCACTAGAGAAGATTATGAAGTTCCAAAACTTTGGATAAATCCCGAAGTTAAGAACTTTGATGATTTTACTATTGATGATTTTATGTTGGTAAATCCAAAACTTACTGATGAAGAAATTAAAAAAATGACAAAAGAAGAAGCTATTAATAATTTTTATTATAAATGTCATGATTCTATAAAAATGGAAGTAGCTATTTAAATTAATTAAAGGAAATGTGGTATGAGAAAATCAATTATAGTTGCTATGGATAAAAATGATTTAATAGGTAATGACAACGAGTTACCTTGGTATCTTCCAGCTGATTTAAAGTATTTTAAAGAAATAACAATGGGTAAAACTGTTGTTATGGGAAGAAAAACCTTTGAATCAATAGGGAAACCATTACCAAATAGAGAAAATATTGTCCTTACAAGAGATAAAAACTTAAAAATAGATGGTTGTATTGTTATTAATTCTAAAGAAGAGTTGGAAAAATTAAATAAAGACATATTTATTATTGGTGGTTCAGAAATATTTAAAATATTTTTAGATGATATTGATGAAATATATGTTACTAAAATAGAACATGAATTTTTTGGTAACGTATATTTTCCAAAAATTAATTATAATTTGTTTAAAGAAACATATAATATAAAAGGAACCGTTGATGAAAAGAATATTTATAATCATACTTTTTTAAAGTATGAAAAAATTAAATAATTAAGTTTAAGGAGCTATAGAAATGAAAAAAATTAGTAGATTAAAAAAAATAGCTGAAATAAATGACAATCAATTATATGAAATAGCTAATTTGATTACAACTAAAAAATGTGATGGGGATAATGAAGAAGTATATATTTATTCTATTATTCCAATTAATAAACTTCCAGAAGGTATAACTGCTGAAGAATTTATTGAAGAATATAATTCAGATAAAGAAAATCGAGATTATTTCATTAATGATATTATTGCAGACGATGCTCGATATGGAGTAAATAATGATGATGATAGAGATTTTAGTTTGAAACCAGTTGATCAATCAATAGGTATTAATGGTAATGAAATTTATATTGAAGTTTTCTTTAATGTAATATGGGATAATGATGAATATGAAGATGAGTATGAAGATCAAAACGCAGAACTTTTAAGAGAATATCACAAATCTGTATTATAATTAAAAATTCTGATTTAAGAGGAATGATTGTATGAAAAGATTAATTAGAAAATCTAATGATAGTTTTCAAGAAAATAATTATGAATTTCAAGATAATAACAATGAGCAACAAGACCCATATCTTGGTCAGTATGTTGAAATAGTAAATAGAAGGTCAAAGTATTATTCATATTATGCTTGGGTTGATAATAAAATGGCTAGCGATAATAGATATAAAATTTTAATAGAACCCAAACCATATGATAATCACGATGGTTATTTTGTTAATTTTGTTAAAAAATGGGATGCTCCAAAATGGTTTAATATTATTAAATTTGAAGACAAAAAAGATGATCAGCCTCAAGAAAATCAGTAAAATTAAATACATTGGAGGAAAATGTAATATGAAAAAAATTAGTAGATTGAAAAAAAATATCACAAAAAAAGCTTATATTAATGATGAACAATTTAATACAATTATGAATATCATGAAAATTGATTGTGGTGGAGATGGAGAAAATATAGGATGTTTTGTATCTATACCAATAAATCAATTACCTGAAGGAGTAAATCCACAAGATTTCATTAATGAGTTTAATACTGATGATGGAATTAATTTTGAAATTATGTCTGAAATTAAAAATATGGCAAAAGAAGAATCAAATAGAGAACTAAATCTTGATCCATATGATGATAGTGATATTGAAGATGTTAAAATTAATAATGTTAATATAGGTTTTGATGAAAAACAAATTTATATAGAAACTGACATTAGAATTATAAGAGACAAAACTAATGATTCAGATTATGAAAAAGATCAAAAAGAACTTTTAAGACAATATTATGATTCTGTTATACCTAAAAATTAAATAAGTAATAAAAAAAAAGATAACAAAAGTTATCTTTTTTGTTTAATTTTGTTTGCTTGTTTAATAATAATTATTATTATTTTATAATAAAGGAGATATGTTAATGTTCAATCCAATTGAAGAATTAAAAAATTTAGTTCAAGAAATAGAAGGGAAAATTCCTACTAAGATTGAAGATTTGTTAATTGAAAAGAAAGAATTTTATGAAAAAAATGGAATTATAAAAAATATGCATGTTGGTGAGACTAATTGGACTAAAGTTAAAGCTTCAGAATGGCTATTAAGTATGTTTATAGGTTTAGTTGAAAAAGGTATTGAAGATGAACGTTATTATAATGGTTTTGGAACATGGTTGAATCATGTTTATCATTTTATTATAAATGATAAAGCTAATCTTCCAGAAGAATAATTTTAAAATAATATATTTACAAATTGTGATATTGTTGATATAATAGCAATATCACAATTTTAATTTTAAATGAAAAGAGGTAATAATGTATGTCTGAAACAAAACAACGAATTGAAAATGACATTAAGGAAGCTATGAAAAACAAAGACAATGTAACACGAGATATTTTAAGAATGATTAAAAATGAAATCAATAAAGTAGAAGTTAATAGTAGAAAAGAACTTTCTGAACAAGAAGTTATTGATGCTATTAATAGATACAAAAAAATTGTTCAAGATCAAATTAATGAAGCGAAAAATGAAGAACATATTCAAAAATTTACAAATGAATTAAATGTTGTCATGAAATATCTTCCTAAACAATTAACTGAAGAAGAAGTAACTAATATTATTAAAGAAATTATTAGTGTTAATGGGTATGAAGGAAAAAAAGATATGGGTAAAGTAATGAAAGAACTTTCTCCTAAAATTAAAGGTGCATTTGATGGTAAAAAAGCAAATCAAATAGTAATCGAATTATTAGAAAAATAAAAAGGATTTAAATTTATGAGTAAATTAAGTTGTCGTTCTGATCAATTTGGGGATCGTATGAAAAGATACGAAAATGTAAGTAGAATTTATCTACCGGAAAAAACTCCAGTTATTATTAGAATTGATGGGAAAGCATTCCATACTTATACTAGAGGTTTAGAAAAACCTTTTAGTAAAGACCTTAGTAATATTATGTGGGAAACAACAAAATTTCTATGTGAAAATATTCAAGGTTGTGTATTAGGTTATCACCAATCTGATGAAATTTCTCTTCTTTTAGTAAATTATAAAGAAGTTAATACTGAATCATGGTTTAAAAACAATATTCAAAAAATGGTATCAGTATCTGCTTCTTTAGCTACAGCTAAATTTAATGAATTAAGTAAGAATGTTTTTCCACATAAAGGATTGGCGTTTTTTGATAGCAGGGTTTTTGTGCTCCCAAAAGAGGAAGTTACAAATTATTTCGTTTGGAGACAACAAGACGCTATTAAAAATAGTATTTCTATGGTTGCTCAAGCGAATTTTCCTCATAAACGTTTACAAGGTTTAAATGGAAAACAAATGCAAGAACTTCTATTTCAAGAAAAAGAAATTATTTGGGATGATTTAGAAACATGGAAAAAAAGAGGAATTTGTTTAATTAAAAAAGAAAAAGATTTAGGAAATGTTGTGAGAAAGAAATGGGAGATTGATTTTGAAATACCTATTTTTTCTCAAGATAGAAACTATATTGAATCTTTAGTTTATAATAAAGATGAGAGCGAAACAGCAGTGTAAAGGCTGCTGTTTCTTTATAGGGGTTTTATTTATGGGTACTGCACATTATTATAATGAAAATACACAATTTAAAAATGGATTTTGGATTTTAGATTCAGATTATGTTTGTGATTATTGTAATAAACACCAACCTATGTCTATAGGGAATAAATGTTGTAGATGCGGAAATGATATTTCTTCTTATATATATATTCTTTTTGATATTTTGCCGATAAAATGTTTTTCTCAAAAAGAATATGATGAATGGAATAATGTTATTGATGAATTAATGTTGTTTACAATATTAAATAATTGTAAAACTATAGTATATCATTCTAATTTTAATATTAATTTAATTATTAATGATGTTCAATTAACATTTTCTATTTATGAAAACGGAGAATTAAATAAAATTATTATTCAATCTAAAAATAGATTAAAAGAACATTTTAGGATAATTTGTGATTCAATATATCTTTTAAAAGAACTTATCGATGAAAAAATTTATAAAATTTAATTTTAGTTGTTTTAAATGATTTCTCATATTATATTTAGTATCATATAATTAATGAAACTGGATGTGATAAAATGGAAAAAATTGAAAAGCAACTAGTTGGAACGGTTGAGGAATCTATTTATAAAACTTCAGTTAAATTTGGTGTTAGATTAGATAAAGATAAAGTTGAATTTCTAAGAGCTATATCTAAAACTAGATTTTCTGGTTTGACGAAAGAAAATTTAATTAATACATTGAATTTTCTTAAAAATAAAGATGATGACTGGTTTAACGAAATAATTGAAGATGAATTAGCTGAAACTTTTTCTTTTAACACTCCTAACTCCAAAACGAAAAATAAATCTTGGAAAGGATGGTTTATTACAAATAAAGGAAGAAAAGTTATCAAAGATATTATTAATTCGTAATAAAAGTTGTTAAATCAAACTGTTTCTTTTATAATAATATTAACATTCTAATTGATAAAGGAGAATTTTAAATGAAGCGATATGTTAAAGACAAAGGTTATTACACTGATTTAATTAAAAGATTAAAAGAAAAGTTTGATGATCAATTGGGACATATCTTTGAGGATGAAATTCTAGTTATGATTGACGAAGAATTTGAAATTAAACCTCCTAAAGCTAAGAAAAACGAAGAAGAACCAAGTGAAGAAGCTATTGATAAATGGAAAGATAAAAAGTTGAAAGCTTGGAAATTCAATATTAAAGTAATTCCTGATGTTTATAGAGATGCGATGGAAACAAGTAAACAATTTGTTATTATTGTTAGAGATAGTTTGGTGAAAGAGTTATCTGAAGAACAAGTAATTGCTCATCTTTATGCTGAATTAAGAAAAATAAGTAAAGAGTATAAATTACAAAAACCTGATGTTAATACTTTTTCTGATTTAGCTAAATTGCTTGGAAGACCAGACTGGAATCAAGCCTATAATATTCCTAATTTATTAGAGGAGTAATTATGGAAAACAATGAAGAATTAAAAAACGAAATTCAACAATTAAAAAACGAAATTGTTGTTTTGTCAAATCAAATGTATCAACTTATTGATAATGTTAATAATTTAACAAATAATAGTATTAACAATATCAATTCAATAATTAATTATATTAATATGCAGACATCAAGTATTAATCAAATACATCAAGCTGTGGTTTCATTTCAAAACAAACTTTCTGATTTTGAAATTAACTATATTCAAATTGAAGATTCAATAAGAGAACTTCACGATGTTATTAATAATACTACTAATGATTTGTCTGATATTAAAACTCAAGTTGAAAGTATTAAATTTTATACTCAAGGCTTATTAGATAGAGATAAATATTGATATTATAAATTTTTAAATGACTCTTATTACTCAATAAGAGTCATTTAAAATAAAGGGTTGGTGTTTATTTATGTCACATCAAAAGAAAGTATTCTATAAAGATAAGCATTTGATAGACAAAGCTTGGGATTTATTTTCTGACTATATTGGAGAAAACAATATTCAAACTCCTATTAGTTATGATGAATTTGAAAGAATATTTAACATTTTGAATAAAGATAATGTTTTCACGGAACACAAAGAAGACATTTTATATTCTTTTAGATATGATTCTTATTCTTGGCCTCTTGTGGAAAGAGAATAAAAATTGTTTTATGTACAGGGGGTTTTAATTTTGTCGATTTATAATAATAAAGAATTTGGTTCAATTACAGTTGTTTGGGGCTCAATGTATTCCGGAAAAACTGAAGAACTTATTAGAAGATTAAAAAGAGCTCAATTTGCTGGTTTAAAATATCAATTATTTAAACCAGCGAAAGACGATAGATATGGAGTAACAAAAGTTGCTACTCATTATGGCAATGGTTTGGATGCTATTGTTGTCAAAAATTCATATGAATTACTTGAAAAAATTGATCCAGAGTGTAGTGTTATTGGAATAGATGAAGGTCAATTTTTTGATGAAAATTTAGTTTATGTTTGTCAAGAATTAAAATCAAAACATCATATTGATGTAATAGTTTCTGGATTAGATATGAACTGTTTTGCAGTACCTTATAAAAATATGATGGAATTGGCTGCAATATCAAATGAATGTATAAAATTTAAAGCAGTATGTTCTGATTGTGGTAAAGATGCATATATTTCTTATATACTTATAGATGATAATTCTGGTGAAGTTATAGGTAGTGAAGGAGTATATATTGCATTATGTGAAAAAGATTACAAACGGAGAAATTATTTGAAGGATAAACAAAAAATGAAAAAACACGAAAGGTGATTGAGCTATGAATGATTTTTATGATACTGCAATAGTTACTAATCACGCAAAAAAGAGAACAAAAGAAAGGTTAGGTTTAAGTAAAAAATCTGCCGATAAAATAACACAAAAAGCTTTGGATTTTGGTATTAAAATATCTGATACAAAAGGTAGTTTAAGAAAGTATTTAGATTTTTTATATGAAAGCCATAAAAATTCAAATAATACCAGAATTTATAATAGAAAAATTTATTTGTTTCATAATAATATATGTATTACAATTATTAACTTGCCTAATAGATTTAATAAAACTTGTGATAAAATTCAAAAAAGAATTAATTCTGAAAGAAAATCAAGTTAAAGAGAACCACATGGTTCTCTTTTTTGTTGTTTAAAATGGTATAATGTTTTATTGTGAAAAATAAGATATATTAGGAGGTGAAACGTATGATTTGCGATTCTTGTTTATCGTTTTTTATTGAAAAACTATTACCAGAAGATATAATTATATTAGAATTTTTGTATGAAGAAAAAGCTAATATGCCACAATGTTCTATGTCTAGAAATCATATTAAATATAGTTGCAATTTAAGTGAATATAAATGTTATACTGCTCTAGATAGACTTGAGATACTAGGAATGATAGAGAAATCAAATAAAACAAAAACATCAAGATATTGGATAAATAATCTTGGAGAGAAAACATTAAATATTATTAGACATAAGATGGGAGTTGGTTGATTTGATTAAATTTGGAATTTTATCTATTGGTGAAGGCGGTTCCAATATAGGAGAATATGCTTCGAAAAAGGGATTTCAAGTTATGTCAGTTAATACAGCTACTATTGATTTTGAAAAATTAACTTCTATAAAAAGAGAATTAAGATTACATCTTAAAGGTTGGGAAGGTGCTGGGAGAAATAGAAATGTTGGAAAAGAAGCTATGTTAGCTCATGCAGATATGATTTTTGAAAAAGCTAAAATTGTTTTTAATGATTGCGATATGGTTTTTGTATCCGCTACAACATCTGGTGGTACTGGTTCTGGTGGAATAGCTGTTGGTATTGAGATATTATCTGAAATTAACAATAGAATAGGAGTAATTACTACTCTTCCTGAATCTAATGAAGGTTCTAAAGCACATATGAATTCATTAGAATGTTTTTCTGAAATAAGCCAAATAGAATATTTAGGAAGTGTATTTAGTATAGATAATGAAAAATCTAAATCGATTTTTGACACTAAAGATAGATTAAATATTCTTCATTTATCTAATCAACAAATTATAAATAATATTTTAGAAGTAGCAAATTTATGTAGTAAAAATTCTTATTTATCTAATTTTGATAAAAATGATTTTTTAAGTATTTTAGAAGAAAGAGGTTCAACAATAATAACTAAAATAAAAATTATGGCTAGTGAAATAAAAAATAATGAAGATGTTATTGATGCTTTTCATGAATCTATAAAAAATTCTTGTAGCCCAAACATACATTCAACAAGCATAGTAAAAGCAGCTATATTGGGGATAGTTCCCAGACATTATATGTCTTTTTTATCTGCTAAAGATGTTTTTTCTAGCATTGGAACATGTTATGATATATTTGAATCTTATTATCCAATAGATGATAATGAATGTTATTGTACTTTTTATTTTATTATGTCAGGTTTATCTTTTCCATTTGAGAGACTTAAAGAAATAGAAAGTGGAGTATTAAACGTTGAAAAAGATATTATTAATGCTATTGAATATTCTAAAAGTCAAAAATTTGAAACCTCAAATTGGAGTTCTAAATTTGAAAAGAAAGAAACAATTAAAAGAACTTCATTAAGTGAAAAATTATCCAAATATAAATAAATTTATAAATCTCTCTTTTGAGAGATTTTTTTATGATTTTTTGATATTATTTGTTTACAAAATTTAAAAAACGTTATATAATATAAATATATATAAATTGTCCTAGGAGGGCCAAATATGTCAAAAATTTATAAAAATCAAATTTTAATTAATGGAGAACAAAAAACTTTAATAACAATTAATGTGAAAGAAGAGCAACAAACAGTTGAAACTAAAACTGTTGATGCAGTACATCATGTTCATGTATTAGATCGTTCTGGTTCGATGAATGGTTTAATTGATCAACTTATTGAAGAAGTGAAGTTGACTTTAGATCAAATATCTGATGAAGATTATGTTTCTATTGTTTGGTTTAGCGGAGCAAATGAATGCAAAACTTTATTTAAAGGTTCTAAAAAAGATAAAGCTTTGTATCAAAAATTAGATACATTAAAATCCACTGTTGGTTTAACATGTTTTTCTGAACCAATGAAAGAGGTAAATGAAATTATTGAAGATCTTTATGATACTTGTCCTAATATTTCAATTACTTTATTTACTGATGGACAACCAGTTGTTCCATGGAATGAAGATGAAGAAGAAAGAAGAATTTTTTCTGAAATTGAAAAAATGAAAGATAAAGTTCTAGCGTTAAATACAATCGGATATGGGTATTATTATAATCAAGATTTACTTCGTAGAATGTCTTCAATGACGTCTTTTGGTAGTGCTATTCATTCAAGCAAAATTAATGAATATTTACCTATTTTTGGGTATAATTATGAAAAAGTAGCAGATTTAGTTGCAGAAACTATTGAAATTGAAACAAATAAAAATAATAAAATTGTTTATTTAAATACAACTTCAACTAAATATAGTGAAGGAAAAATGAGATTAAATCGTTTAGAAAAAAGAAAAAATCAATTCTTTATTCTAGGTGAAGGCGATTTTGATTTCTATATTAATGGCGAAAAGTATAATGCTAAAGACATTAAAGAAGAAGTTCAAAAAGCAACATTATTGAATTTTTATTATGCTTTAGCTTATGAATTACACTATTTGGGATATCGTTCAGAAGCTCTTGATATTATTGCTAATAATATTAAAGATAAATATTTTATCGATACTCTTATTAATTCATTTACTTATGATGAAGTTGCTTTCTTTAGAAAAGAATTGAAAAAATCAGTTATTAAACCTAAATATCGATACAAAGATGGAGAAGCTCCAGAAGGATATTTACCAAAAGAAGATGCATTATGTGTTGTTGATGTTTTAACTATCTTATCTGAAGGAACAAATTATTATATACCAAGTAGTAATTATAATAGAATTGGACAGACTGTTATTGATAATCAAAATTTATTTAAATCAAACAAAGAAGAGGTTAAATCATTATTTAGTGATTTTACTTTTAATAAAGATAAATTAAATGTATCTATTAAGTTTGCTATTAATGGTGTAACAACATTAAACGCAAAGACGGCAGCGAGAGTTGGGCTTCCTAAAGAAATTGAAAGTAAGATTTATAGAACTCATACTATCATTAAAGATGGTAATTTAAATATGGAAACAATTGAGGCAATTCTTGATGATAAAACATTGAAAAAACTACAAGATTTAGAAATTGAAAATAATATTAATTTTGTAACAATTCATGATGATTCAAATAGAGTTACATTAGATTTATCAAAGCTCACCATTATTAATAAAACTTACGTTAATGATTCGTCAGATATTAATAAAGTTATTGAAAGCGTAATTAAAATTAATAAACTTGAAGTTCATCAAAAAGTAATTAATTCTTTAATTAAAGAAATTAAAACTAACAATATAGAAGCTAATAAAGTTGGTAAATTTGCTAATTTAACTGATGAACAAATAGAAGTTCTTAAAGATCATGGTTTGAGTTCTGATTTTGTTTATGGTGGAGTAGATAATGAGAAATTAGATCCTACAGATTTTTATATTGCACGTAAATTTAGTTTTCAATTAAAAGGACTATCAACAATTCCAACGTTGAGTAAAGTTTTAGAAGATGCTAAAGATGATTCAAAAGTTAAAAAATTCAAAGGAAATACTTTGGAAATGTATAATTATTATAATGATTTATCTGAAAATCTTAAGCAACAAGGATTAGATTTATCATCTTTAAGTATAGATGTTAAAAAGTATTTAGATGAAAAATTAAAATTAATTAAAAATGAATTACAAAACGAAAGAATTAAACTTAATTCTATGAAATTAGCTTTAGTTTTAACTGGTTCTTGGTTTATTGGAACAGAAGTTGACGATAAAGGCGTAGAATCTTTCACAAAAGATGGACACACATTAATTATTAAAAGAGAAAAAGTTGAAGTTCCAGTTTAGTAAATTTTAGTTTTAATAAAAGCCAATGAGATTTTATCTCATTGGCTTTTATTTTTATATTTTTATAAATTTATAAATATTTTATAAAATATTTATAAATTTAAATCATTTAAATTTTCAACTTCAAATTTTAATGTTGAATTGTATTTTGATAATATTTTTTTGAATTTTTGTTTTCTTTCTTCATTATTAAAAATAAAAAAGATTTTAGGAGTTATTGAAATATTTTTGTTTAAATAAGGTTGCCAATCTGCTGTTTTATAACTATCATGTTTGAAATAATTAATATATTTTTTTATTTTGTTTTCCACTTCTTTTAAGTTTTCTGTTCCCATATCTATTTCAAAAAAAGCAGCATGTACTTTATTTTCTTTTACCCAAATAACAAACATATCTGTTCTTGTTTTGTCTTTATCTACCCACATTTCAAATCTACAAATTTTAACTTTATATTTATAAAGTATTTCAGCTAAAACTTCGTTTATAGCAACTTTATGTTTCCATTTTTGATTAAGAACAGTCATGATTCTAAAACTTTCTATATTAAGAATTTTTGCTCCTATTTTAGCTAAAACAACATGAACAGGATAACTTCCTTTATCTTTAGCAGGGAAAAATCTATCAATACATCCAAGTTTGAATAATTTATTAAGTTTATTATTAATGTATCTATTGGAAAATTTTGAGTTTTTATATATTATTTTTGCAAGTTGATTCGATGTTGTAATTTTCAATTTATTTATCATTTTCAATATTTCTATATCTTTTTCATCTAATTTTGATTTCGCAAATAAGATTTTTTCTTTATTTATTCTAGATACATATTCTTCGTATTCTTCTCTCTCTTTCTTGTATTTTTCAATTAATATCCAATTATTACATTTTATCATCATGATGCACCTCCTCTGTATTGATAGGATATTCATTTATCTTAAAAAAATAACCTGATAATCAAAATACGTTATCCTTTTAATTGTCATCTTTTAGAAAGGATATGATTAATAGATTAGATATGTTGGTGTAAAAAGGAATGTGAGAAAAAAAAATTCAAAACTTTCTCTGCCATTATTCATGGCATAGAAACGTTGTGGCCACATCTCATTTATATGAAAAAAATATGCATAAAATGAGGTCTAATTTTGTTTTTTGATTAATAAAATTAAATATAAAGAAATTACAAAAAGAAGGTGACGTTATGAGTTATTTTTATGCTGATAGTAAATTTAAAAATTTAATGGAAAAAATAATTGATTCTGATCCGTTAAATTTTGGTCATATTGATTCAGATTCAATTATATATCTTAATAAAGAAGAAAAAACACCAAGAAATGTAATGAAAATTAGTGTTATTAAAGAACCTTATAATATGCTATTAGACAAGTTATATATTCTCGAAATTAATGAAAATCTAGTAAATAAATTACCAGAAGAACATGTTGAATTATATATGTATAGAATTGCAAAACAAATAGATGTTAAAGATGGTAAAATAAGATATCCAGATATAGTTGAATTTAAAGATGTAATAGATACATTTGGATATGATTGGACTAATAAAGATCATATTCCTTCTATTTTAAATTTACTAAAAAATCAACAAAATTATGTTAATGTTTAGAGGTGATAATATGAAATATACAGTTGTTTGTAAACTTTCAGATTTATCAAACACTGATTTGTATTATACAAATAACAAAAAAAATTTAATTGTAACTCCATTAATTGTAACTTTAGGTGTTATTTTAGGATTGATAAAAGAAAATAATTTTAATGATAAATCATTAATTAAATAATTATTAAATAGGAGGTGATAATTATGAATTATGTTGTTGTTGGAAAGATTTCAGAAATTAATAAACAAAATACAACTTCAAAAAATAAATTTTATTTATTAAATAATTTTGGAGAAATTCTTATTTTTATTGTTTGTTTTTCTATATTTGATGATTTTATTATTGATTATCTTGAAAAATTAAGTTAATTTCATCAAGATTAGAGGTGATAGTTATGAGTTATATTGTTGTTGGTAGATTTTCAGAAATTGATTTAAACAATGTTTTTGTAAAACACAATAATGAACCAATAATTAATTATAATCTATTGAAAAAACTAGTTGTTTCATGCGTTTCAATTGTTTTGATTGGTTTTTTAGGAGATTTTGTTTCAGCAGATTCATTGGATTCTATTGAAGTATTCGCTTCTAATGAATATTTAGATAATCATAAACCTCATAAATTAGATTCTATATTTAGTTATATAAAATGGCTTGGTAATTTATTAAAGATAATTTTTTCTTCCGTTATTGGAGTTATTTTTAGTATAGCGGGATGGAAATGGGCTACAGATTTAAGTGGAAGTAATCAAGCTGAAGCTAAGAAAATTATGAAAAATTGTTTGATTGGAGGATTTTTTATCTGGTCAGGATTTACGATTGGAGATATATTTGTGAATAAAATGGAAGAATTATTAACTTAATAATTATACTAATTTTTTCTCCTTTTTCGCAGCAAGTTAATTAGCATTACAAAGATTAAAGGAGGATTTTTTTATGACTTTTTCTACAATTTTAAAGATTATTATTCTTTTTAGAATTTCAAAAAGTTTATATCTTTCATATAAAAGATTTCATCAACAAAAAAATAATTCAAATACTCCAATTTCAACATCTCAAGTGAAAGGGGGTAAATTATGAGTGACTTTCCTCTTTCTGATGATTTAAAAAATATTCCAGTTGAAATTGCAAATAAGATTGGAGAAAAATTAGGCGAATGGTTTTATTATATTGCTGATCAAATTCAGATTGGTTCAAATGCTTTTATAAAAGAAATTTTAGATTTTGTTTTGTATACTCCCGATATAGCTGGAGATGAAATAGTTGTAACTATATGGAATATAGTTAGGGTTATATCTTTTGCATTAATTGGAATGATGTTTGTTTGGGAAGGTTTCAAAAAAGGAATATCAACTGATGTACTAAAAACGATAGAATTTAAACAAATGTTAATTAGAATGATTTATGGAATTGTTTTATCGGTTTTTAGTTTAGATATAATAGACATACTTATTGGATTTAATAATACTCTTGTTCAGACAGTGAAAGATAATTTTGTTATTCATTTTCAAACAGAGTTTACTAAAGTTGGATTTTTTGGAACGTTAGTAACTATAGTTATCTTAGTTGTTCAAATGGTTATTGGTATAAAATTGTTACTTCAATATTGGATGAGAATAGCTGAAATTTGGTTTATGGCGGTTGTAAGTCCAATTATGTATACTTTATGGATAAATCCTAGTTGGTCTGGATATTTAAATCAATGGTTTAGTAGATTAAGTTCAACAATATTCACAACTGTTGCATGGGCTATATTAATAGCTATTTATTCTTCTTTGGTTAGTATGGTTTCTTATTCCACTATTTTAGTTGGTTATCCTACATTAGGACCTATTGCAGGAATGTGTTTATCCATAGCATTATTGTTAGTTATGATTGAAGTACCTGATTTTTTAAGAGGATTTATGGTTTCTCATCAATCAGCAGTTAAATTAGCAAAAAATAATATTACTCAAGCTGTAAAAACAATTAAAAATCCAGTTACTAAAGTTGGAGGTTGGATAAAGAAAAGAAATAGTTGAGGTGATAATATGGAAAAATACGTATGTATTGTCCCAAGAAATGTTAATAAACCAGACGTAATTATTAATTACAAACAAATCAAACTTAATTGGAAACAAATGGGATATTTGGGAATTGGGTTGATTGGTTCTTATCTTACTTTTAACACTGGTTTTCCGATTGTTGTTAAAATAGTTATGATGACTGGAAGTTTTTGTTTAGGAATTATTGGTTCTGTTTTTGAACACAAAGGATCAACATTAGATGAGTTAGTTTTGGATTCTATTCAATATACTCAAAGAAAAGTATATTATGATTCTCTCAAAACAAGAGGTGATTTTGTTGTTACTATTGGATCAAAAGAAGAATCATTCGAAACAAGAAAAAAAATCAATTTTTCATTTTCCTGATAATGTTGTTATTCTTAAAGTTACATCAACCAACTTTAAATTGAAATCTTTTGAAGAACAAGAAAGCATTATAGATAATTTTGGTAAGTTTCTTAATTCAATTATTTTTCCTGTTCAAATTATTTGTGATAGTAAAATAATAAATCCTAAAGAGTGGATTTTAAAAGAAGATAATGATAATGAGTACTATGATTTTTTAAGTAATTTAGTCAAATCTAGAAATACTGCAGAAAAAATATTTTATGTTGCTTTTAATTGTGAACATAATAAAGAAATTATAACTCAAAGTATAATAAGACAAATTAAAAGATGCGGTCTTTTGGTTGAAGAAACTTCATATGAAGAATCTAGTTATATTCCATTTTTGAAACCATCTTACGTGAAAATTGGAGATTGGTATTATAATACTTTAATAGTTACAGATTTGCCTAGTTATGCTGAAAATGGAATATTGGATGAATTATGTAATTTGGATAAAAATATTACATTATCTGTGTTTATCCATCCAATGGATAAAGAAAAATCTATATCATATTTAAGTTCAAAATTAGCTAGATTGCAGTCAAATATAATTTTAAGAGATATTGATTTAGATTATAATGGAGAGTATGACGATGAAGTAGTTTCAGCTATAAATATGAGAAATGAATTAATAAAAAATGAAGGTAATTTTTTCTTTACTAGTTTTTACATCACTATTAAATCATTATCAAAAAAAGATTTAGTAAATGATACTAAATTTGTTCAATCTTTTTTACGTGGTATAATGATAAAAACTAAAGAAGCTTTTTTGAGACAAGATGATGGATATAAATGTTCACAACCATTCGGGATTGATTTCTTAAAAGATAAGGCATCATATACTTTTACAACAACTCCATTAAAAAGATTTTTTCCTTTTATATCATCAAATATAGCAGATGATGGAGGAATTTTTATAGGGGAAAATTTAAAGAATAACTCCTTAGTATTTTTAAATCATTTTAAGTATTTGACAGCTAGTATGATAGTCCTTGGAAAATCAGGTTCTGGAAAATCTTATTGTGTAAAATCTCAAATATTAAAAATGATAAAACAAGGAATAGAGGTTACAGTTCTAGATATAGAAAACGAATTTAAAAAATTAGGTAAAAATAATAATCTAATAGTGAAAAATTTTAATCATATAAGTGAATATAAGAGATTTTTAATAAATTATTGGAATAATGTAAAAAACAATCCAAATAAACCTAGATTTTTAGTTATAGATGAATTTTGGGAGTATATGAAAGATGAAGAAATTGCTGATTTAATTCAAGAAATAATTAAGAAATCAAGAAAAAGATGGCTTGGTGTCTGCGCTATTACTCAAGAAATTGAAGATTTATTAAACAGTAAATATGCTAAGAGTTTAATTGTTAATAGTAGTATTAAGATTTTATTAAATTTAGAGCCTACTCAAGGAATTCTAGCTAAGAAAAACTTTGGTTTAACAGATCAAGAAGTTTCTTTCTTAATTACTGCAGAAGAAGGAGAAGGTATATTATTTGCAGCTACTAATCATGTTCAATTTAAAACTATAGTTTCAGAAGAACAGCATAAAATAATAACAACTAAACCTAATGAAATATATGTAAGTTAGGAGGATAAAATATGAAGGATAGATTTTCTATTTTGAAGCTTGAAAACGATAATGAGGAAGTTGATACAAGAACTAATGAACTTGAAAATTTTTGGTCCAGCATACATGGATTTCAAGATCAATTATCTAAACCTAGTTGGGATAATATCCCTACTATTTCTTTTGAAATATTAAGTGATTCAAGTGGAGCATCATTTTTTATGATTTTGCCTGAAAAGTATAAAACTATTGTTATGAAAAAATTGAATGCAGTATATCCTCATATAGAAATTAATGAGGTAAAAGAGGACCATATTGAAAATTTTAAAGTTATTAAAGAAAATGAATATGTAACTTCTTGTGAATTAGTTTTAACAGAAGATAATTTAAAATATATCAAAACAAAAGGAGGTGAAAAAACATTTTTAAATAATTTGTTAAATACAATAAATCATTATGAAGAGGATGATGTTTCTTTAGTTCAACTTGTTATTAAACCACTTCCTGAAAATTGGAGAATTAAAAGAACTAATAAATTGAAGAAAAATAAATCATTAATTGTTGCAAATTTTATTTTGGATGTAATATATAAAGTATTATTAACTGTTGTTGATATTTTTGTAACAAAAGGTGATTTATCTAAAAACTTAAACAATAAAACAAAACAAGTTGAAAATATAGATAATACAAAACAAAATAAAGAAAGAGAACCAAAAAATGAAAAACCTTGTTTTAATGTTGCTATTAGAATATCTACTAAATCAAAAGATAAACTTATTTCAAATCAAGTTGTTAAAAGTGTAGCTTCTGTATTCAAAGAATTTGATGATGAAAATAAACTTAGACCAATTGAAGTTAATATAAGAGCAATGATTGATAGAGATATAGATAAAAAAAGTAATGTGTTTTCTGTAAATGAATTATCAGCTATTGCTCATTTACCTAATAAATATGTTACTTCGGATAATGTTGTTAGATCTGGAGTAAAAACCCCATATGATAAAGATGTTCCTAGTGAAGGTTTAATTTTTGGAACTTATCCTCAATTAAATGGTAAACCTGTGGCGTTTCCATCTGTACCAATATCCATTGAAAAATATCAAGAAATATATAGTGAATATGAAAAAATTATTGATAATTTGTGTAAACCAAGATTAGTTTTAGGACAAATGGGTACTGGTAAATCTGAATGGATAATTAATTATGCTATATCTTTAGTAAAAATGGGAATATCTGTTATCTTAGTAGACCCAAAAAATGATACTCAAAAAAGAATTATTGAATCATTACCTGACGAATATATAAATAGGGTTGATTATTTAAATTTAGGAGATTTAGTGTATCCTCCGTCGTTAAATTTAATGAGAAGAAGAAATGTTGGAGATCAAACTGAAGCCTCGTTAATTGTTCAATCTTTAATTAATTTTTTCAAAAAAGAATTTAGTCGTTCTTGGGGATTTGCTATGCAACAATTAATAATGATGACAGGCAACGCGATATTGTTGGATGAAGTTGCTTCATTATATGAATTTCAATTAATGTTAACAAATAAAGATTATAGACAAAAAATCATTAATAAGATGAAAAATATTATAAACGATTCTTCTTATGGCAGTAAAACTTTAATAAAGGAATTATATAGTTTTTGGAACCATTTTCATAATATGACCGAAAAGGAACAAATGGAAAGAATAAAATCAACAATGAATAAAATTGGAGTATTTATGAGTAATAGAATTATACGAGCAATTGTATCTCAAAATGAAAGTTATGATTTTAGAAAAGCTGGAGATAATGGTAGAATAACAATAGTTAATATTCCAGATGGAGAATTAGGAGATGAAAATACAGCCTTATTGGCTTCTTTTATAAATAAAGCTATATGGCTTGATTTTAGATCTAGAGCGAATATTCCTATTCAACAGAGATATCCAACAATTTGGTTAATAGAAGAAGCTCATATGGTTATGGATGAAGAGTTTATCCCTGTTTTAACACAATCAAGAGGATATCGATTGGGAGTTACAATTTTAACTCAAGGTTTAACAAATTTTGATAACAAAGGAATGAAAGAATTAAGAGAATTAATTTTAACCAATTGTAAAAATAAAATTATATTTAGAGTTGGTCCTCAAGATGCAAGTCTTTTATCGGATGAGTTTGCTCCATTAACGAGATATGATCTTATGAATTGTCCAGATTATCATTTTTATTCTAAGATATTATTAAATGGAGGAAAAGTTTCAAAAACTTTCTATGCTAAATCTTTAGATCCTTTAGAGCCGGTGAGAAGTTATGATTTATATAAAGATAATAATAGGTCTGGAAAATTAACTATAGATGAAATAGAAGAACAGTTGGATAAAAGACATGAAAATATTAACCAAGAAGTCATGATATTTGATGTTGGAGATACATTTACTGAAGAGGAGATTGAAAAACCGAAAAAACGTCCAAAAAGAAAAATGACAGAATTAATTTTTTTAGATGATTAAAAAAAGAGGGTTATACCCTCTCTTTTTGTGTTTCTTTTATTATTATAGATTTGATATACTTTCTATATCTTTCTTTAACTTTATCTCCTATATATCCGCACATTCTCGATGGCAAATGAACAAATAAACCTGAATTAATAATGTCATTAGGTATTCCTAATTCCATCATTATTTCTATTTTTATTTTATCATATATTTCTTCCAGTTCATCACTCCTAACAAGTCTTTTCATCACTCCGTGTAATTTAATACATCCTCATTAGTTTTTATATTATTTTGAATTCTTATTATGTTAATTAATTTCATTACATCTAAAGTTACTTTTAATACAGCTGGGGTGTTTTGAATTTCTTTGTATATTTTTTCTATTTTATCTAAAACTTCATTTATTGATATAAAACTAAATTCTTGATTTTCTTCTGGTTCACATATTAAACCTCCATCTGGAACCCAATTTTGTATTAATTTTATAAATCTATTTTTAGATCTAGAATCAATTAATGTTACTTTTGATTCTCCATTAAATTTAAACAGAACACCTATGTTTCTTATGTTTTTCATAGCATCCTCCAAGAAATTTAATTTTTTTGTTATTATTATATATTATAACATAGTGTAAAGAAAAAATACAATGATCATTTAAATTTAACTCTTTCTAAAAAAAATTGAAAAAAGTGTTATATTTTAAGTGATTTTTTCTATATTAAATGTAGAAAATATGATTGAAGAACATTTACACAAAAGCTAAAAAGGAGAAATGTTGATGTACAAGATTAAAGTCAATGGAAAATATAATCTATTGATACGCGATATTGGAATTTCGGTTTCTTACATTAACACTGATGGAGTTCTTCTTACAAAGGAAATGTTTGATGGTTCTTCAGATATTAAAAAAATGATTGATTCAAATTTGATAATCGTTGAAGAGTATTCTGAAAAACCTCAAATTAAACCTAAGAAATCAATGAAAAAAGAAGAAAAAACATTTGTTTCAGAAGGTTTAACTATTTCTACTCCAGAGGATGTTTTCGTTAGAAAGCCAGAGAATAAACCTTCTCAACTAAAAATTGAAGAAGTAACATCTAAAGAAACATTTGAAGCTAATCAAAAAAACGAAGTTGATAATCAAAAAATTGAAAATACAGTTGAAATGATTGGTGAAAAAAAAGAATCACTAAAAAAAGAAACTAAAAAAACCTTAAAAAAAGATAATTTAGTTAAAAATGATGATGCTTCAAATAAAGAAAAAAACGAATAAATAATGTTAATTTAACATCAACAAATATTAAATTAAGGAGGGTCATATTATGACAAAAAAATTAAATTGGTTAGATAAATTTGCTGAAGAGCAAATGAAAAAAATTGCTTCTTTGAAAAAGAAAGCTGAAGGTACAGAAGATGTAATTGTTAACCCAGAAGATGTTCCAGGTGCAACTGATGGTGAGACTGTTGAATATAATGGTGAAACTTTTGAAGTTATAAATGCTAATTATTCTGATGAGTTTGGACCTGGTGTTGTTTTGAGATCGGCATCAGTTTATGATGATTTAGCGGGAGACCCAATGGCAGTATCAATGGGAGTTCCTAATGGTACTGTTACTCCTGGATTAAAAAGTCAAGAATATGCTAGAAGCGAAATGAACACTACTCAACAAACATATACTTTTGATGAAGATGCTCAATGGGGTTCTTCTTCAGTTCAAGCTACAGAACAACAAATTGCTTCAGATAATGCGATTGATCGTACAACTGTTCCAGGAAAATTTACTCCATCTCAACCTCTTAATAATGTTGAACCAGTTAACGAAGTTAATTCAGTTGAAGATGTTCAACCTGAACAAGTTTCTGTTGAAGAAGTTTCAATTGAAAATGTTGATGAAGAACAAGTTCAAGATTTTGAAGAAGTTGTTGAACAAGAAACATTTGAAGATGAAAATGAAGAAACTGTTGAACAAAAGACAGATAATAGAATTATAAATAGAATGTTATCTAAAAAATAATTTATTGGAGGAAAATAACATGGATAAAAGAAAACAAGTTGTTGCTACTAATTCAAAAATTATTGGATTTTCTAATAAATTGACAAGAGCTGTTATTGCCGAGATTGAAGAAACTCTTGAAGATGCTGAAAAAGTGGTAAAAGAGTACGTTCCTGCTAGATTTGTAAATAAAACTTTAACATTAATTGAAAATGCTCTTGAAAAAGAAGGTCTTGAAGTAGCTTTTGATAAAAAGGTAACTAGACAAGCTCTTAACAAAACAGCTTCTGAAAAAGTTGAAGAATCAGAGCTAAAAGAACTTGTTAATGAAATTGTTGAAGCTGTAGTGGATGAAATCGAAGAAATTCTTGAAGATGCTGATGAAGTTATGGATGAAAAACAAAAAGAAATCGCTAGTTGCGATGAAGAAAAATTTGAAGTTGAAAGTAAATTGAAATCAATTGTTGAAAGAAAACTTCACGCAAAAGGTGTATATGTTCGTTTTTCTCGTACAGCTTCTAAAAGAAAAACAATTGTAGAGAAAATTAGAGAAGCAGCAAGAAAAAAATAATTTTATAAAAAAAGCACTCTTATAATAAGAGTGCTTTTTTTTTGTATGATAATAACGAGGTGATAGTGATGTCCAATTTTTATTTTAGAGGAGACAATATTTTTCTTTACGTTAAATTTAAAAACGATAATAATGAGTTAATAGATGTTGAGAATCCAATTGTTAAAATAAGACATGATAGAAATGGAGACATTATAGAAGACTTAATTGATTTTCAATTGGTAAGATTAAATAAGGGAGAATATTTCGCTAATTATTTAATTGACTATGATGCAGATTATTCTAATTATGAAGTTACGTATATTGGATATTTTGAGGGAAAAGAAGCAAAAGTTGTAGAGGAATTTAGAGTTATTCCTAAATCAAATATTTACGAAAACACTATAAAAATATATGGTTTTGTCAATCAATTAAGAACAGGTTATCCGTTAATAGGGGTTGATGTTGAAATAATTTCTTTAGATAACAATGATGTAGTTTTTAGTACTTATACTAAAATAGATGGAACTTGGGAAGCAAATATATATCCTGGAGAATATATAATTAAATTTAATAAATTTGGATTTATATCTCAAGAGATAACTTTTCAAATAGGCTTAGAACATAATTCTATTCAATTTGAAAATGTTTCTTTAGAATTGGAAAATTCTGTATCTAATGGAAACGGGATTTATCTTATAGAAGATAAGTATGTTACTCGAGAAGGAATGCCGATAGAGGGTTTATTGGTTAAAGCTTTTTCAATATTAAATTTAAATGAAATGGTAGGACAATGTGAAACCAATGATGAAGGAAAATGGAGTTTATTTTTAGATCCAGGTATATATTTATTAAAAGTTACTGGCAATATTTTTGATGATGAATTCGACCAAACTTTTAGACTCAAAATATCTGATGAAGGTCATTTTTCTTTTGAAAATTTAAATGATAATGTGGCAACTCTTTCTCAAGATGATTATATTGATAATGGAAATGGAAGTGTTCATATTACAGATGTTGTTATAGATAATAATGGAAATCCAATAATTGATGTTCAAGTTAATGCTTTTATAAAAGGTAACTTAAATAAAATAATAGCTCAAGATTACACTGATCCATCTGGAAGATGGAATTTATTTTTAGATCCAGGAACATATACTATTGAATATTATCATCCTGAATTTGATTCTTATATGGAAGATAGAGTGATAAATAATTAATTATTTTTTCTATTATAAGAATTATTGTTTTTATTATATTTTTAATATCATTATTTAATTATAAGGAGGTAATATTCAGAATGAATTTTTATAGAATTAAAAATAATACAAACAATCCTATTATCATAGATGATATTTTTATAAAACCTAATCATGAATCTATATTAAGTGAAGATTCTGTTTCATCTATTGATATACAATATTTCAACTCAAATATATTGGTTAATTTGGGGCCATTTCATCATCATCCTAATTCCAATTATATTACTATTGATTCAAATAAAGAAAATTTTTATATAAAGCCTCCTGGAGGTATTCCTAAAAGACATTTAGATAGAGAAGTAAATACTATCCTAAAAAAGATACAAACTCTAAAAAAAGAAAATATTACTATTGACGATTTAGATGAAGAATTAAAACGGATAATTTTGAAAATAATTGATGATAATAAACATGAAAATCCAAATAGACATCCAGGTATTCCTCATCAACCTCCTTTTCATCCTCCACATAATGGAGGACATCATGGACATCCAGAAAAACCAATTCCTCATCATCCCCCTCATCATCATGATTCTGTTCTTATAAAAGAAAGACAATTAGAACAAGCAATCATAAAAAAATTAAATGAGGGTTCTTATTCTTATAAAAAACTTTTTAAAGATAAAATTGGTTATGATGATTTAACTAATGAGTTAAAGTTTTTAATAGAACAAAAAGGTAATTCTGGTGGAATTGGTGGTAATTGGAAAGATAGTGTTTACTCTTATGAATTACTGCCTTTGGAAGATAATGAAATAGGAGATGTAAGATTAAGTTTAGATGATTTTACACTATGGGCTTGGGATGGTGACACATGGAACCCTGTTAATATAGATTCAGAAGAACATGAAGTTCCTATCCCAAACTTAAAACCAAGATATATCATAGGAGAATTTTTTGCGGAAAAAGATCAACAAATATTTAAATCAAATTCAAAATTTTATGTTGGAGATAATAGTTTGCAAGTTCAATTAAATGGCTTATTAATGATAAAAGGACAAGATTATATTGAAGTAGATAATAATACAATTTCTTTTTTATATCCTTTGGAAGAAAATGATTATGTAGTTATGTCTGTTTTAGATAGAGATAATAATTCTTCTATTGTGGTGGAAACAGTTATAGTTAAAAATAATGGTGATAGAAGAGTTAGGTTTAGTAAATCTTTTGATGATGAGCAAGAAAATTCAATGCAAGTATTTTTAAATGGAATTTCTGTTTTTAAGGGAGAAAATGAAGATTATACTATAATTGATTCTACAACCATAGAATTTAATTACGATTTAGAAGAACAAGATAAAGTTACATTGAGATTTTCTGGCACAACTATTTCTGGTAATATTAATACTAGATTTGCTCAAATGCAAAAAGTTTATCAATTGTTAGCACAACAAGTTCAAAGATTGCAAGATGTTATTGAGAGCCAAAGAAGTTAAACGTTATATTTTTTCATTTTTAATATATATTAGTAAATGTTAAGTTGAAAATTTAAAAATTCAACTTAAAATTAATAATGATTGAGAGGTGTTGATAATGGCAATTACTCGTATTCGTGGTGGTCAAATTCATGATAGAACTATCAACGGGGACAAAATTAAACAGAATGTTTTAACTAACGAACATATTGCTGAAAATGCAGCAATTCATGAATCAAAACTTGATATTAATTGGGCTTCTCATGGACAAGATATTTTAGAAACTAAAAAAGTTGTTGATTTTGTACAAGTTAATAAAACTGAAGTTTCAGGCTTAAATTCTATTAATTTAAATGATTTGAATATCTTTAATGGGAACAATCCTGCTCATGTTTTATCTGACCCACTTTCTGGAGAAGGAATTATTATTGATTCTCCTAAAAATAAAGTCGTTTTAAGAAATTCAGTTACTGGAGAACCCGTATTAAACGAAGATAATCTTGAAATATTCGGTAGAATGTTTTTTGATGAAGATGCTCAATCATTTATTGTTAATTTCTATGTAGATAATAATGGTTCAGAAGTATCAGTGACAATGCCAAATAACACCACTATCGATTGGCAATATGCTCAAAGATTTAATCTTCAAACTGTAAACGAAATGTTTGCTGCTAATGAAAAATTTGTGGAAGGTGCAGCTGATGCTACTGCACATCTTAATATTGAGCAATTAGCTAAAGATGTTTATGGTTCAAATTTTTCTTTAGATAGAGATGGAAATGGAAATCTAGCAAAATCTTTATTAGAACAACTACAAGATGAAATTTCAACAAGACAATCTGAAGATGCGAGAATTGAATCAGCTATTGAACAAGAAGCTTTAGATAGAGCAAATGCAGATACAGTTATTAGAAACGACTTTGCTTCAACTATGGTTGGTAAAGGCGCTAGTATGATTGGCGTAGAAGATGCTGATGGTCATTTTGATTCTGAAAATTTAGAAGGAGTTTTGAAAGAACTAGCTGAACAAATTGATGCTGTAAGTGGTCTTGAACCAACAGAAATCGTAAATGCTAGAAAATCAACATCCCTTACTGGTACAGAAGTAGTTTATGATACTCTTGATGAACGTTTAGAAGCATCTGAAGCTGTTGTTAAATCGTTAAATGATATTTTAACTGAAGCTTTATCTGATGGTTCTGTTACTCCAGTTGTTTATAACAGCTTAAAAGAACGTTTAGATGCTATAGATTCTGCTATCGCTCAAGAAAAATTTAATAGAGAATCTCAATTAGAACAACTAACTGAAGAGTTAGAGAATGCAAGAGGAAGTAAATCTTCTCTAGATGAAAGATTAGATGTATCATTAAATGAAGATGGTACACTTAAAGTATCAAACAAAATTCATCAACATAAAAAATATGTATTCCAAGCGACTCAAAACACTAATGTTATTGATATGCCAGCTGGAGAAACATATAAAGTTGGTGATGGTTCTGTGAGTGTTTATGTTAATGGTTTGTTACAAGCTAATGGAATTAACTTTAATGAAGTTCCTGGTGGAGCATCTATTGATTTTGGTGCAGATCAAATTTTAGCTGGTGACATCGTAGTTATTGAATATATTGTTTATGAACAATAATTATTTGATTTTAGTAAAAAGAGAGAACCTTATGGCTCTCTTTTTTACTCTATTAAACAAGCAAAATAGAAATATTTTATTGATTTAAGTAATAAAACATTACATAAGACTTATTTTTAAATTGTAACGATAATTAACAATTTTATAAAGGTGGGCTTTATATGTCGGAAAAAGAGAGATATTGTGGATATAAACAAGTTACTGATGAAGAGTTAGCTAAATACTTTGAAGGAAAAGTTGATGGACTAATACAAAACCAATATTTATACATTGATAAAGAAGGACCAATATATTACTTTAATGGAAATGAAATTAAAGAAGCCTATCTAGAAAAACCAAAGTCAAAAAAAGATGTTTTTATCCCTAAAAATTTTGAACAAAAAATGGCTTTTCATTTAATGGAAAATAGAAATGTTCCTATTAAAGTTTTAATAGGAGTTGCTGGAGCGGGAAAAACAAAATTAGGTTTAAATTTTGGTTTAAGAGCATTAGATTCTGGAGAAGTGAAAAAATTGTTTATCGTAAGACAACCATCCCCTGTTGGAGAAGAAATAGGATTTTTGAAGGGAACCAAAGAGGAAAAATTATCGGCATGGTTTAACCCGATTTTTGATAATCTCGATGATTCTTGGTCTATTCAAGAAAGGATAGCTAGAAAAGACATTGAATTTGAAGCACCTGCGTTCATGCAGGGAAGAGATTTACAAGAAACATTTGTTCTTGTTGATGAAGCACAATTATTAACTGTTGAACAAGTAAAAATGTTAGGTTCTCGTATTGGTGAAGGAAGTACTATAGTGTTTGCTGGAGATTATGATCAAATTTTTAATAAAAAATACGCTGGAGATAAAAATGGTTTATTGAAATTAGTGGAAACATTTGCAGGAATTCCTGAATTCGGAGTTGTTCATATGACACAATCTGTAAGAGGTAGAGTTGCTGAGTTGTTTGCTACAAAAATGTAAATATAAAAAGGGGAGAGAATTTTCTCCCCCTTTATTTTTTTAAATATAAAAAGTAAGTAATAAAAATAAAAATTAACAATATAATGTTAGTAAGTTATATTTTAAAGCATAGGAGATGTAATATGATAATAAAAAATATATCTAATGCTAATATTGTAATAGAAGGTAAAGTGTTAGTTCCAAATGAAATATTAGAAGTAGATAAAATAGATATGAAAAAATACAAAAAATTTTTTGAATCAAATATTCTTAAACAAGAAATAGAAAATGTTGTTGTTGACAATAAAGAATTTAATTTTAATGATTTAAAAAATGAAATTATTTCATCTTTATTTAAATTGTATTTAAATGAAAATTTAGATTCTTCAAATTTAGAATTATTAAAATGGTTTTATAAAAATGTAAGTATTACTTCCAATATTGATTCTAAAATATTAAATTTAATAGATGATATTGAATCATCGGAAGAATTAATAGAAGTTTTACTTAATCATATATATCCTTCATTACTTGAAAATCACTTCAAAATAAAGTAATAGATATTTTAATTAAGAATATATAGATTTTGGAGGTGATAATAGTGGCTGTTATTTTGAATCCAATTAACTCTAAAGTCTTAACTGCTTCTAGTAAACGAGAAAAAGAATTAATATATCATTTGAGAGTTATGCTAAAAGATTTACCAGATGATACAATAAGATCTTTGGGGACTTTAGTTGAAGAGCAACGTGGAGAAAGATGGTCAGATATGCAATTGTTAGTTTATTTAAATCAAGCAATTGCTGATATTAACGCTGAACCAGCACATACTTCATATACTCTTGATAATTTTCCAGAAGCATGGAAAGCTTGTGTTATTAATGGAGCGATGATATTTTCTTTAGTAGCAGAAGGTGTTCTGCAAGTAGGTGAACAATTTAGTTATAGTGATAACGGCATATCACTATCTATCAATTTAGCTCAAGGTTACCAATCGATGGCTCAAATGCTTTTAGCTGGGTATACTCAACTAAAGAAAGATATAAAACGAGCTATGAGACCTCAAGCAGCAAGTATTAAATCTAGTCCAGCACCTGTACGTATCCGTTCGTATGCACCAAGGCAATGGACGTATCGTTAAAAGAGCCATTTGGCTCTTTTATTTTTATTTCTTTGTTGTTTATTTTCAAAAAAGGCTTTTACATATAGTACGTTTAATAAAATAGCAAATAAAACAAATCTTATAGTTAAAAAATTATTATATAAGAATGATGATTAATTTTTGTTTAACGGACTTTTTAATAAAAAAAGATTGTAAATATGAAGTTTTAAGTGTGTAATGTGATTATATTTGAAAAAGTAATATATAAAAGTATTTTGAGTTAAATTTAAAATATATTAAATAATAGATTGTTCTAGAAATATTTATAATGTAATACTTTTTAAAATATAATGTTTTAATAATTAAAAATTAATTTAATAAAAATAATAAAATTTAATGAAGTTTTTCTCAAATGCAATGGAGAGTATTGATTTGAGATGTTGTTATAATTTTTTTTATTAATTATTTTAGTAATGAAAAATAATTAGAGGTGAAAAACATGTCTAAGATAATAAAGTTTATAGGTTTTAACTCAGATGTTAAAAATGAATCTTTAAGACTTACGATGTATAATTACAATAAGGGTGTTTCTTTTTTAAATTTAACAGAAGGGCAAGAAATTTCTATCTCAAATGCACATTATTATTCTTTACCTAAAAAATTGTTTGATGATGGAATTTTAATTTTAGTTAAAGATAATGATTTTAACCATATTGATAATTCTATTATTGAAATTAATAGAAGATTAGATAATATTGAGTCAAACAAGGAAGAAAATAATCATCAAGCTTCTAATATAACTTTCAATAATTCTTTTACGTTATTATCCTCAAATAATGTACAAGATGTAATAGTCGAACTTGATAATAAGAACAAAACACAAGATTATTATATTAATAATATACAAAATAACCAATATAAAGTTAAATTTAATGAACATGATTTATCACCAGATTATTTAATGAATAAGATTGATAATGTTACTCTTAATGTTGTAGCTAACAAAATAGTTGCTAAAACGCTTGATGGACTTATAACGACTATTTGAGAATTAAATTATATTAGGTGGAACAACGGGTAATTTACAAGAACAAATTAATGCTATTTCTGGTGGAATGAGATGGAAAGGATAAAATGAAATAATATAATTAACTTAATTTGAAAATTTTATATCTACAGATAAATAAAAATATAATTTAGCGATGCATTAATGAACGTATTAAAGAAATGGAAAATTCAATTGTTTTGCTGTATAAATTTTTATACAAACAAAAATATTTTATTTATTTAAACTTACTTATTTTATAAAGTGAGTTGATATAAATGCTAGAAGTTTGGACAGATGGTGCAATGAGACCTATAAAGATAAAAGCTAAAAAACACGAATCTTTTGGACATTCATCGATAGGAATAATTATTAAAAAAAATGGAGAAGTTATTAAAAAAATTTCCGATTATGTTGGTATTTTAGATAATAATCAAGCAGAATATAAAGCTTTTATTGAAGCGTTAAAAATAGTTTTGGAAATGGAAGAAAACGAAGTGATTTTTTATACAGATTCAAATTTATTAGAAAAACAAATGAATAATAAATATGGGTCTTATTCTGAAAAAATAAATCCTTACTATTTAGAAGCTAAAAAGTTTTTATATATGATTCCTAATTATAAAATTGTGTTAATTCCAAGGGGAGCAAATAGAGAAACAGATGCTTTAACAAAAAAAGTATTAAATGATATGAATCTTTAATGAAGATTAAACTATTATCTAATTATAAAATTTTTTTATTATATTAATGAGGTGAATTTATGAAAAGATTAATGAAAGTAAGTAATATTAAATTAAATGAATTTGATGAAGCTGATATTAAATTGGATAGATGTCCAATTTGTAAAGCAGAACCATTGGAAAGAAGTAATGGATTTAAAATGTGCAGATCATGCGGTAGTTTGTTTAAAATTTTTGATGGCGAAGCTTATCTAGTTCAATAAAGGAAGGTGATAAATATGAAAATAACACCACCAAGAGTTACAGTTTATTCAAGAATAATTGATAATATTACTGGAGAACAAATTGAAGGTTATAAGTTGGTAAACAGAAAGTCTAATTTCCATTTTGGAAGAATAAACGGTATATCTGGAGGAGAATCCAGTGTAATTATTGAATTTGATATATGGAATAACGAACCTGCTATCATGGCTGGAATGGGCACTCATGGTGTACAAGATGCAACAGAATGTAAATTTACAGCTTGGGATAATAATTCTTTAACTAGTTCTAAAAATATAGAAGATCATTCTTCATTTGTACCTTATGTTCACGCTAGAAGTGTTACACAATTTCAAGATGATTTTCAACCTATTGGAGGTACAAGATATTTACCTTCTGAAAAAATATACAATTCTGTTTCTAATATTCCGGGGTTCATTTCTGGACAACCTGGTGGAGATCATACAAAAATACAAACAAAAATAGTTTTACCTATTAATCAAAAACCAGAACACAAAAATTTTGTATTTGAATTTAGTTTTAATTATATGTAGGGTGTTATTATGAAATGGTGTGTTGAATACATTAACGGAATATATATAGACGAAGAAACAACTAGCTTTAATAATATAGATAAAAAAAATATTAAACTTATTTATTTTTTAAATGATAATAATGCTTATGGGTTTGATTTGATTAATAGGACATTTTTTGTTAATAATAAAATATTTGATTTTAAGATAAAAGGAGAAATAGTTGATATTTATCAATTTAAATCAGCTAAATTAAATATAAATAATAATTCATGTACTATTAACTCTTGGAATCTATGTGTTAAAGTTGTAGATGATGATTATCGTTTAAAATATATAATGTCTATTGGAGAAAAAATCGAAGTTTATGCTTCTAGGGTTGAAATTAAATCTGGAAAGGTAGATGATAAAATAATTTACCTTCAATAAGGTGATGATATATGAAAAAAGATAATTTGTTAATAAGTTCTAGTTTTGAAATTACTGGAAATATTTATAGTAGAACTTTTAATGCTGGATTTAATATTGTCAACGAACCAATTAACCCTGTAATTATTAAAGAGGGCGAAAAAACTAGTGCATTAAATGGAACTATCACAAAACACACTGGTTTTTTTTATGATATTGTTCCAAACGCTAAAGTTGTTGCATTTAAAAAAGGTATAGTTTATGATTATACTTTTACTGACGAAAACGGGTTTTATTTTCTTTATTTAGAAAATGGAGTATATGATATAAGAATTGAAGGTCAAACATATAATAGAACTATAAGAGATTATAAAGTGATTGATGGAATAAAAGAATATAGAACAAATATTGTGAACGGTCAAATTAAAAAGAGAATATATGATTCAATAGAATTTGCTAATTACGATGAAAACGGATTTTATCTTATTGATAATGGCGAAAGATTAATTAATGGAATAATACTTGATGAACATAATAAACCTTTTGAAGGAGCAGAAATTGTTGTAGCTAAAGTTGATGAAATTAATAATAATAGAGAGATAGTTGCTTTTGTAAAGACAAATAAGAATGGTGAATATAGATTCAAACTTTCCAGAGAAAATTATGATATTATTATTAGATCGCCTAAACACAACGCTAAAATAGTTAGAAATTATTTATTTGATCCCGATAAAGGGTTTATGGAACAAGTTATTAAAAATAGTTTAATGTTTAGAAAAGGTGGTGAATGGTTATGGACTTCCAAATAAATCCTAGAAAATTACCAACTCCTAGTAATATAATCGTATCCACCACTCAAACAATAGGAAAATTATTGATAACTTGGGATAGAGTTAAAAATCCGGATGAATCAATAATTTTAAATAATCAATATCCTGGTTTAATAAAAGAGGTTGGTTATAATGTTTATAGGGGAAACTCATTAAATGGTATTTTTTATAAACTTAATCAAAAACCTATAAAAACAAATAGATATGAAGATAATTCAGTTAGTAGAAATCCAAATGCTCAATATTTTTATAAGGTTTCTACAGTTTCTATTTTTAATGATAATATTACAACTGTTGAAAGTCAATTGTCTCAAGCAGTAATGTTTCATATTCCAACTACGAATAAATGGTTTAAAAAAATAAATGAAAGAAATGCTTGGATATTGAAAAATACAGGAGTATTAATGGATTTATATAGAAGAAAAATTGAAGGAGAACGTTGTAGAGTTTGCTGGGACGAAAATAGAGAACAAGGTGACCCAGATTGTACTAATTGTTTTGGAACTGGATTTGATGAAGGATATGAACCAATGATGCAAATATATGTTAGAGAAAAACCAGCTACTAATTCTTTAGAATTAACTCCTCAAGGTTATGTTTTAAACAATACTCCTGGAGCTTGGACAATAACTACAATTCCATTAAATAATAGAGATTTACTATTTAACCCACAAGGAGAACTATTATCTGTTGTCAGTTCTACAGTTAATCATGCAGCAGGATATTTATTTCATCAAGAATTACAATTAAAACAACTTGATCCAACTGACCAAAGATATAATATTAAACGAAAAACTCTTTATCCTAATATTTAATGTTTTTTGTTAAAAATCTCTTTTGTATTTGATAATATATAAAAATAAATTATAAAGGAGATAATAATATGGAAAGAAAATTTAAAATCACTTTGGATAATTTTAGTGGTAAGCGTATTGACGGTATTATTACGAATCAACCGATAGAATTTACAGAACAATATATGGAAGTTATTGCTGAATCTATTCTTCAAGTGTTATATAATCTTGGAGTGAATTCAAATGTTGATTTGAATTATGATTTAAGGATTGAAAATGGTACAAGTTATTTTGTACATGGAACAGATGTTATGGTAGTTCCTCAAAATGCAGAATCATACAACAGAAGAATTAGGAATAACCCAAATATTATTAAAAAATAGCCTGAAAGGCTATTTTTTTTGCAATTAGTTGTTTATTTTTTTATTAATTTGTATTATAATATTATCAAATTAATAATATTAATTTAATAAATAATGAGGTAGATATAATGAATAAAAAAGATGATTTGATTAATGGAGTTAATAGTTATTTTGAAAAAGTTTCCAAAGAACAATTCTTACAAGATTTAATAGAAACAAATTCTATTGATATGGTTGAAGATATTGAAGAAAATGAAACAAATTATACATCAAGTAAATATGTAACTCCCGATGGAGTTCCAGCAGATAATGTTATATTCACAATTACTTCTGAAAAAAAATCCAATAATACTTTACCTAAAATGGAATTAAAGGTGCTTTTAATTAAAAGAAAAAAATGGCCTTATGCTGGAAGTTGGGCATTACCAGGAGGATTTTCAAATCCTTATGAATCTCTTTTAGAAACTGCAAAAAGAGAATTATTTGAAGAAACAAATATTAAAAATATTAAAGTTAATCATTTGGATGTTTATTCAAAACCAAAAAGAGATCCAAGAGGATGGATAATTTCATCGGCATACTATGCTTTGATAAATGAAAAATATTTAGAGCATAGAAAAGCTAGTGATGATGCGATTGATGAAAAGTTATTTTCAATTAATGAGGTATTTGAAATGATTAAAGGCGATGAAAATGGAGATTATGATTTAAACTCAAATACTTTGGCTTTTGATCATTTAGAGATCATTCAAGATGCATATAAAGAAATTCAAAGAGAAATGCTACAAACTGATATTGCTAAAGAATTTCTTCCGGAAACATTTACTATATCTGAGTTATTTCAAGTTGTGTCAACAGTAGTTCCTATCTTAAATGAAATTTATCCAAAAGAACAAATAGGTAATTTCAAAAGAAAAGTAATTAATAGAGGTTTGATAGAAAAAGTTGATGTTTTTACAAGCAGAAATTCAAGACGACCAGCCGCCCTTTATAAATTTAAAGAGATGCCAATATTATCTCATTATATATAAAAAAGGAGATATAAGATATGAAATCTACTTCAAAGAATTTAAGCAAAGATAAAAAGTATAGTTTTGCTAATATTAATTTAATTGGAAGATGTAATGAAGGTTGTTATTTTTGTTTAGGTAAAGATATTGAAAGTGAATTATCTAAATAAAATCAAATAAAGGTACATTTCAAAGAATGGAATAAATCTAGATAAATACTTACGAATTTGTGAATCTTATAGAGTAGAAAAAATATATCTTACTGATGAAAACGCTGATCCTCTTATTTATAAGTATCTTCAAGAACTAATTAATTATGTTCAAGATAAAGGTTTTAATGTTAGTATAAGAAATAACGTGTATTTAGCTATTAAAAATATTGATATTATTAATAGTTGTAAAGATGAAATTGGATATTCTGTAAATGCTATAACTTCAGAAACTCAACAATTAGTAATGGATAATAAATTTATTCCACCTTGAAAACAAATTACATCTTAAACAAATAATTCAAGAACATCTATTATTGTTAGTATATATAATAAACATGAATTTTTTGATATTGTTAAATTTTTATCTCAATTTAATAATATAAAGTGCATTCAAGCTAGATGCGTTGTCAGTGAAACAAAAAATAACCAAATGGTACCTGACCAGGAAGTATTTGATGAACTTCATCAATACGTTTCTGAAAATTATAAATTAGTAGATACTTTTCATGGCACAGAATTTTATGAAATTTTCGGTAAAAATGTGAGTTTCTGGAAAAATTGGAATACAAATATTAATAGCTTGAATTATTTTTCAGATGGAACAATTTCAGAAAGTTACTTTATTATTAACAGATATTTAAATAATAAGAATAGAAAAGAGGAGTTTTTATGAGTTATAAAGAAGAATTAACTATTCCATCATTTGTTTGTATAATATTTTTCGTTGTTGTTTTTTTTTGCTAAACCTCTAGAAGAAGAACCGAAATTAATAGATAATAATGAATATAATTTTAATGAAGAATTTGTAACATTTAAAGAATATAAAGATAGTCTTAAAGAAATTAAACTTCAATTATCTACCGGGTGTCTTTATGTTGATACGAATAAATCTCTTAGTCCTTTAGTAACACCAGAAGGAAACGATTGTTCTCAAACATATATTGAACAATATGAAAAAAGAATTTTACAAAATTAATAAATTTTGATGTAATAAAATTATAAAATATAAGGAGATGAAATAAATGTACAGTGAATTAACACTTCATACTGATAAATATCAAATTAATATGATGTATGCTCATTGGATAAACAATACTCATAATAAAAAGAGAGTTTTTGAAGCATATATCAGAAAAATTCCATTTAATAATGGATTTGCTGTATTTGCTGGATTAGAAAGAATTGTTCAATATATTAATAGTTTAAAATTCGCAGAAGAGGATATTGAATATCTTAGAGAACAAGAAGAAAATTATGATGAAAGATTTTTGGACGAATTAAGAAGATTTAAATTTACTGGAAATATTAGTGCTGTTAAAGAAGGGACTTTAATTTTTGCTAATACCCCTCTTATTAGAGTAGAAAGTAGAGTTTTTGAAGCTCAATTAATTGAAACAGCTATTTTGAATTTCCTGAATTATCAAACTCTTATAGCTACTAAAGCAGCCAGAATTAAACAAATAGCTAAAGATGATGTATTACTTGAATTTGGAACTCGCAGAGCTCAAGAAGCTGATGCAGCTATTTGGGGAGCTAGAGCTGCATATATTGCTGGATTTGATGCTACAAGTAATATGAGAGCAGGAAAATTGTTTAAAATTCCAACAAAAGGTACTCATGCTCATGCTTGGATTCAAGATCATGAAACTGAATTAGACGCATTTATGGCTTATGCAAAAGCACAGCCTAAAAATACTGTTTTACTTGTTGATACTTACGACACTCTTAAAAGCGGAGTTCCTAATGCTATTAAAGTTGGTAAATGGTTAGAAGAACAAGGAGAACAATTAAAAGGAATTAGATTAGATAGCGGAGATTTAGCATATTTATCTATTGAAGCTCGTAAAATGTTAGATGAGGCAGGTCTTCATTATGTTAAAATTGTTGCATCTAATGATTTAGATGAAGATACAATTATGAATTTAAAACTTCAAGGTGCTAAAATTGATACTTGGGGTATTGGAACAAAACTTATTACTTCTTTTCAACAACCGGCTTTAGGTGGAGTTTATAAAGTTGTTGCTAAAGAAGAAAATGGAGAATGGATTCCTACTATTAAAATTAGTGGAAATCCAGAAAAAATAACGACTCCTGGATATAAAAAAGTTTATAGAATTATTAATAAAAACACTGGTAAAGCTGAAGCAGATTATATTACTTTAATTGATGAAACACCAGAAAAAGAAGAAAGATTAAAACTTTTTGATCCGGTTCACACTTGGATTCATAAATTTGTTACTAATTTTGAAGCTATTGAATTATTAACTCCAATATTTATTAATGGAGAACAAGTATTTGAATTACCAACTGTAGATGAAATTAAAACTTATCATAAACAACAATTAGAATTATTTTGGCCAGAATATCTTAGAACTTTAAATCCAGAAGTTTATCCAGTTGATTTAAGTCAAAAAACTTATGATATGAAAATGAATTTATTACAAAATAAATTAAATGAGGTGAAAAAATGAGTATAAAAAATGATGTTTTACGTGTTTTAGAAAATAAAGTTTCATCTGATTTGGAATTAAAAATTGGTGTTTACGGTTCATCTTTTGATCCAGTTACTAATGCTCATTTATGGACAGCAGCTGCTGTGATGAACAGAAAAAAATTAGACATCATAATTTTATTACCTTCAAATAGTAAACTAAGACCAGATGGTAAAAAAGCAAAAACCGAAGATAATCATAGAATAGAAATGCTAAAATTAGCAATTGAAAATAATGATAATTTTGTAATAAGTGATTATGAAATTAAAAAAGATTTTGGATACGTTACAACATATGATACAATGACTCATTTTAAATCTTTATTTCCAAAATCTAAATTATATTTCATTATGGGAGCAGATTTATTACTTGAATTATCAGAATGGCATGATGGAAAAGAATTAATTGAAAATTTTAATTTTATTGTTATGGCTAGAGATAATATTGACATGTTAAAAGCTATTTCAAAAGACCCAATTTTAAGAAATAATGATGTTGAAGGAAAATTTAATTTAATAGATAAAGGTTTATCTTTAGAAGTTTCATCCACTTTTATTAGAGATGAATTAGCTAGAGGCGGAGAACCAAGATATTTATTACCAGAAAATTGTTATCAATATATGAAACAACATAAATTGTATACAGACCCTTTAAAAAATAGATTTGGAGTGAGATAAAATGAATAATGATAATATTAGAAATTTAATAAGAACTGCATTAAACGTCAAATCTGAAATCAATCCAGAGTATGAATTTAATTTTAGAGTTAATTTTGTTGAGAAAAAATTAATTGAAAGTGGATTGAAAAAAGTTATATTAGGTATTTCTGGAGGACAAGATTCTACTTTAGCTGGAAAAATATGCCAAACAGCAATTGATAATCTTAATAGAAAATTCAAAACAAATGAATATGAATTTGTCGCTGTTAGACTTCCTTATGGAGAGCAAAAAGATGAAAAAGATGCTCAATTAGCACTATCGTTTATTAAACCAACTAAAATTCTTACATTTAATATTAAGTCTGCGGTTGATGCAATGGCTGAAGAATTTTATAATACTATTGGTAAAAAACCAAGAGATTTTGATAAAGGTAATGTTAAGGCCAGAATTAGAATGGTTGCACAATATTTTTTAGAAGCTGAAGATGGAGCTTTAGTTATAGGTACAGATCATGCTGCTGAAGTTGTTACTGGATTTTATACTAAATTTGGAGATGGAGCTGCAGATGTATTACCTCTTTCTGGTTTAACTAAAAGACAAGGAAAAGAAATTTTAAAGTATCTTAATGCACCAGAACAATTATATTTAAAAACTCCAACAGCTGACTTATTGGATGAAAACGTTGCTCAGCCAGATGAAACAGAATTAGGAATTACTTACGAACAAATAGATGATTATTTGGAAGGAAAACTTATAAATAAAGAAGTTGCTGAAAAAATAGAAAAACGATATTTAATTACTCAGCATAAAAGAGATTTACCATATACTCCATTTGATTAAAAGAAATCTTTAAAGGTTTCTTCTTTTTATTATTTATATTTTTAACAAAACATGATATAATATAAATATAAATAAATAAGGAGATGAAAAAAATGTATATTACTTTTTTAGGAGTAGGGGATGCTTTTTCAATTGAACAACGTCATACAAGCGCTTTAATAAATTTTAATGATTTCTCTACAAATTTATGTATAGATTTTCCAGCTACAAATAGATATTCCTTGAGAGACATTGGAAAAGATTTAGGTAATATTAAAAATATTTTTATTACTCATCTACATGAAGATCACGTGAATGGAATTCAACAGTTAGCATATTTTAATGAAATTACAAAATCTGCAAAACCAAGTTTATTTATACCTGAGAAGCTTGAGAATGGTCTGAGAGATATTTTAAAAGAAGGATTATATAAAACATCATATGGAGAAAAAAAATTAGAAGATTATTTTGATGTGAATATTGTGAAAGACCATTTTATTTTAAATAATAAAAAATTTAAAATTATTCAAACAAATCATGTCCCCAATATGTTTAGTTATGGTTTATTAGGAGAAAATTTTTATTATAGTGGCGATTCAAATATTGATGTTGATTTTATTAATAGTATTAAAGATAAAGTAGATTATATATTTCATGATTGTCATTTATGGGATTTGGAAATTAAATCTCATGCATCTTTAGAAGATATTAAAAAATTAGACTCTGATATAATGAATAAGATTTATTTAATGCATTATCATGATGGTTATAGTGATGAATCTATAAAAAGGAATTTTGAAAAAAGAGAAAACATTAAATTAGTTAGACAATTAAAAATATATAGATTATAAAACTCCATTTGGAGTTTTTTTTTTGCCTTTTTCACTAAATTATTATTCTTTTAACGTATTATATTTTATTCTCAAAGTTTTATTCATGATATAAAAATATTTACAAAAGTAGTGTGCTTTTATTTTTAATTACGGGGGTGGTGAAATTGAGATCTTCAGCTATAAAACACACTAAAGATATAATTATTAAATATCTTAAAGCATATTTAAGAAATTATAATAATTATAAACATTATTGTAATAAAGATTATAGCAACGTAAATGTGTATGACAAAGAACCTAATGATTTAAGAAGCTTCCCAACTATTATAATTTCTGGTAGTGGAGGTCAAGTTGTCGCTGGAGGTTTATCAGATATAGTTCAAGAAATAAGACACCCAAAAAGTAATGAATTAATAGGCTATAGATATGGAGGAATGTATGATTTTAACATTTCTATAGATATTGGTACTAGAAGCACTTTAGACAGAGAAATATTAACAGATTTGGTTACTATGGCATTGCGATTTCAATTAAAAAGATATATGGAAAGAGAAGGTATATTAGTAAAGGATATGAGATATGGAAGTGAAACTGAAATACAATATGATTCAGATAAACTTTATATATCAAATATTCAATTATCAACTTTCTCAGAATGGTATCAAGATATTAATCTATTGCCATTGGAAGATCTTAATGTTGAAGTCAAAATGAAAAATAATAATAAAAAATAAATTATTTTGTATTAAATAAGTGATAACATATTAAGGAGGTAGATTTTAAATGGCATACAAATCCCCTGGTGCATATGCGCGTTTTGTCAAAACAGCTAGTCCTGTGAGTTCTATTGGTTCAACTAGAGTAATGGCTATTGTAGGAACTGGAACTAATTTTTATGATGTTGTTAATGAAGGAGTTAGTAGAACTCCTGGTTCAACTGTTGATACTTTAGCTAACAGTAATATATTTGATATTGACTCTTTAACATCTAAACCTTTATACGCTGGTTCAGTGGTTACTGGTTCAAAAGTTTATAAAGAAGGTATTGATTTTGAAGTTAAAGAAGGTAAATATATTGCTTGGAAAATTAAAAATGATCCTAACAGTGCTCCTTCTCTAATTAAATCTATTGGCTCAACTAGTGGTTCAGCAAAATTTGAAGAATATGTAACTGCTGTCATTGATGGTAATAGAGATTATTTAGTTAAAAATGGTAAGTATAGAGTTGAAATTTCTTATGTTCACGCTGATATGGGAGCTTATAGAGTAGTTGATGAAAACACTCAAGAAGTTTTAGGTGAATTTGGTATTTCAAATAGTTCTGTTGATGTTATACCTGGAGTTAAATTGACTGTATCAGAAACTTTTGTTCCTAAAATGGAAGGAGTAACTCCGACTCCTGTGTTAGATCCGGATGGTGAAATTGTTTCAGATACAACCGTTGGTGATTTTGTAATTATTGAAACATTTGCTGGAGAAATTGTAGATGAAAAAGACATGGATAACCCAAATGTTCCTGGAGCTCCAGCTGATGGAGAAACTTACTATGTTTCTTACACATATAAAAAACCTGAATCTGAATTTATTCCAAAAGTTTTTTATAGTTATGATGAAGTTGTAGCTGAATATGGTAACTATGATGTTACTGCTACTGGTAAAGTTATTAACTCCTTAGCATTGGGTGCTGAAATAGCTTTCTTAAACGGAGTTGTTCCATTAGTTTGCGTTCAAGCTAGAAATGACAGTGACTATGAAATGAAAGCTGCTATTGATAAACTAGAAAGACCTATTGTTGGTATTTCTAATTTCTCTACAGTTGTACCTTTAACTTCATCTAAAAGTGTAGCAGATCACTTATTATCTCATGTTTCCAATATGTCTCTTCCAATTAATGGTAAAGAAAGAGTAGGATATATGTCTGCTTTTGATGGAGAATCGGTTCAAGTTTCCATTAATACTGCAAAAATGTTAAAAAATGAAAGAATAGTATATGTTGTTCCAGGTAGTGCTACTAAAGATATTAAAGATTTACGTACTGGTAAAATCAATACTAGAAAAGTACCTGGATATATGTTGGCAGTAGCTGTGGCTTCATTAGGCCTTAAAAATGATCCAGCGGAACCATTAACAAATAAATCAATTGTTGGATTCAAAGATTTAGGAACATTATATACTGAAAGTGAAATGAACTTAATGGCAGAATCTGGATGTTTAGTATTAAAACAAAATGGTTCAACCATTAAAGTTAGACATGGTATTACTACTTCTAATGAAAGTACTGAATCTTCTGAAATAACTCTAGTTCAAATTAAGGACTATGTTATTGAGGCAGCTAGAAATACTTTAGGTGAATCATACATTGGTAATAAATTGAAACCAGCTATAGTTTCAGAAGTTGAATCTTCGCTTGTAAACATGCTTAATCAATTACAAGGACAAGAGATTATTTTGGGATATGGAGGAGTTAGCGTAAAACGTTCAACATTGAATCCAACTCAAATAGATGTAAAATTTGAAATTGAGGCAGTTTATCCATTGAACTATATCGATATTTCATTCTCATTCTCTGGAGTAAACTAAGAGATATTAATCTCTTAGTTTCTCTTTATAAAATTTTAATGGTGAGGTGAGTTAAATGGCTCAAATACCTGGAACTAATGCTTATGATTCCGCTTCTAATAAGTATTTGAATACTCATAGAGCTTCTGGAATGCCAGAAGTTGGTGATAATGGTGCAGCGTTAGCTGTAACTTCTACTAACATATCTATTTATTCTAATAATATGAGAGTAGGATTTATACAATCAGTATCACCTTCAGAATCTCGTAATATTGTCAAAATTCAAGAATTAGGAACTGAAGGAATTATTCAATCTGTACCTTCAAATACTAATGGTGGTCAATTATCTGTTTCAAGAATAGCTGTTTATAACGGAAATTTATTTTCAGCTTTAGGTCTTACTCGTACTGGTGGATTTGTTGGCAAAAAAGATTCAGACACTTCAAATAGTAGTTCGATTCAAGACCCAACTTATAGAACTTTTGGAAATCCATTTAAAACGTTAAAAGATCAAAGAGTTCCTCTTGAAATACAAGTTAAAATTAAACAACCATCAAAAAATAAAGAAGCATGGTTAGTTCATACTTATATTGATTGTTGGTTATCTTCTTATAGTAAATCAATAGCTTCAGGTACTATTACTGTATCAGAACAAGCTACTATTCAATATAGTGATGTTTTAACATCATATATTTCAAATTAATCGGAGGTGAGACAATATGGCATACTTTGGTAATGATAATCAAAATACTTTAGTTAATACTCACCGCGCTAATGGTATTGAAAATCCAGCAGCAGTAAATGATTTCAATACAACTTCTGGTTCAACTTATGGATTGGCAGAAACTTCAACCAACATATTTATTTATGCTAATGGTGGAATTGTTGGGATGATTCAATCATTTTCAGTGTCTGAATCTCGTAACATCAACAAACTTCAAGCTATTGGGTATGAAGGTGTTGTTCAAGCTGTTCCATCAAATACTAATGGTGGTCAATTAACGGTCTCAAGAATAGCTTTATATGAATCTAATTTATTTAGAGCATTTGGTATGACTAGTAATGGAGTACCGGGAAGTGCTTTAGGTAAGAAAGTTCACACAACTGGATATACAGATGTTCATACTAAAAGTGATGATGGCCCTAAATGGGGAGGCAACTCAGGATATGTATATAGAACATTAAGAGACCAAAGAGTACCATTTGAGGTTGTAGTTAAAACTCGTATGGCTGGTTCAGAAGAAAAATATTACGAAGAAAGATATGTTGATTGTTGGCTATCTTCTTATAGTACTTCTTATACTGTTTCATCTATTACAGTTGTTGAAAATGGAACCATATCTTATGGTGACGTTTACTAATAAAAAGCTCTCTTAAAAGAGAGCTTTTTTATTTTTTATATAATAAAGATTAATGTTTGTTCTATTAATTATTAGAATAAACATTATTTTGTGTAAAGGGGAAATATAAATGAGAGATATTTTTAATGATTTAGTGTTTTTAGGAAGAATTGAGAAAGAAGTTAAACTGTTTGGTAAAAAATGGACTTTATCAACATTAACTGCAGAACAACAAGTTGAAGCTACAGCTGCTACCAGTGATTTAGAAGCTATAGCTAGAGTTAACGCATTAAAAATTCAAATCCTATCTAAATCACTTAAAAAAATTAATGATATTGAATTTATTGATGAAAGAGAAGCGTTGGAAGTCGTTAGTGGCCTTCAATTACCTGTAGTAAATGCTCTTTTTACTGAATATGAAAGTGTTCAAAGAGAACAAGACGAAAAATTAAAAGATTTAGATGAATTAAAAAACTAACAAAAGACCCGTTAAATAGAATAAAATGGAAGGTAATGAAAACTTTTGGGTTATTACCGATTGATGAAAGAGTTTCCAAAATGAGTTTTATTCAATGGATGTGGTGTTATTATCATATCGTTGAAGATGAAATAGAAGAACAAGATACATTAAAAATTCATTTGGACCGTCTAGCTTATATTAATAACCCAGAAGTTGCTATAAAAGTTTTCGAAGAAGAAAATTTATTAAAAACAAAAAACAATAAGACTAACGGGTCATCAAAATATAAGGCTAGAAATCTCATTGAAGATGATAGCTTTGAACTTGAAATGAAAGCTGCACAATTAGGATATGATCCTAGTAGCGGTTTAACTCCTCAAGAATATTTGAGAAATTTAGAAACAAAACAAACAAAAGATAACGATATTTTAAACGATTCCTTTGATAGTTTATTGGAAAGTGGAGAATTTTACGAGGTTCCTGATACAGCCAGAGGAGCTGGGAATCCAAATGAGAGTGAAGAAGAATTCTTAGATAGAGCTTTCGCAATGTTACAAAAAATAGAGCAAGAAGAAATTCAACAAAATAATCAGCAAGAATCAAAAGAATCTTCTGATGAAGATAATAGAACTGAAGAAGAAAAAATAAGAAAATATTTAGAAGAAAACGGAATGACTGAAGATGATTTAGATATTATTGAGTTTTCCGATGATATAGAATAAAAGGCGGTGAATAGTATTGGCTTTTACTGGAAAAAATGGCGGTTCTGATGGAAATAATGTAAATGAAATGTTAAAAAATTCTAGCACTTTAGAGCAAAGAATTGTAAAAATATCTGATTCTATAGAACAATTAAATAAACAATTATCTGATACAATGAGAAATATTTCAACTGCTATCAGAGAAAGTGATACTCTTTCAGCTAGTATTCAAAATGCAGCTAATGATAATTTAATTAATATTAAAAATAATGTTGATAAATTGAAAGATTCTTTACAGGCGGCTAAACTATTCATCGCCGATATTAATGACGTAAGTAAAACTACTGATGCTACAAACAATTTTAATAGTTTAATAACTATATTGGGAGATATTAACAGAGAAGTAAGTACTACTAGTAATAATTTTAAAGAATTATGGGATAAAATATCACAATCTTCCCAAGCAACTCAAAATTCAGTTTTAGACATTAACGACTTCGCTAATTCATTTGGCGGTGTTCTAAATGGGTTAATTAAAGTCGTTTCTGACCTGCCTGAATCTGTTAAAAGTAATCTTGATTTAGTTGAGCAATCTTTTGAATCTCATAATAGAGTAATTTCCGATATAGCAGATAAAGTTTCAACAAAAATTAAAGAAATGGTTGAATCGATACCAAAAGATGATGGTTCTCAATATTTTCAAAATTTAAATAAAAGTATTAATGAATTATCAGAAATAGCTGGTGTTGGTACCATTAATGTCGTCAAATTGTTTGATCAACTTCAAATAGGTGCTGAAAATAGTCAATCTTTAGCTTCTTCTTATGGGGATATTGCACAAGTATTAAAGAGTTTTGAACAATTCAAATTTTCAAGTCAAGAAGATATGAATGTATTAGAAAAGCAACTTGAACTAATTAATAAAATGACAAATTTTCAAAAAGAATTAGGTAATGTTTTAGAAGAAAATGTGTCAAAAATGAGTGTTGATAAAGCTTTGCAAGTAAGTGCTGTTATGCAAGAAGTTGGAGAAAAAATAAAAGTTGTTTATGATGCTATGGAAATGATGTCTGAAGTTGCAAAAGATAAAATGGGTTTTTCTCCTCAAGAATTAATTCAACAAGGAAGAAAAGCTTATTTAGATGCATATAAAAGTAGTGTTTCTTCTTTGTATGATTCAGAAATTGATCACCAAGGTGTGTTTAAGAATTATATAGGTTCAGAAATTAATCAACTTAATTCTGGAACAAATACACTAAATAAAAATGCTAGAAGTTTAGAGCACAAGGCTAGTATTTTGTTTGCACAACAAGTTTCAGGAGTGGATTTTGGGACAGATATAGAAAATGTATTAATTGGGGCTAGAAACATTCAAGGTTTAACTAATAAACAATCAGCAATACAAAATCAAATTGATAATGCTTTAAAAAGTGGAGATAAAGAGTTACTACAAACATTATATCCTAAAATGGCTTCTTTACAAGGAGAAATAAGTAAAGAGGCTTTAAGTTTATCTAGTATTCTTCCTACAGAGGAAGAGTTAAAAAAATTACCAGAAGATGTTAAAGAAGTAGTTAATGAAATAAATAGAGTTGTTAAATTAGCTAAAATATCTAATTCTAATATGATTTCTATAGGTGTAGCTATTGATAATGAAGAGATGAGAAAAGTTTATGAAGAATTAAATAGATTTAACTCAGAACTTCAAAGAACTCAAAATAATGCATCAGTTGCTTTTGAAAATACAGTTACTCAAATTAGTAGTAAGATTTTTAACAATGTTGGAAGATTCTTTAATAATGGTATGAATATGATAGGACTTGGTGGGTTAATGTCATTAACGGGAGCAGCTTCAAAGATTGTTGGTTCACATCAAGCTCAAGGTCAATTAGAAAAAGATATGGCTTTAGCTGAATTTATTGGATATGGCGGGTATGATAATGAAGCTAGGAATAGTAGATATAATGTTTTATATGAAATAGGTCTAGCTGATGATACTAGAACAAATGGTTTAATTGATGCAGCAGATTATGTTAAAGCTTATAGTGGTTTAGCTAGAGAAATACAAAGTAATATTGTTGGACAAAATGACATTGTAGGTATGCAAGATTTAAGTACTACATCAGTACTTCTACAAAAAGCATATGGCGTTAGTGAAGGTTCTATTAATTCTAGCTTAAACACTTTTTATAAAGAATTAAGAATGAGTGCTTCTGAAGTTAATTCTGAATTATTAAAAATGGGTAAAACAGCCGAAGAGATTAATATACCTTTTGATAAATATATACAACAAGTTAGTTCTTTAGCTACTAGTTTTAGAAATATTGGTATAGATGGTAAAGTAGCTACAGATATTATAGCTAAATTAATGCAAGGTGGCATGAGTAACGAAACAGCTGCTTATTATGCTCAGAGTTTAGGCTCTTCATTAACAAATACTTCTCCAGGGATGATGGCTTTTGCTGGAGTATCATCTGGGAATTATGGTAATTTCTATGATGCTGTAGCGAATGGGCAAATGTTATGGAAATCTGATGGCAGCATTGACGAAGAAAATATTAATAGATTAGCCAGATCATATGGATGGTATGGTGATATGATGAGTGGTGCTTTTGGAGGAGCAGGTCGTAATATGATTATGATGCAAGTTCTCCAGGGGCAATTAGGTATGGATAAACGCTCTGCAAGTATGACGCTTAATATGATGAATGAAGGAAAAAGTTTATCAGAAATAATGTCAATGTATGAAAGTAAAAAAGGCGTATTTGCTGATAAAGGTGAAATTTCTGAAGAACAAGAGAGATTGAAACAAGCTATTGAAAACGCATCCAACAATCTTTCTGGCGTTGATAAAACTTTAGCTGCTTATCAAAATCAAATGGATAAATTAGCTCACACAACAGAAAATGCATTAAGAAACATGACTGATTTGTCTAAATATATTAATAATTTAGGAGATAAATTTGATGGATGGGCTGAAAAAATATCAGATAACACTTTAGCATTAATTGCATTAACTGCTGCTATAGCAGGAGGTTCTTTGATAAATCTTGGAGGTTTAGCAACTAAAGGTTTAGGAAAAGGGTTAGGTAAATTATATGGTTCCGGAAAATCAAATAAAGGTTTATCTGGAGGAAATCAATCAGGAACAGGTTCTTTACCAACTAGAAGTTCAACACACTCTAAAGGAAAAGGTGGACTTGGAAATTTAGGGAAAAGCTTAGGTAAATCTTTAGGTAAAGTTAAAGCGGGAGGATGGATTGGTGCTGCTTTAACTGGACTAGGACTGGCTTCAGATTTTATATTTGATGATGATGAAGAAGATTATGAAGATACATTACTACAAATGTCTGGAGTTGAAGATTACACAATTGATCCTAAAAAACTTGGAGGTCAAGGAGCTAGAGCGGCAAGTAATTTAACAACATGGGGTTTAGGAGCTTTATCTTTATTAGGAGGTCCTATCGGCTTAATAGCGGGTGGAGCATCTTTAATTGGAGGAAGTACTGGTTTATTTGACTATATGTTTGGTAATACTGACGAAGCCATCATGAAAAAATATGGAGATGGAATAGACCCTACTAAATATCAAGAATATATGTATAAACAAACTGGTGGCCAACAAATAGATAAGAATTTTGCTATAGTAGCTACTAAAGGCATGAATTTAGGTAATGAATATATTTCTAATTTATCACTAACGACTGGACAAAATAAAACAGATTTAGCTATGCTTTATGGTACTGAATATGCTAAAGCTATAGCTAGTGGGCAAGACAGTTCTGAAGCTATGCTAACTGCTGCTAAAGCTTTAGAAGGTAATGAAAAGCTACAAATGTTAGGTAGAGAACAATTAAATAATGCTATTGAATCTTTGACTGTAGCTAAAAACTCTGGTGAAAATTTGGATGAATTATTAAATGAAGAATTACCTAAAAATGCTAGAGAAGAACAAAGAGCTTTAGAAAAAATAGCTACAGTTACTGGAACAAAAATAGATGAACTAAAAGCAGTAATTGAAAATAATTCATTAACTCCAGCGCAAGTTATTGCTATGTTAAGTAAAAATGGAGATTTAGATTCAATATTTGCATCGGCTAGTAAAATTAATAAAGATACAACAATTAATAGCAAAATTAAAACGTTGATTGATAATAATATAGATAAAGAAATAAGAGAAAAAGCAACGTCAGCATATTTAACTAATAAAAATATTATTGAAAAATCCAATTTTAACGATAACGAATTAATTATGTGGTTAAAAACTGTAGTAAATCAAACAGGATTGGGTAAATCAAACGAAACATCTGTTAAAATGGCGAACGATTATATATCTCGTTATAGAGCTGGTATAGAAGTATTATCAAATAGTAATTTTAAAGATAGAATTGCAGAAGCTAGTAAACAAGCCGATGATTTACAATTCGTTTCATCAGTTAATTTCCGTAATTATTATGAACACGGTCGTGGTTTAGCTAATGCTATGAACATACCTTGGGAAGCAGTTACAGATTATATTAATAGTAATGGTATGGATAGAGCAGAAGTTGAAAGAGCTATGTTACTTTTATCTGATAAATTCTTTAAAGAAGGTAGTACTGGCGGTACAGATTTTAGTATTTTAGCTTCAGAACTAGGAAGTACATCTAAAGATAGTAAAGAAGAATTAGAGAAATTAACTAAATTACAACAAGAATCCAAAATTGAATTACAAACAATAGCTAAAAATACTTCCAATATAAATATAGGTAATATAGGAACTGTATCAGGAAATTATACGGGTACGTTACCTATTCAAGGTGCCGGGGCTAAATATGGTGAGCTAGTTAATAAATATGCTAAAATGTATAATGTTGACCCAGCACTTGTTGCTGGTATGATTCAAGCTGAAAGTGGATGGAATACAAACGCTGTATCTCATGCTGGAGCTGCTGGTTTAATGCAACTTATGCCAGGAACCGCTAGAAGTCAGGCTAAAGCATTAAATTTAAAAGTTTTTGATGGTAAATCAAATTCTGAAATTTCTAGTATTTTAAGACAAAATCCAGAATTAAACATTCAATTGGGAACATATTATTTAAGTGAAATGTTAAGACAAATGAATGGCGATCCAATTTTAGCTGCTGGAGCATATAATTCTGGTCCAGGAAGAGAAGCTTATAAAAAAGGTTTATTACCTAATATTGAGGAAACTAGAAATCATGCAGCAAAAGTGAATCTTTATGCCGAACAATATAGAACTGGTTCAACAATAGGAATATCAAAACAAGATATAGAAAACTTTAAGACAGTATATTCGAAGTATTATGGAGGAACTGGAACTGTAACAGCCCCAGTTGCGACTTTTAGTGACAATACTCCAATTCAAACTGAAACAACTGGTAGCTCTTCTACGGGAAGTTCTGCTTATGATGCTTCAAAATTTGGGCCAATAGATGCAGGAATTGGAAGTTATAATCCATATATAGGATATGGAGATATTAATTCAAAAACGAAATATACTTCTAATATGTATGGAAGAGGATATTCTAGTATATTTGATAGTGATAATATATTTAAAACTCAAAGTTTATCAGCTGCTGCTGGTCTATCATCTAGACTTATAGAACATAATATTAAAGTTGAAGTAGATGCTACCAACATATTTAAAGATCCTCAAGTAGCTAAAGATTTAAGAGAAGCTATTGAAGGAGTAATCGCTAAATATGATCAAAATATGAAAGTTGATATAGCTAAACAATTAGAATCATTAATAACTAATATGTATGGTTAATGAGGTGATAATTATGTCTTTTAGTAGTACTGTAACTTCAGCTTTATTTGCCAATTCCGATGAATTGGGAGTATCAAAGAATATGGAAAAATTCAGAAATAGGGTTGCTGAAAAGCAACTCTATTATCAAAATGATGAGAGTCCATTTGCTGAAGCGCAAAAAGAAGCTGATATTAGAATGGCATCAAAACAAAGAAATCCTATGATATTTGAATATTTAGCTGCAAAAAATACTTGGGTTATGGCAACTTTTTACATTAACCCAAATAAATTCTCAATTCAAACTCAAAAAATTAAGGGTAAACAGGTTACTAGAGGAGGAATTTATTACCATCATCATGGTGATGATCATTGGACAATTTCTTTAAGCGGTACAACTGGTTTTGCTATGATGAAAGGTATAGAATCTTTAGAGAAAGTTTACCATGCTTCTGGAACTTTATTGAAGTATAAAACTTTTGGTCCAGAAAAAGTAGATATTATCGCGGGTGCTTATGGAATTATAGATTATAAAGATACAATAGGCGTTCTCGATACATTTACTACAATTCAAAATCCAACCATATTAGGTAAAATACAAGCTAAATATAAAGAAGAAAATAACGCTTCTTATAGAAATAAAAATTTAGTTAGTTCTTCAGGGAATGCATTAAAAGCATACGCCGAAAAGATAATGGATACTTATATTGATACAGTTAAACATGGTGAAATTGTAAAAAAATATCAACAAAGTAAAAAAGAAATGAATGTATTGGCTAATGAATTTAAAACTAAAAATGGAAGAACATTAACTGCAACAGAATATTATAATCATATGGTTTCTATACTTCAAAAAAATATGGGTTCAAGTGTTAGTCCAGATGTTGTGGTATCTTTTGCTTATAGTGAAACATTAGATAAATTTGCGTATAGATTAAACTCCAACGATTATGTTTTAACAACAGATGATTTATTTAAACTAAATTATACTTATGCACACGATGGTTCTCAGTTTGGTGGAGGAGATGCTTTTCAAAAAGCAGTAGATAAAGTTTTGAATCCAGTTGATATAACTGGAACTAATCAAATTAGAATAGTTCAAGAAGGATTGACTGAAGAGGGAGAAGATTATTTAATTACAGATGATTATATTAAATCATTAGAATCTTCAGGCGCTAATGAAGCTTTAATAAATGCTTTGAAATTACAAAAAGCGAGAACAGATGCTTTAAGAAATCATTTGGTTGAAATAGCCAATTGGGAACAAAGAGAAAGAAATATAAAAAACGAATTAAAAAATAAAGCTTTAGAAACTATGGACGATATGTTTAATGATGAATGGGCTCCTAGAAGAGTAATTCTTTATTATGAAAACAGAGCTTATATTGGACATCTTGATTCATTTTCATATTCTAGAGTAGCTGAAAACACTTTAATATCATATGATATTAAATTTACTGTAGAAAAACAAATAGTAGGGAAGATGTATTAATACATCTTCTTTTTATTTGATATATATATAGTAAATAAATTAAAATCTAAATAAATTTTATAATAAAAAGATAGTAATGATATATTTTTATAAAAAGATAAGAAATGGGTGAAAATATGGCAAATAAAGTACCTGATGGATATGTGTGGGTTAAAAATATTGATCCGAATGCAAAATATGATTCAAAAACTAAAACTATTGAAACTGAATATAAAATATATAAACCCGATGAATATGTTATGGTTGATGGAAAAGCATATGTATCAGACCCATATGTTTCGAGATATAAAAGACCAAAAGAATTAGATGGTATTCAACATGACCCAGGACAAACGAAGATTATAGATTTTAAGCAGGAATATAATGTTGTAATAAGAAAAAAGACATATTATGCTATTACTCAAGGTGATGATGAAGAGTATTTAGAAGCTTATCAAATTAATAATTTTACTGGACTAAGAACATCACATAATGTTTATGGTAAAGGTAGTGCTACTATAATTTTAAAAGGAAATGAAAAAGTTATTATTTCAACCAAAAGAAAAACAAAAGAAAGAAATTGGAATAGTTTTCAACATTTATTAAAAGGTTGGAATAATATAGATATTGAAAAATGGGGAGAATATAATGGAGTAAAATATAATGATTTACAGAGAACAAGAGAAAAAGCTTATGATTGGGCTTATGCTGAAAAAACTCCTTTTGAACCAATGGATGAAGTTTATATTTTTGCTAAAAGTCCTCATAGAGATAAAACTGGGGAATATCCTTTCGTTCAAATATTTTTTGGATATATATCATCTGTTCAAAAAACATATCAAGCTGGTCAAAGTGGACCTCAAATAACAATAAACGCTGATGACCAACTTAAATTATTATCATATTCTAGAATAGCAAATAGATTACCTGCAGATATGAGTGTAACCGGAACAGCGTTTAGATACGATGGAGCTGGAAACTTTATAGTTGAAAATGATTGGTTACTAAATGGTATAAATTTAGATAGTAGAAATAGTGATGGTTCATACAATCCAAGAAACGTATATAGAGAACAAGTTTTCACAAACATGTTTGCAGGAAGTACTCCTTATGAAATCATAAAAAGATGTTGTATAGAAGCCGGTATAGCGGAAAAATTCTTAAAAAATAGAATTGAAAAAATAACTAGAATCCCGTTTATGCCTCAAATGAGAACTACATCTTCAGGACAAGAATTATTTATGGGTGAATTTAAAAATAGATTATGGTTTTGTGAAGAAGCAGCAAGTAAGTTAAATTTAGAATTTTTTGCTGACGAAGAAGGAAATATTGTATTAAAAATTCCAACTTATAATATAGGAATAAATAAGTTAATAGCAAATAATTTAGGAGTGGAAACTCCAATTATTTTAAGTGAAAATAAAGATGGAACAATTTCTAGAACTTTAAAATTAACAAGTTTATATGTTTCCACTTCTGAACCCGATATGTATTATATTACAATAAAATCTGAATCTTTATATGATATAGCAAGAAGAGTATTAAATAACGGGGCTTTATGGACACAACTATGGGAATTAAATCCTAATATTAAAGATGCGAGTTGGGTTCCAGCAGGTACAAGAATTTTATTAACTGAAAAAGAAGATAAAACTAGAAAAATTAATAAAAGCTATAAAGAAACAGTAAAAATCTCTTCTACAAATTCTTTATCTGAAATAACCGATGAATATATCCCAATTATTTATCCTGAACAAATAATATCTTTTTCATTTGTTGATTCTGATAAAGAATTATATAATTCAGTACAGGTTTCCGTTGAAGTTCCTTATTTAGATGCACAAATGAATGCTGTACCGCAAGCTATAACTAGAACAGTTGCAGATTTTGAATCAATTAAAAAATTTGGTTTTAGAGAACATCCAGCTGTATCAACTCCAATAATAGCTAGTGCTGACGCAGCAGCTCTTTATGCGGGGTTATTGTTACTTAAATCAGCCGCAAATAGATATACTGGCTCTTTAACTATTATAGAAGATGCTAGTATAAAAGTTGGACAACCAATAAGAATGATGGTTTATGATGAAATTCCTTTTAGTGAATTATATAAAAGAAATTCTAACAATGATGCATCCAAAGCTCAAGCTGTCTTTTATGTTGATGCTATAGATAGAAATATAAGAATTGGAGAAGTTTCTTATATGACTTTATCACTTAAAGCTGGTAGAATGATGGGAATGCCATCTATTTATGATAATTGTCAAGGATTATATAGATATTATTATGAAGATTTAGATGTTAGTTTATCTTTATCTGTAGAAGAAATAGAAAAAGAAGCTAGTAAAGCAAATGTTAAAACTCAAACATCATCTTCTAACAATAAATCTTCTAATTCATCTAATAATAGTTCAAAATCTAATAGTTCTAGTAATTCTTCTAATAATTCTACTAAAATAACATGGGAACAAAAAGTTGAAGAATCATACAAAGATTACAAAGGTAAAACATACACTGTCCTTAGCAATAAAGAACTTATGGAATTAAAAAATAAACATATAAGAGATCCTCATAGTTTAATACAAAACAAACTTACAAATTCTTTAGATAATATAGCTTTTATGTTTTATGGAGATTCTAAACAAAAAACAAAAATAATAAATGCGAACAAAGGTTTACCTGATGGTACAGGTCCATATAGAATTTTTCCAAAAGATATGACATCCGTTAAAGTTGGACAAAAATTAAGAATACCTCATCCTATTAGTCCTCCAGTATCAGTACCTAGGTCATTTATTAATGAAATTTTAAAATAATGTTATGGAGTGATTATTCACTCCTATTTTATTATATAAAGAGAGGTTTTAGAAAATGAGTGATAACGTTATTGCTGGTGGTCCACAATTAAGACTTGGTGATTTAGCATTAATGAAATTAAATAAGCCGTATCAAGATGGAACTGCTGATAAAAATTTTGAAGTTAGATTAAGAATAGGAATAATAGATAAACCGCAAAGACAAAAAAATGACCCAATTAAACCTTTAGAATCTAAAGGAATTATTAATACTTCTACTGGTAAATTTTGTATAAGATGGTTAGAATACCCTGGTGGAATTATTAGACCAACAGAATTTGGTTCTGATATAGAGGAAAATTCTGATAGAGAATTGTTGTCATTTACTCATCCTATAATGTGGAACAGTGGAGAAAATTGGATGGGAATGAATTATTTACCTCCAGTTGGTTCGGTTGTTGTTGTTGGATTTAGAAAAAATAATTTACCAGTAATGCTTGGATTCTTACAACAACATTATGAAGTTTGTGATCCTCTTAAATTGGGAGAAATGATGATAAAAGGATATGGGAATAATAAAATTCATTGGAAACAACATAATGAATTAGAACAATCTGCATGGATAACTCAGGGGCAAAAAGATCAACTTGGTATAACAAGTGATAGTACAGTTGGTTTGAAAATACGTATAAAAGCAGGATATTCTGAAAATGATGATATTAATGATGATCAAAATGATCCTAAGAAAAGATCAAATAAAAAAGATTTAATAGAATTATATGCTTATAGATATAAAGATAATGCAATGATAGAAGGAAGTGCTATAGAAATTAAACCTCATTCTATATCTTTTAACTGTTTCGTTCCAGAAGAAAATGTTCCAGAAAGCAAGTTTAAAGTTTTTAATAAGATGGAAATGACAAAAGATGGATTTAATTTTTCTTCTAGTAATAACTCAAATAAAAGTGCAATTAATATGGGAAAAGAAAATATATCCTTTCAATCTAATAATGGAAATATAACTAATAAAATTGATATTGACAATTCTTCTAATTCTGTATCTCTTTCATCAACTAAAAAAATTAATAATATTGATGTAAAAGAAGAAATTAAAATTGTTGATAAGGATGCATTTATTAATGTTAGTGGAAATGTTAATATTAATGCTGGACAAAATCTAAATTTGCATGCTAATAATAATGTTAATATTTATGGAACTAGAGTTAATTTTGATTAATAAAATGAGGTGATATTAATGGCAAATATAGCTAAAGTAGGGGATAATATTAACTCGAAAACAGTAAGTGGACATTGCTATATTGTTGAATATGATGAAAATGATAACCCTTATAATAGTTATTATAATTGTTCTATTTCTGGAAAAATATCAAATGCTGGTTCAAATAGTAAAGTTTATATAAACGGAGTATTAGTTGCTACTAAGGGAGCTTCCACAAATGAAAGTGACGACATGCATTCTAATCAATCTGGAACAATAACAACAGGAAGTTCAAAAGTATTTATAAATGGAGTTCCTGTTGCTAGAACTGGTGATATTGTTAATCTTCATAACGGGGAAACGACTGTAATATCTAATACCAATTCAAAAGTTTTTATAAATAGTTAAGGAGGAAAATATTTATGAGTCAAGATGTTAGAATGTTTTGTTACTGTTCTCATGTGATTGATGATGAAGTTTATGAAGAAGATAAATGTCCTAGATGCTATGGAAAAAATTATTATTTTGATATTCATTTTGACAACAATGGCCAGGCGGTTTTATCTGAAAATACATTAAAACTACAACAAGAGCTACTTAAAATAACTTTAGAAGAAAAAGGAGATAACCCATTTTTTGAAGAATGGGGCAATGAAGTTAGAAAAAGAATTGTTGGTAGTAAAAATACAGTTTTGATTAAAACGAGAATAGAAATGTTAGTTAAAGATTGTTTAGAATATTTAAAAAGTGTTCAAATGGGAAATCAAAACTATTATCAAAATATGGATAATGAAGAAATAATAGCAACTATAGAAAGTATTAATGTTATCCCAACTAGTCAGGTTGGATATGATGTACAAGTTGTTGTTACATCTCAAGCTGGAGAAAATATAGCATTTGAATTTTCTATCGAACTATAACGGAGGTATATAATGAAGTTAAGAACATTAAACGAGATAGTTAAAAATATTATTGATGATATACATGATAAATTACCTAATGTTGATACAAAAGAAGGTACATTTATAAGGGATGTATTTATAAATCCAGGAGCATCTCAAATATTTCAGTTATACCAAGACGCAAAAATGATTGAATATTCCCAGTCTATATTAACAGCAACTGGAGAAGAATTAGATAAATTAGCTCAAAATTATTTTGTTACAAGAAAAGGAGCTAGTAAATCTTACGGTAAATTGAGATTTTATTTAGGAGATCAAGTTCCATCAGAGATTATCACTATACTAAAAGGTTCAACAGCATATACAAGAGCTACAGATAATAGAGTTGAAATTTATTTCGAAACATTAGTTACTGTAACTGTCATTCCAGAAGATATTTCTTCATATTCTTATGATAGCACTGAAGGACAATATTACGTTGAAGTTGAAGCTTCTTCTGTTGATACTGGTTCTATTAATAATGTTGGGGCTAAAGAAATAACTGTCTTAGGTGAAGGTTTAGATTCAGTTACTAAAGTTATAAATCCTTTTGCTTTTTCAGGAGGAACTGACGCTGAAAGCGATACCAGTTTAATGTTAAGAGTATCAATGGCTATTACTGGTTCTAATATTGGAACAAAAGATGGATATAATTCTTTTATCTTAAAACAAGAAGGTGTTATAGATGCTAAAGTGGTTGGTGCTGGAGAACCTCTTATGACAAGAGATAATGGAGAAGGTGGAATGGTCGATATATATGTTAGAGCTGAAAAACTCGCTGAAGCAGAATATATTTTCAATGTTGATTATAGTTATATTACACATAACCAAGAAAAACCAGCGTATTCAGATATAGTATTACCTAAACAACCTGTGGTTAGTATTGGTTCTATAGTAGGAAAAAGAAGTGGATTTCAAGAACCAATTGTGTATTTAAATGGCTCAGATTATTATAAAGAAAATGGTAGCGATAGATTTTATTATGCTGAAGTTGAATGGACATTCTTAGAACCTGAAGGACAAAGTCAAGAAGATTATGCTATAAGATATTTTAATGAAAGATTAGCAGAGGTAAATTATTTAACTGATTTAAAATATGGACTTGACTGGTCTACTATAAAAGATAGTTTAGATAATGATACAGTTTCATTACCTTTAGATCCTTATTTTGATAGAGGATTTTATAGTGACGGTTTAATTTATATGATTAGAGCGAAAGATGATCAAATGAACCCTTATATAGGAGGAAGATGTTTTGTTAAGAAGGATGGAAAAATATATGAAAGAATTTATGTAAATCCTGATTTTATTTTAGTAAAAGATAATTCTGATTATGGATATAGTATAAAAGGAAAAGATTGTATTAGATGGTTGGACCCAGCTAATGGAGCTAAAAGACCAATAGAAAATGAAGTTTTAACTATTTCATATAATTGGAATGAAAAAATAGAAGATTTACAAAATAGAGTTGAAGAAAAAAGAGTATTAACTGCTGATGTACTTGTGAAGCAAGCTAGAAGCGTACCTATAGAAATCAAAATGAATGTTGTACCTTATCCTGAATTTGATCCTGAAGAAGTTAGAGTTTCCGTAATAAACAAAATAACGAATTTTATTAATAATGTAAAAGAATTAGGTTCAACTATAGATAGAGCTGGTATAATAGCTATAGTAAGAATTACAGGCGGAGTAAAATCTGTCGATATTGAAAGTATTTATTTAGCTAGAGTTGGAGAAATGCCAGAAAAAGAATTATCTGTGGAAGGATTTGAATATTTTGTTTTAGATAATATAGTAGTTAATATGTTGGATAGTAATACTATAGTTTAGTAAAAAACGGGAGGATTTTATTAATGAGTAGTTTTGAAGATAAACAAAAAGCTTTTGAAGATATAATGAAAACTTTAATAGAACTTCTCCCTTCTTCATATAATAAAGAGGTTACAGATACAAATTACTACAAACTTTTAAGAGCTTTTGCTTTACAATTAGCTGATGCTAAAATCGAAATAGAAGAAATTGGTAAAAATAGATATTTGAATGATGCTGTATCTGCACAATCAATATATGATAATTTTGGCGTTCTTGTAAAACTTCAAAAAAATCCAGATTGGGACACTGAAAAATATAGAGATTTAATAAAAGGAGTAATGCAATCTCTATTAAAAGGTCCAAGTAAAGAATCTATGATAGAAGGTTTTAAATTATTTACGAAATTTAAAACTAATATATATGAACTTTATAAAGATTACGATAAAATAGATTCAACAGCATATCAAGGTTATAACCCAAAATATACATTCGCATTAGAGATAGAAAAACCTATTGATGAATATATAGATCAAGATATTCTTTTGAGAGATGCTAATTATGTTATTAATATTATTAAACCTGCGCATACTTTAAGTATAAATATAATAACAATAATAGGAGATGAAAACTATAAAAGATATTATAGTATTGAAAGAAAATTAGGGTTATTAACTGAAAAATGTATTGAAAGAAAAGTTCAACAATATCTTAATAATGAATTAAGTCATAGATTCGATAATGAAGCAGAAGATTATTCAAAATTAAATAATATTTCTTTTGAAGAAGCCAAAGCTATTTTAAGAAGTATTTCTAGCTCTATGACTGAAGAAGAATATGAAGAAGGAATAGCTTTACTTGCTAATTCTAAATATAATCAATATCTAAATTCTCTTAAGCACTGTGATTTAGCAATGGAAAAATTGGAGTATTTTGAAATTGATGCTAGAGCGGAAAGTAGAGGCATTTTAGAAAAAAAATGGCTTCAAGAATTAACAGATAATGTATTTAAAGAAGCATTTATTGATTTCACAAAAGAACAAATTAATGATATTGTTGAATCAAAAAAGAATGAAATAATGATTTTATGTGATAATGACTATGAATGTGATGTAAACGAGTTATCTGATATAGAATGGTATAAAAAAGCAGAAGATATTATTAAATGGGAAACTCTAAAAAAATATGTTCTTAATATTTTAGGCGGAGAATCAAAGGTAAGAGCAGAATGTTCTGAAGAATCAGAAAAATTTAGACAAGAATTAGAAAAATTATATATTCAAAACAATCCTTATTGTGAAATGGACGAAATGCTATCAGAAGGTTCTTTAGGAAATAGCGAAGGGAAATACGGATGGAATCATATTGGATATGATAATCAATTTATAACTAATATTAATAGTAAAACATGTAAAATTGGTGGTTCTAGATTATTAGGTCCTAGATATATTTTAAATGAATTTAATATTTCAGATATTGAGTTAGATAATATAGATCATTTCTTCAAACCTAAAGAAGAATCATTACTTTCAGATTTAGTATTTATAGAAGAAGATAAAATTGATGTTGAAGATGATTTGTTGGATATGTTTTCAGAATACGCAGAAAATAATAATTCAATAGAAAAAATTAAAGAAAACAATGAAAATGTCCTTGAATTATCTGAAAAAGTTAGATTTTTATATCAACATGATGATTTCAAATTTGAACATTCTAAAATGCCAGAAGAAGATTTATTGGTAGCAGATAAAGTTGAAATTTTAAATCATATAGAAGTTAATGGGTTTGAAGAAAGTTTTCCTCCTCCAATTGAAGGAGATTCAACAATGGTGATGTCTACTATTATTAATGGAGTAGAAGTTATTCTTGATACAAGAACAGTTTAATGGAAGGTGATGTAATGAAAGTTTTAGTTAATTTAATTAATAAAAAAGTTGTTGGATTTAATAGAAAAAAACAACCATTTGAAATAGAAATTGATATGCTGGATTCAAAAATAACAAAAACATTTAATAATGAGGAAGTGTCGATCGAACAAGAACCTGGAGAATTTACTCTAGACGACTTAATCGAAATTAAAGGGAAATTTATATTATCTTCTACATTAAAAAAATACATCATGTTAGACGAGGAACTTTTAGAAGAAAATATACAAACAACTTTATCAACTCATAGTGCAAATACAGGATATAAATTTTTGCAACTACATCCAAATGGACAATGCAGAACAACAAAAATCGCTCTTCCTATTTCTACAAAAAACGTACAAATTTATTCCGAAAAAGATGAAGGAATTGAAATTGAAGTTGGAGATAACGCTACAAATTTTGCAAAGCTTGATGATAAAAACAATGTATATTTTGATAACCCAACGAATTCTTTATATATAAAATTTAAAAATTTAACAAATGATCCAAAAGAAGTTTATTCTTATGGAATTATTTTATAAAGGAAGGTTTAATATGACAAAATTTATTAGTAGTGATCAAATAAGCAGAGGAGATATTTTTGATGCTTTTGCTAATAGAATAACAAGCGCAAAAGCAATTGCGGGTTTAGAACATGTAACTGATTTACAAATGGATTTAATCATTATTATGTTTGATGCTTTATTAGAAGCTAATATGGTTCAACTATCAGAACAGCAAATGTTTAATTATAATAAACTAAAAGAACAATGGTTTGAAACTAAATCGACAGATTTAGAAAAAGCAACTTACGAAATAGATTACGCTTTTAATGGAAGTGGACAAACATTCCAACTTGAAAATGGAAAAGTTATAAAAGAACCTTCTGGTCTAAAAAGAGAAGCTAGAAATATCCAAAGAGAATATAAAGAAATACTTGAAAAACAAGGATATGAATTTTAAACTTATTATAAGAGATAAAATATTTTAATACGTAAAATATATTCTTTAATATAAATAATTAAATAAAGATGAGGTGTTCTTAATGATAAATAATGGTGAAACATTCAAAAAACCCAAAGGTGAAATAGGAATGTTTTTACACAAAGGTGGAGCTTATGATATTAATTCTGATTCTTTTACACCAGATACAATTATTATCAAAAAAGATGAGTTTCCAAATTTAATCGTAAATAAAGCTTCAATTTTAATGGCTCAAAGAATGGCCCCAGGTTCTGCCCCTGATGTTAATACTGGTACTTATATTCCTGACGGTTTACAATATTTAGCAGTTGGTACTGGATATGGTTCAGGAGATTATATGACTCCAGAACCAGCATCATTAGTAGCTACGACTTTAAGAAAAGAAATTTTTAGAAAAGAATTTACCTCATGGACATTTGTTGATCCAATGACTGGAAATAACACTTCTACTCCCACAAATGTTCTTAAATTAGTTACAACTTTCTTAGAATCTGAAGCTGTAGGTCCATTAGTAGAAATGGGAATTTTCGGTGGAGACGCCACAAGTACATTGAACTCGGGTCACATGTTCAATTATAAAACTTTTGCGGTTAAAAAAATCCAGGCCGCCTAACAATATTGTTAGTAAAAACTCCGTGAATTGCTGGGAGGCTAAAAGTAGTATTAATACTACTCATGCTAATCAGCAGCCAAGCTTAGAAGGAAACTTCTTTGAAGGTTCAGAGACTAGAGGTGAGTCTAAGTCCGAAAGGATATG
>Ga0065720_1002704_pt1 | contig 152428 bp, 112 predicted proteins | sample Thericmetagenome_FD_59107 | JGI IMG/M metagenome (GOLD analysis project Ga0065720, IMG submission 59107) | Thermophilic microbial communities from the Joint Bioenergy Institute, California, USA of rice/straw/compost enrichment - eDNA_2 v2... | ecosystem: Engineered > Solid waste > Grass >...
GAAACCGTTTCCCTCAGCGACATTTCAAAAACCGGCGGTATCCTGAACGCCTACGAAGCCGCCAAAATCGCCGCTTCCCTCGAGCCTGGCGTAAAGCCAGCCCCCGCGGACCCGAAGAAAAAAGCGGCCAAGCCTACGTTGAAAAACCGAAAAGGGTAGATGAATGACATGAATTTGAATTTGAACAAGGAATATTGAATATGAATAGGATTCTTTAGGTTGAGGTTTGCTCACCATTCTCATTCAATATTCCTTGTTCAAATTCAAATTCATGTTATTCCCTTACTTTTGCCTCCATGATTACCCGCCCTCTTGTTCCCGTTCCTCATTTTTACCAGAAGTATGTTGATGCGCTGAAAGAAGATGATTTGATGGATGCGCTGAAAAGTAATACCAGGCAGTTCAGGAAACTGTTGAAGAGTATTCCGCGCAAGAAGGTGGATTATGCTTATGCGGAAGGGAAATGGACGATAAAAGAGTTGCTGCAGCATGTGATAGATTCGGAGAGAGTTTTTGTATACAGGGCGCTCACCTTTGCAAGGAAGGACACCACCAATCTTCCGTCGTTTGATGAAAATATGTGGGGAGCGAATGCGAAAGCATCCAAAAGGAAATGGAAAGACCTGGTGGATGAGTTTTTTGCATTGCGCCAGGCCAACATGGCTTTCTTTGGTTCGCTGGACGAAGAACAGTTGCTGCATACCGGCACCGCTAACAATAATGTGGTGAGTGTGGTGGGTCTGGGTTTTATTAGCGCCGGGCATGTGGCGCATCATATGCAGATTCTGAAGGAAAGATATTTGGGTAAAAACGATAGCGCAAAAAAGACCAAAGCAGAGAAAAAAACAGAGAAGAAGGCGCAGAAGAAAATTAAGAAAGCGGGCAAAAGGGCCAGGAAAGCTGCACTAAATAAATTGAAATAATCTACAGGTACATCCTCTCGATACTTTTTGTAAAAAGCTCATAAAATTCCCGCAGCGCGGGATGCGCTTCCAGCAATTGCAGGTGTTTATGGATTGTCTGCTGATCATGCCGCAGGGCCGGACCGGTTTGAAGTTTTTTAGGCGTGTTCTCGCGTATTCTTTCTGCCACATGTGCAACCAGGGGATGTAGCAAATCAAAACTGATTTTTTCTTTCGTACAATATTCTTCAGCGAGTGCATACAGGTGATTGGTAAAATTGCTGACCATTACAGCAGCCAGGTGCAGTCTTAATCGCTTTTCGTCATCGCCAATCATGCAAGGGCCTTTCAATGACAGCGCGAAGAGGGCAAGCTTCTCAGCATTTTCTTCATTGTTGGCATCTACCAAAAAAGGTATCTCGGGGATGGTGCGCATTTCTTTTCGCAGGCTTTGAATGGGCCAAAGTACGCCATACCGGGAGGAACAATTTTTCAATACTTCTTTTGAAACCGAACCCGCAGTATGCACCACCATCTTATCCCCCAATTGTATTTGTGAGGTCACCATTGCAATCGCATCATCGGCAACGGCAATGATATATAATTCGCCGTCCTGCCGAATTTTTTTAAGATCGGTGGTGCTGTCGGCGCCCAACTCAACTGCCAGCGAATCGATGGCCTGGCGGTTGCGTCCCGCCACCTGTAATACCTGGTGACCCGCTGCAATGATTGCTTTTCCTAGAACGGTGGCAGTATTGCCCGAACCTATTATGATAATTCGCATGCTATCTCTTTTTCTCTTAGCCAAATTAATTGTAACTTGATAATTATAAACGAATTTTTAAAATCATTCGTCACGTGAAGGAGATTTCCCGGCGGGGATTCGAAGAAAAAAATTATGCGGTCACACGCTTAACACTGGCGAATAACCAGCACCAGTTGGTAATAGAAGTCACGCCCAACCACCCCATGCCTAACGCCAGCGGAAAAATGAATGCGGGCGTGGTGCCAATCGGCGCAATCATCCATTGCTACAATGCACAGCAAGGCCGCTTTATGCCCTATACGGTGGTTGAAAAGACTGAATTCGCCCGGGGCAAACAAAAAGTGTACAATATAGAAACCGACGAGGGCGAGACCCTGGTGGTAAACGATGTAATGGTGCTGCAGAAATAGTCTAGTTGTTTTTGCCCTTGACCATCGGCACGAAAGAGAAGTTGTCAAACACTTCTTCCTGCACGGTGCCATCTTGCAGCTTGGTGAGGCGCATCATGCGCTGCACCTGTCCCTCGCCTACCGGCACCACCATTTTACCACCCACTTTCAACTGCTCAATTAATTTGGGAGGTATTTCCGGGGGTGCGGCTGTGACGATAACCTTATCGAAAGGCGCAAAGGTGGGCAGCCCTTCAAAACCATCGCCATAGAAATATTTTATATTGGGATATTTACCCCGCAGCACGAAGTGGCGCAATTCGTCGTATAGCTTCTTATGCCTTTCAATGGTATAAACCTGCGCGCCCATCTCGGCGAGTATCATGGCCTGGTAACCGCTGCCGGTGCCTATTTCCAGCACCTTGTCAAATGGCTTCACTTCCAGCAATTGCGTTTGATAAGCAACGGTATACGGCTGGGAAATCGTTTGCTTTTCCGAGATCGGGAAGGCCCTGTCCTCGTAAGCTACTTTATCAAAGCCGGGATCAAGAAAATAATGGCGGGGAACATAGGTCATGGCTTTTAAAACGCGTTCGTCGGTGATGCCCTTATCCCTGAGCTGTTCCACCAGTTTCATCCGTAGTCCTTTATGCCTGTATGTGTCCTCGTACGTTCTCATATTCGCCACAAAGATATTGAATATGAAGGCAGTCGTTGCATTTTCACCAGTTATACTTTATATTGTGTAACCTTAAAAACCCGTCTGAACCGCCTGTCGACCATGAACCTGAAACCACTGATAGCAAGGTGTGTGCATACATGCTGTGCAATGGCCTGCTTGTTTGCATTCAACACATCAGCATGGTCGCAGTTGAAGGCAGATTTTTCTGTCGACAAGACCGGTGGTTGTTCTCCGCTTCACGTCAGCTTCACCAACAAATCAACAGGCACTTCTCCCAATACCATTTACCAATGGGATTTTGGAAATGGCAACACTTCTACCCTGCCCGATCCCGGCGCTATTTTTACTGAAGAAAAATCATATACCGTCACGCTTACTGTTGCCGAGGGCAACCAGACTTCAGTAAAAACACAACTGATCGATGTTTACTATAAACCCACTGTTGATTTCTCCGCCGGTGTTGTAAAAGGTTGTATTCCGCTGAATGTGAATTTCACCAGTAATTCATCTGCAGGCAGCGGAGAAATTGCTTCTTACCACTGGGATTTTGGCGATGGTACCACGCAGCAATCATTCGGCAATACGATAGATCACAGCTATACTACGGAGCAACTGGCCACTGTAAGTCTTACCGTCACCAATACTTATGGCTGTCATAGCACTTTGGTGAAAAAAGATATTGTAGAAGTAAAACCCCGGCTCACGGCAGGCTTTGGTGCAGACAAAACGGTTCTTTGCCGCGAATCGGACCCGGTGCAGTTTACCAATACCAGCAACGGCCCGGGCACGCTGTCGTACCAATGGGATTTTGGCGATGGTACTACCTCAACAGAAAAAAATCCCTCGCATGTTTTTAATAAGCGCGGTACATACACAGTAATGCTTACTGTCACCAGTTCTGACGGGTGCATCGCTACCAGCAGACAATCGGGTTATATCAACGTAGCCAATTTCAAAACTGATTTTACCATCCCGGGTCAGATATGTAGCGAGACCTACCAGACATTCAACAGCATTACTACACCTGCACCCAACACGGTGATGTGGGAAGTCAATGATGAGCTTGCAGTATGGTATAGTTATTCATTCACCCATTTTTTCCCCGCCAACGGCAACTACAAGGTAAAGCTTACGGCTGATTACGGTGGTTGTATTGACAGCGCTGTGAAGACTTTTACCGTGAAGCAATCACCTGCCTCCAATGGTTTTATTGCTACCGCGAAAGGAGAATGCGGCGCGCCGGTGCAAGTTGACTTTCGCGATACCACACCTAATGCCGTCAGCTGGCAATGGAATTTCGACTATGGTTTCACCAACCAGGGCAGTTCTACCCTGCAGGCGCCCAGCTATACATTTAACCAAAACAGATCATACAGCGTACAATTAAAGGTGACGAACTCCGAAGGTTGCACCAAAGAACTTGTCCGGTCTGTGGGTTTTGTTTTACCTTATGTGATCGTAGGCTGCAACATCATATCCGAGCACCAGTCGCACGAAAGCTGTGAACCCATCAGCGCAAAATTTTTCGTTAACAGCACCAATCAACCCATCACAGAGTATCGTTGGGAATTTGGCGATGGCACCATTTCTACGGAGGCGGAACCTGAACACACTTTCTCCAGACCCGGTACGTACCAGATCGTATTGCACTATAAAACATTGGCTGGTTGTGCCGGCACCTCGTATTACAACAGCATTACGGTTCGCGAAAAACCACAAGCCGATTTCAAATCGGTGACGGGCACCACTATCTGCGGCAGTGTGCCGGTTATTTTTTCCAATACATCGGGTGGTGACTATTATTTCCTGCAATGGTTTGTTGACGACGAACCGGTTGGCGGAAGCTACAGCAGTATGGAGTACCGCTTTACCGAAGAAGGTCAATATACCATCAAGCTGGTAGCGAATAACGGGTTTTGCAGCGATACCATGGAAAAGGTGAATTACATTACGGTGAAACCGCCTTTCCCCAGAATCGATGCCATAACGAACTCCTGCGAAGGCAACCGCGGAGATGTGACTATTACCAATGGCTCGCGGCAAGGCGAAACATACACCTGGGATTTTGGCGATGGTACCAGTTTTACCACAACAGATAACCCCTCCACCCTGACCCATAGCTATACCCAAACGGGTCAATATAAAGTTTCCGTTACCGCAACGAACGGCTCATGCACGGTGCGTGATTCTACATATGCCTATGTGATGCTCAGGAAACAGCCTGAATTGTCGATGGCAGCTGTGAGCTGTGTAGCCGCTCCATATCAATTTACCATCAGCAATCTGCAAAGCAATCCATGGCCTGATTATAACAACTACGATTATTTTATTGCCAAATGGGAATACGATGACGGAACTCCTTATACCGGCTATATGAACAGTTATCCTTACATCGGTAGCGCAAACTCATATACCGGTAGTATTCAGGCACCCGATCACACCAGGCAAAGAATGAGAGTGATCATTCAAAGCATCGGTTTTGGTTGCTACGATACCACTGGTTTTGTACCCGTGAAAGTGGTAGGACCGGTGCCCGCTGTCGAGATCGTTGACAATAATGTGTGCTTCAACTCACCCGTCACCTTCAAAGATGTGGGCACTACCATAGGAGGAACGAATATCGTGACTCGCCGCTGGAGTTTTGGAGATGGCGGTTCGTTACATCATACAGATGCTACCGTAACCCATGTGTATAAGGACCCCGGCACTTACTATGTCTGGCTCTCGGTTACCGACGACAACGGATGCACGGCCACCACGGCCCAGTACACCAACACTGTAACCGTGAATGGGCCCCTGGCAAAATTCACGGCTTCGGGAACCAATGTGCCGCTGAACACCGATGTGCAGTTTTACAACAGCACCTTCAACGCGGGCGATTATAATACAACGTACGAATGGGACTTTGGCGATGGTGCCACCAGCACGGCTTATTCACCATCGCACACCTATACCAGCACAGGCGTATATACCGTACGCCTACGTGCCAGCAATGCGGTGACGGGTTGCAGTTCGGAGGCAACGGAGACCATTATAGTGCGCCAGTTCAACACTGCATTTAATTTCAGCAAAACATATATCACCAGTCAGAGTTGTCCGCCGGTAGTTGTTCGGTTTATCAATACTTCAGTGGGCTATATACGCCTGAAATGGGATTTCGGCGATGGCATTGTCGCCGACAATGTTGCCAACCCGAGTCATATTTATGAAAAGCCAGGCAAATATATCGTTACGCTTTACGGTTATGGTCCCAATGGACTGGAGGGCACGCATATCGATTCCATTTTGGTGGAGGCTCCCATTGCTTCGCTGTTCGCCGACGACCTGGAAGCCTGCGTGGGCAGCACGATCACGCTGTTTGCCAAAGCCGACAGCGTACAATCTTATATATGGGATTTTGGTGATGGCACGGTTATCACCACCACCGATACATTCTTTGCGCACCAGTACAATGTGCCGGGCGTGTACAAACCCAGGTTGCTGATCAGGAACCAGGCGGGCTGCAGTTCATTCGCATCCATGAACGAGCAGGTCTCGATCCGCCCCAACCCGCTTGTAAATATTTCACCCGCTGATCCCGTAGTATGTCTCGGCCGGGGCACGCCATTGCAGGCAAGCGGCGGTGTGAGTTATTCCTGGTCGCCCGCCACAGGATTGAGTAATGGCCATACCGCCACTCCCACAGCTTCACCGACTACTGATACGGAGTACAAGGTGGAGGTAACCGACGATATCGGTTGCAAAAACACCGGCACCGTATTGGTAAAAGTGCAGTCTCCGTTGAAAGTTTCACTACCTGCCGATCTCTCCGTATGCGCCGGCAATTCGATCACTCTTCCCGCCGGCGGAGCGGATATTTATAACTGGATCAACAACACATCGGGCCTCAGTGCGGTGAATATCGCCAATCCCGCTGCCACGCCATCAGCCACCACCACCTACACAGTAACAGGCTCGGATATACATCACTGTTTTACCGACACTGCCGAAGTAACCGTTCGCGTGCTGCCGCTGCCCGTTATAAACGCAGGTCCTGATGCAGAAGTGCAGGCAGGCACCCCGGTCAATCTCAATCCAACTTACAGTCCTGACGTGATTCAATGGACCTGGTCGCCGGCAAAATATCTCGACTGCAGTACTTGTCCTGCGCCGGTCAGCACGCCGCTCGCGCCGACAGAATACACGCTGACTGTAAAAAACAGTGCCGGCTGCATAGCCAAAGACAGTGTACTGATAAAGATGATCTGCGATGAAGCGAAGGTGGCCATACCGAATGCGTTTACCCCGAATGGCGATGGTAAGAACGACGTATTTATGATCAAGGGCATTTCGGTGGTGAAGCACCTCGTGATTTACAACAGGTGGGGTCAGAAAGTATTTGAAGCGAATAACTTTATTGCTGCAGACAGGTCGGCCTGCTGGAACGGAACCTTGAACGGATATCCGGCGAGTCCCGGTACGTATGTGTATTTTGTTGAGATGGAATGCCCGAGCGGCGGGGTGTTTAGGAGGAAGGGAAGTTTTGTGTTGATAAGGTAGGGTTGATTGGGAGTGAAAGTCCAGTACTAAAAAGTTTTTGAGTTTTTAAGCACATCTTTTGCACGAATACGGGAACCCCTCTTATTTCCATCTAATTTTTTTTAAATTTTCGGCTAACTTGGGTTACACGTCTCGATTATTATTTAAATCTAGTATCCTTTGGCCGGATTAGTATTTAATGGATTATTCTATATATAGTAAACGTTGTAAAAAATATAATCCCGGCGAGAGCCGGGATCTAAAAAAATTCACTACGGAATAATCCTTATTGTGATTTGCTTTCAGCGTAAAGAAAAATACTTTATTTCAAATAAACAAAAAAATATACAATGAAAATCCTTGGACTTGATTTGGGTACTAATAGTGTGGGATGGGCATTGGTGGATAAACAAGAAGGGCGCATCATCGGAATGGGTAGTCGGATAATTCCTATGGGAAAAGACAAGCAAGATTATGAAAAGGGCCTTGGAATATCTAAAAGTGGCGATAGAAGGACGAAGCGAACCATTCGAAAAATGAATAAACGCTACAAGCTTAGAAGAAATAAACTGCTCTTCGTGTTGAATGAATTGGGTATGTTGCCCGACCAATTTCAATTCAAATACGGGATCCCGGAACCAAACAAGTTGCAGCAACTAGAATTGCTTCCAATACCAAATAAAAGAGAATACGACAGTAACGGCAGAAGACTAGACAGGAAATATGAGGGGAACAAGAAGATAAAGTGCGAGCCCAATTCTATAATCAACTATGAATTGAGAGTAAAAGCGCTGCGACATCCCGTGGAACTTAAAGAATTTGGAAAAATACTCTATCAATTTAACCAATTACGCGGTTATTCAGGCGGAAGCAACAATGATGATACCAGGAGCGTAGAGAACGAAGACAATGAAGACAGTGAAATAAGAAAATACGAGGTCTTTACTCGAAAAGTTGAAATTTTAAAAGTAGAGCAAACAGACAAAACCTTCAAATCAAGAAGGGGCACAACCCAAGGGCAAGAATTTAAAAAATTTGATGTAACCATTCTTCTCGATGGCGATGAACTTGTGTGTGAAACGGAGCTTCAACATCTTAAGGAGAAAGAAGGACAAGAAGAGGAATTAGAAATTCGAATCAAACGTAACAAAAAGGGCGAAACTACATCCGTAACAATTGCCGCGCCGCAGAAAACAAACTGGCGAAAACAAATGGAAGCTACCGAAGAAGAGCTCACTCGAAGTAATCTGCACGTGTCTGAATTAATTCTGAAGGATCTCAGAGAAAACAAATGGAAGAAAATAAGAAATCGCGTGTTTTTACGGCAACGATACCAGGCAGAATTTGATGCCGTATGGGAAACTCAATCAAAAGCACACCCGATATTGAATAGCTGCCCACCTGAAGTATTGGAAAAAATAGCAAATTACATTTTCCCTGGTAAAAGGAAGTCACAGGAAGAACTAAGACAAGCTGCCATTAACAATGGATTAAAGTATATCATCAAAGATCAAATTATATATTATCAGCGGCCGTTAAAACCTCAGACAGATTTAATTAGCAATTGCCAGTTTGAAAAAGATCAAAAGGTACTGGCAACCTCCCATCCCTTGTTTCAGGAGTTTCGGTGCTGGGACCAAATAAACCGTATGTACATCACTTCAAAGCGGGAGTCCTTTAACGAACAAAAAAACAAGAAAATTTATCAATATACTGATCGATTCCTTTCTACTAAAGAAAAACTCGAAATATACGATAAACTTCAAATTCAAAAGCAACTCTCATTTAGTGAGGTAGCAAAAATAGTTAAGCTGGCAAATGACAATTCGGAATTCCTAAACGGCCTACATGTCAAAGCAAAATTAAAAGGTTGCGACACAAGGATATCGATCCAGAAATGCCTGGGAGAACACTTTCAAACCCTCTTGTCAAATGCCCCCCACATTGTTGAAAATATTTGGCAAGCCGTCTTTGAAAATTCAAATAATGGTAGCGAGTATGACCCCAATAGCCCGAAGGTAGCTTCGATCAAATCCTTACTAAGCTCGCTTCAAAACGACAAACTTGAAACTGAGCTCGCATTGAAATTGGCGCAAAAAATAAGATTTCCAAGAAAATACTCAAGTCTCTCCGAAAAAGCTATTCGTAACATTCTTCCCTTAATGCAACCAAATCCGACAAAAATACCGGAAAAAATAATTCGCAATTTCCAAGAAATACAACATTTAGTTGACACTGGGGAGATCTTGAACGGAAAACTGTGGGAAGACTATGTAATTAGCTTTGTAAAAGGCAATCCAAATGCACTTACCAGTGGTGGCTTAATGTACGCATTTGCTAGTTCCTTAGTATATGGTCAACACACTGCTGAAAAAATATCGCCTCAATATGGCCACTACAACGATATAAAATTCCAGAAGAGAAATTTGCGTAATCCAGTTGTTGAACAACTTGTTAATGAGTCAATGCAAATCGTGAAAGCACTTTGGAAACAATACGATCTTAACCCAAAAGAACTGGAAATAAGAATCGAGTTGTCGAGAGAACTTAAAAACAGCGCGGCGGAACGAAACAAGATATATAAAGCGCAAATTCGAAATAATAGAGCAAACGAGGCAATCAAGAAAAGGCTTGAGGATGAAAACATACCGACAACAGACGAAAATATCCTGAAATATAAACTGTATGAACAACAAAAATACATCTCACCGTACTCGGGAAAACCTATGGAAGTTTCAATGTTCTCCTCATACGAGATTGATCATATAATTCCTAAATCAAGATACTTTGACGATTCAATTTCAAATAAAGTTTTGGTAGAGGGCTATTTAAACAAAGAGAAGGCCAATAGAACTGCCTGGGAATATATAACTCAACAAATTTCATCGTATAAGATCTTAAGTATTGAGGACTATATTAAGCATATAAATGATAATTTCTATGGCAAAAAAAAGAAGTACCTGCTTTTGGAAAAAATTCCAACTAATTTAATCGATCGGCAAATGAAGGACACTCAATATATTTCGGTTGCCGTCAAAAATGAGCTTGCCAAAGTTGTTGGTAGCGAAAAAGTAAAAACAACCACCGGCGAGGTAACAAGTTTTCTTAGAAGTCGTTGGGGATTACGAAAGCTTTTCATGGAGCTTACTGAAAGCCGGTTTAAGCTGATGGAACTATGGGACTGGGATATTGAAAACAACAAGCCTAAATTGCCGTGGGTGTTGAGATACTTTGATAATGAAAAACAAAAGCATGTATATGAAATTAAGAACTGGAGTAAACGTTACGATCACCGCCATCACGCTATTGACGCTTTGGTTGTTGCTTTAACGGAACAAAGTCACATACACAGGCTTAATAATTTAAATAAGTTTCCTCAAGATGAGTTAGCCAAAAGAAAAGAAGAACTGAATTTAGAAATTGAAAATGGCGAAAGCATTCTGGAAGCATTTTTCCGGCTCGAAGAGAAACGCAGAAGTGAAATACTGGAAAAAATGGAAAGCTCCAGGTATTTCGATCAGCCATTTGAAGACTTGATTAATCAAGCCAGGACCTTACTTGAGGCAATGGTCATTTCCATCAAAACAAAAGACAAACTCGGGATTACAACAGACCAGTTTGACGAGAATACGCCGCATAAGCAACTAAATAAACAATTAAGAATCAAAGGCGCACTACATCAGGAGACTAATTACGGCAAATCCAAAGACCCGAATACGGGCTTATCTCGCAGCACAAAAACTGTCGAGCTTTCTAAATTGTCGGCTAAAGATATTCCTAATATCATTGATAAGGTACTAAAGGAAGAAATTCTAACACACAGAAAAAAGTATGGCACAAACAAAGAAGCATTTACTGGTGAGGGTCTTAAAGCATTCAATGAAAACAGATTTCAACGAAAAGACCCATCAAAATTGAAGCCACCTGTTTATAAAGCAAAGGTTTGGTACAGTAACAAAGACGAAGAAAATAGTTCATTGCAAAGACTTTATGAAAATAACGAAAAGTTGAGTGTTGTGCCAGGGGATAATTATCTTTTTATTATTATGGAAAAGGCAGGAAAGCGTGTATTTGATATCGCGTCATTGTATAATTCCGCTCAGCTGGCAAGGGAAGCTTTAAATGATGGAGGCGAGAATTTTAAAAGAAAAATCTGTGAAGACTTTAGGCAAATGCACAAGCAAAAACCTGACAAGATACTTTTTACTTTGCAGCAAAACGATCTGGTCTATCTGCCGGAAAATAACGAGGACCCAGTATCAAAAATGAACGATCAAGAGTTTTCGGAATGGATTTCCAATATAGAAAATAAGAAGAAATTTAGCTCCCGAATATACAAAGTAGCAAAATTCACCGGCGGAGATTGTTTTTTTATTCCTCACAATTATGCTACGACTATTAGTGTACCTAAGGACCTATCTCAAGAACAAAGAGCAGCTTTAGAAAGAAGGTTCGCAGATAAAAAAATACCAAAGAGTGAGCTAAATTTTGTTGAATTTGGCTCATATCGAGACTGTTCCCCATTTGAATCCGGTGAAATTTTTTTACGGAGCCTAATTGACAAAAAGAACAGTAAAAAGAAGCAAAGAGCTCCTTTGAAAATTCAAGATCATTGTATCAAACTGCGAGTTGACTGGATCGGTAATATTTCATTACATAGGGGGATATAGTCACTCTCATTTAGCATTAAATAACCAATCAGAAAAGGGACTCACCTTTTTTATATGAAATAAAATTCTATTACTACCGTTAAATAGTATACGAACCAATATCCAATGATAAAGCGAACGCTTTATTTCGGCAGCCCAGCATACCTAAAAACCGCCAACGAGCAGTTGGTAATAGAAATGCATGATTCGGGAGAAACAAAAAATGCCCCGATCGAGGATATTGGTCTGCTTATTTTGGACCACCAACAGATTACAATTACCCAGGCATTATTAGCAAAGCTCCTTGCCAACAATACGGCAGTTGTAACCTGCAATCATACACATCACCCAGTTGGATTACTGCTCAACCTTGATGGAAACAGCCTTCAAAGCCAACACTTTAGGGATCAAATAGAGGCTTCTATACCCTTAAAAAAGCAATTATGGCAACAAACGGTCACATCAAAAATCCTGAATCAGGCAGCCTTGCTTCAAGCTCAAAGGCAGGAAAACAAACTATTGATAAATCTCGCAAAAGAAGTTAAGAGTGGTGACAGCGAAAACCATGAAGCCAGGGCTGCGGCATATTATTGGAAACGCATTTTTCCTGAATTTCTGGAATTCCGCCGGGATAGAGAAGGTCCCCCACCCAATAACCTTTTAAATTATGGTTATGCTATTTTACGTGCGCTGGTAGCCCGAAGCCTTGTCGCATCAGGACTTTTGCCAACTCTTGGGATCCATCATCGCAATCAATATAACAGTTACTGCTTGGCCGACGATATTATGGAACCATACAGGCCGTTCGTTGACAAAGTAGTATGCCAAATCATCCGCGGAAATGGCAAATTCCTCGAAATGACTCCAAGTATGAAAAAGGAGCTTTTATCAATCCCTACCATGGATGTTCGCATAAACGGACAAAAGAGCCCATTAATGAACGCCGTGCAGCGCACAACCTCAAGCCTGGCAAAGTGTTTTGAAGGAAGGTCGAGAAAATTACTTTATCCGCAAATGATTTAGTTCATCGAAGCGGTTTTAACTAACATGTGATCCAGCTCAATGAAACTAAAATGTTGTGTTTGAACGTTTAAATGCATATCGAATCATGTGGGTCTTAGTGTTCTTCGATCTGCCTACTGAAACCAAAAAGGATCGGAAAATATACGCGCGGTTTCGAAAAGATATAATGGCGGATGGTTTCCAAATGTTTCAGTTCAGTATATATCTGCGTCATTGCAGCAGCAGGGAAAATGCCGCCGTTCATATTGAAAGAGTAAAACGAATACTACCTTCAAAAGGTCATATTGGAATAATGTGCATAACCGACAAGCAATTCGGAATGATTGAGATTTTCCGTGGCCACGAGCAAGTTGAGGCTCCTGAAACCATTCAGCAACTGGAGCTATTCTGAATAATTTGCCATCCTCCTACCTACCGTTTTAGGATTAAAAAAACGGCAAGAAATTCCATTTTTTTAATCCTAAAATTCGGCTAAAATGCACAACAGGACTGGGTTCTAACCAATCCTGTTGTACCAAACCTAAGCTACAGAATAATTTGAAAGCAAATCACAACAACAATTCCCTAACCCTTACTACGTAGAAAGTTGTACCAAACCTAAGCTACAGAATAATTTGAAAGCAAATCACAACCACCAGGCGTTTGTTGAAGAACTTACCAAGGTTGTACCAAACCTAAGCTACAGAATAATTTGAAAGCAAATCACAACAGACGGAAACACAGGTACACATTACCAATAGTTGTACCAAACCTAAGCTACAGAATAATTTGAAAGCAAATCACAACACGACCGGCAGCGCGAACCAAATTGCTTCGGTTGTACCAAACCTAAGCTACAGAATAATTTGAAAGCAAATCACAACTGATACCCTCTGTTACGTCTTTATCCGCTGGTTGTACCAAACCTAAGCTACAGAATAATTTGAAAGCAAATCACAACTCTACGATTACGGTGGGGTTGCCTTTGTAGTTGTACCAAACCTAAGCTACAGAATAATTTGAAAGCAAATCACAACGAAACACTCTAAGGCATAAAAAAGCCCCGCGGTTGTACCAAACCTAAGCTACAGAATAATTTGAAAGCAAATCACAACTGTTGAAGGAGAACGATATAGTGGAATTGAGTTGTACCAAACCTAAGCTACAGAATAATTTGAAAGCAAATCACAACGCTCGACCTGTTTTTTAAGCAACTCCGCCTGTTGTACCAAACCTAAGCTACAGAATAATTTGAAAGCAAATCACAACAGTTGACGCGTCGCTGATACAATGATCTTGGTTGTACCAAACCTAAGCTACAGAATAATTTGAAAGCAAATCACAACTCAGTTGCCTGACTTTTCAGATCACAGATCGTTGTACCAAACCTAAGCTACAGAATAATTTGAAAGCAAATCACAACTTACGGGAGCGTTTTCGGCTTCCGGTTCCGGTTGTACCAAACCTAAGCTACAGAATAATTTGAAAGCAAATCACAACCGGGATTCCAGTTGGTTTATATTGAGCCTGGTTGTACCAAACCTAAGCTACAGAATAATTTGAAAGCAAATCACAACATCAAGATAGTGAACGGCGAGGACGTGACCGTTGTACCAAACCTAAGCTACAGAATAATTTGAAAGCAAATCACAACTCCCTATACCGGATATTATCCCGACAAAAGGTTGTACCAAACCTAAGCTACAGAATAATTTGAAAGCAAATCACAACGAAGGGGACGAGCGATGATTTGTGTTATCGGTTGTACCAAACCTAAGCTACAGAATAATTTGAAAGCAAATCACAACGCAGGCGTTCACGTTCCGCCAGCAGTTTATGTTGTACCAAACCTAAGCTACAGAATAATTTGAAAGCAAATCACAACCCTTTCAGCGCGTGGGCCTCGACACCCGGCTGTTGTACCAAACCTAAGCTACAGAATAATTTGAAAGCAAATCACAACCCCCGTGATACGTTAAAAATTTATTGCAATGTTGTACCAAACCTAAGCTACAGAATAATTTGAAAGCAAATCACAACGCGATTGGAAAAACGTAAGCTGGGAAAAATGTTGTACCAAACCTAAGCTACAGAATAATTTGAAAGCAAATCACAACTACAAGTGCAATAACAAAGTAGTAAAATTTGTTGTACCAAACCTAAGCTACAGAATAATTTGAAAGCAAATCACAACCTCGTTTAACGCCTCCCATCTTCACCGCGCGTTGTACCAAACCTAAGCTACAGAATAATTTGAAAGCAAATCACAACTTCCGTGGTCGAAAAGGATTTGGGATGTTAGTTGTACCAAACCTAAGCTACAGAATAATTTGAAAGCAAATCACAACCACCCTTGATAGCCTTGAAAAGTTTACTAAGTTGTACCAAACCTAAGCTACAGAATAATTTGAAAGCAAATCACAACACATCTGGTACTGACTTATTAACATCTCCCGTTGTACCAAACCTAAGCTACAGAATAATTTGAAAGCAAATCACAACACACCTTCGAAGATGCTTATGACTTCGTTTGTTGTACCAAACCTAAGCTACAGAATAATTTGAAAGCAAATCACAACAAGAGCCGCGATTCGCTGACCTTCGACACGGTTGTACCAAACCTAAGCTACAGAATAATTTGAAAGCAAATCACAACGAGTAATGCCATATTAAAAGTTTAAAATTGGTTGTACCAAACCTAAGCTACAGAATAATTTGAAAGCAAATCACAACACAGCATCGAAAAACACCTCCAGATCAATGGTTGTACCAAACCTAAGCTACAGAATAATTTGAAAGCAAATCACAACCACAACGGTAATACTTGTTGCTCTTGTATAGTTGTACCAAACCTAAGCTACAGAATAATTTGAAAGCAAATCACAACCCACAGCCAGTGCACCTACGCGGCGGCGCAGTTGTACCAAACCTAAGCTACAGAATAATTTGAAAGCAAATCACAACCGCACGTATGCGCTTCCCTACGAATCTCTAGTTGTACCAAACCTAAGCTACAGAATAATTTGAAAGCAAATCACAACGACCAAAGTTGACAAACTGAAACAATCATTGTTGTACCAAACCTAAGCTACAGAATAATTTGAAAGCAAATCACAACAGTTCCGCGGCATCCTGCCCGGCGGCTCTCGTTGTACCAAACCTAAGCTACAGAATAATTTGAAAGCAAATCACAACACAGCATCGAAAAACACCTCCAGATCAATGGTTGTACCAAACCTAAGCTACAGAATAATTTGAAAGCAAATCACAACCTTCAGAAACACCAACAGGCATAAAAAGCGTTGTACCAAACCTAAGCTACAGAATAATTTGAAAGCAAATCACAACGAGCTAGTCAAATCATAAGCTAACCAATCAGTTGTACCAAACCTAAGCTACAGAATAATTTGAAAGCAAATCACAACTGCCGAGATCGAAGCTATTGCGCTTGCCAAGTTGTACCAAACCTAAGCTACAGAATAATTTGAAAGCAAATCACAACGGATGCTAATAAGATAACGGGTCGGGAGTGGTTGTACCAAACCTAAGCTACAGAATAATTTGAAAGCAAATCACAACCATCATCCTGCCCCGATATACAATATACAGTTGTACCAAACCTAAGCTACAGAATAATTTGAAAGCAAATCACAACGCGCGCCCCCTTGTCCCAGGTCACCAAATTGTTGTACCAAACCTAAGCTACAGAATAATTTGAAAGCAAATCACAACATGGTCTCGCCTTCAAAGGATTGATTTACGTTGTACCAAACCTAAGCTACAGAATAATTTGAAAGCAAATCACAACGCATTGAGAAATTCATTAAATCCTTCTGTAGTTGTACCAAACCTAAGCTACAGAATAATTTGAAAGCAAATCACAACTGGTAAGCAGTTCGCCCGTGTCGAGGTCAAGTTGTACCAAACCTAAGCTACAGAATAATTTGAAAGCAAATCACAACTGCGCGCCGTGATGTTAACGGCTATTTGTGGTTGTACCAAACCTAAGCTACAGAATAATTTGAAAGCAAATCACAACTACCGCCTGTTGAGTGTCATGAACATCTGGGTTGTACCAAACCTAAGCTACAGAATAATTTGAAAGCAAATCACAACCTAATACCATTTGGCCCATCTATCCACTCGGTTGTACCAAACCTAAGCTACAGAATAATTTGAAAGCAAATCACAACTATGTATCTGCTTCGAGGCCAGTGGCTGGCGTTGTACCAAACCTAAGCTACAGAATAATTTGAAAGCAAATCACAACGCAGGCATTCAACCAAGCTAGTTCCGATTAGTTGTACCAAACCTAAGCTACAGAATAATTTGAAAGCAAATCACAACAAGTGGTTGCGTGCCGTCCTCGCCTTGCGAGTTGTACCAAACCTAAGCTACAGAATAATTTGAAAGCAAATCACAACGTGTTGTCATACTGAGTGGTGAGGTCTGGTGTTGTACCAAACCTAAGCTACAGAATAATTTGAAAGCAAATCACAACTGTCGATGCTATCAATAACGTGGCCGTTTGGTTGTACCAAACCTAAGCTACAGAATAATTTGAAAGCAAATCACAACGGCGCAAACATGGTTGTTATTGGAGAGGTTGTTGTACCAAACCTAAGCTACAGAATAATTTGAAAGCAAATCACAACGGCGTGTATTTCTTTGGCTTTTTGAAGCCTGTTGTACCAAACCTAAGCTACAGAATAATTTGAAAGCAAATCACAACCAAATTTCCGCAGGCGTCTGACCTCTTTTAGTTGTACCAAACCTAAGCTACAGAATAATTTGAAAGCAAATCACAACAGAAAAGGACAACTTCAGACGGGCCTTTACGTTGTACCAAACCTAAGCTACAGAATAATTTGAAAGCAAATCACAACGCTGCTGCAGTACGTCCCAGTTTTTCTCGGTTGTACCAAACCTAAGCTACAGAATAATTTGAAAGCAAATCACAACATAACAGGATGCTGCAGGCACAAATCGTGTGTTGTACCAAACCTAAGCTACAGAATAATTTGAAAGCAAATCACAACCAAACACAGGCAACAGGAACACGGGCAACTGTTGTACCAAACCTAAGCTACAGAATAATTTGAAAGCAAATCACAACAAATAATCATATGGCAAAACCAATTGTAGGGTTGTACCAAACCTAAGCTACAGAATAATTTGAAAGCAAATCACAACCAGTAAGCGAGTAGTGGTACGGCATTGAATGTTGTACCAAACCTAAGCTACAGAATAATTTGAAAGCAAATCACAACCAATACGGCAGGGTAATGCCGCCGTTTCGGTTGTACCAAACCTAAGCTACAGAATAATTTGAAAGCAAATCACAACGAAGGGGACGAGCGATGATTTGTGTTATCGGTTGTACCAAACCTAAGCTACAGAATAATTTGAAAGCAAATCACAACCCGCGTTGGCAATTAGTATAGAACGTTCTGAGTTGTACCAAACCTAAGCTACAGAATAATTTGAAAGCAAATCACAACTTAGGAGCCGACGCGTTTTTGTTTCAGGGCGTTGTACCAAACCTAAGCTACAGAATAATTTGAAAGCAAATCACAACTTGGACAATGATGTTGACCACCAAGCCATCGTTGTACCAAACCTAAGCTACAGAATAATTTGAAAGCAAATCACAACGTCCGGTCCTGGCTAATCCGCGCTGTGAGGGTTGTACCAAACCTAAGCTACAGAATAATTTGAAAGCAAATCACAACCGCAAGCGTAATAATATCCACACTGAATTGTTGTACCAAACCTAAGCTACAGAATAATTTGAAAGCAAATCACAACCATATCTCATCTAACTTCGGGTCGTTGGTGTTGTACCAAACCTAAGCTACAGAATAATTTGAAAGCAAATCACAACCGGTATGGGGTTTCGTCCCGGCTGTCGACCGTTGTACCAAACCTAAGCTACAGAATAATTTGAAAGCAAATCACAACACTCAGACGCATTCAGATATAAGTTTCCGTGTTGTACCAAACCTAAGCTACAGAATAATTTGAAAGCAAATCACAACCCCGGCAAAACATTTTTCAAACCATTTCTTGTTGTACCAAACCTAAGCTACAGAATAATTTGAAAGCAAATCACAACATAACAGATAGGCAATTCTGATCTACCAGTGTTGTACCAAACCTAAGCTACAGAATAATTTGAAAGCAAATCACAACTGTTCTGCTTCCAGCGTGCGTCCGCACGTCGTTGTACCAAACCTAAGCTACAGAATAATTTGAAAGCAAATCACAACCAACATCGTGAAACAGTCGGCCATCATGAAGTTGTACCAAACCTAAGCTACAGAATAATTTGAAAGCAAATCACAACAACAAAGCAGGGCGGTATTTGGCGAAGGCAGTTGTACCAAACCTAAGCTACAGAATAATTTGAAAGCAAATCACAACTCAACGAATCCTCTTACAACCGCATTTGCGTTGTACCAAACCTAAGCTACAGAATAATTTGAAAGCAAATCACAACTTAGCTTTCTCAATCGCATCCCTTTGTGTGTTGTACCAAACCTAAGCTACAGAATAATTTGAAAGCAAATCACAACATTGTTTGTAGATTTATATCTGCCCTTGTAGTTGTACCAAACCTAAGCTACAGAATAATTTGAAAGCAAATCACAACGGCGATCGGCACTGTGTACGTGATGGCCAGTTGTACCAAACCTAAGCTACAGAATAATTTGAAAGCAAATCACAACCGTCTCCGTACTCTTAACATCTTCCACTACGTTGTACCAAACCTAAGCTACAGAATAATTTGAAAGCAAATCACAACATCTCAAAGGCAATAGCGCCATTCAACGCAGTTGTACCAAACCTAAGCTACAGAATAATTTGAAAGCAAATCACAACAAACAACTGCTTTTGAACATGAAGGAGATTGTTGTACCAAACCTAAGCTACAATATAATTTGAAAGCAAATCACAACCTGTCTGCGTGTTGCATGCGGCTTTTCAGGTTGTACCAAACCTATGCTACAGAATAATTTGAAAGCAAATCACAACCGACGATGGGTGGTGTTCAGATTGGAACTTGTTGTACCAAACCTAAGCTACAGAATAATTTGAAACCAAATCACAGCATCTTCCAGAAAGCCGCGCAAAAAGCACACCTTCCAACTTTCTTTTTACCTTCGCCCCCACCAAACTTATCACCTATGAATTTCCTGAAACAACTCAACCAACGCAACCCCNTTCTCTATTACTTCGGCTGGATTTATTTTCTCGGCGGCATANTCGCCGCAATTCTTTCGCTAACTACCGATACCATCGTGCTCGGCATCAACGCCTGGATCAAACCNATGAAGTTCTTTTTCTCGATCTGGATTTTTNTGTGGACGATGGCATGGTTTCTCAGGCACCTCGAAAACAAACGGGCCGTAAGGAGATATACGGTCATGGTGGTGATAGTAATGATTATCGAACAGGTCATCATCACCTGGCAGGCCGCCAATGGCAGGCTCTCGCATTTCAATATAGACACACCGCTGTACCAGGCGCTCTTTTACATTATGGGAGCGGCTATTACTGTGCTCACTGCCTGGACGGGCGTGATTGGCTTTTATTTCTTCAAACAAAAAACCTTCTCCTCCACCATGGCCTATATCTGGGGCATCAGGCTGGGTATCGTATTGTTTGTGATCTTCTCTTTTGAAGGCGGCATCATGGCCAGCCGGCTCGCCCATACCGTGGGCGCCCCCGATGGCGGGCCGGGACTGCCCATCGTAAACTGGAGCACGCAATACGGCGATCTGCGCATTGCGCATTTCGTGGGCATACATGCCTTGCAGGTGCTGCCGCTGTTTGGCTACTACGTCACTCGTAAAGTTCGCACAGTGCAGATTTTTGCAGCAGTGTACTTCGCAGTCACGGCATTTATGCTGATCATGGCGTTTCGGAAACTGCCGGTTATTTCGTAATGATGCCATATGAATCAGAAACAACCGGCATCAAGAGTAAAATATGTTTGAAAGGCCAATAGAATGCGAGAAGTGATGTTCTCGCAAAGGCGCCAGGGCCCAAGGGAAACAAGCCATTTCACTTCCTGCTGCCCTGCTCAACTTCCCTGTTCCCTCTTCAATCTTCCCCACCTCCGTCTTTTACACAGCGAAATCCTACGGTGGCATTTCGCTCAAAGCCCGGGCTCACGCGGAGCAGGTATTGGCGGTAGTGCAGCTCGCGCGGACCACCTTGTACATACCACCAGCTGCTGGATGGTTTGAAGTAGGAACCACCCTTCATGATGATGTAGCGGTAACTGCCGCTCATATACAGGTCGTTGGTGAGTTGCCATACGCAGCCTACCAGGTCTTCCAGACCGTACGGATTGGCACCAGCGGGGTATGAGCCGACTGCGTACAGCTTTCCGTTGCCGAGATTGCAGTATGTAGAGTCGATGCCTTCAATGGCAGTGACGGTAAGTGTGGCGTTTACTACCTGGTTTTTGCGCGTAACGAGAGTGGTTTGCTTCCAGGGCCATTCATTGCCTTCTGGTGTTTGAGCGGCATATTGCCATTCCACTTCGGTGGGTAGTCGTTTGCCGGCCCATTTGGCGTAAGCCCTGGCGTCTTCGTAGCTGACATATACTACAGGGAAATCTTCCTGGCCTTTCGGGATTTTGCCATTCACCCAATGTTTCAGGTAATTTACGGTATCGCGGGGTTTGTATCGGGTGGCTTTGATGAAGGCCTGGTATTGTTGGTTGGTAACAGGGAAACGGTCCATATAAAATGAGGGCATGTCAAACACGCTGTCCTCGTCTTGCACGGGATAAGAAATAAATGCGTCGCCGTGCGTGGTCTTAAAGCGGAATTTGCCCGCGGGAATTTTTACCATACCCGGCGGGGTTTGAACAGCGCGCGAAGTTTCTTCCACCGTAGATATGCGGCGCGCTTCACCGGCAGGTAAATTCACAATCGTTTCATCGAGCAGTATGCCCTTATCCATCAGCTGAATCACAAAATTTCCTTCGAAGCGTCCGAAATGCTGCGAAAGGCTAACCTGGTGATGGCCGGGCTTCAGGGTCAACGGCTTTTTTTCATAGTCGGGATGTCCTGCCCATATTCTTAACTCATCGCCGCGCGCAGGTGTGTGGATGTTGAGTATATCGCCTATACGATGCGCTTGTATCAGCAGCGGCAATTTCGCAATGCAACTTACTTCTCCTTCATTGTTGGTGCCAAGGTATTTTTTGTGAAATGCTTCCGTCTCCGCAGTAATCCACCAGTCATCATCTTTCTTAACAGGAGTGAGCAGGCGATGTTGCCAGAGGTCCACGAAATGATAACCGGGTTCGGGATTCACTGTAAACAATTCTCCCTTGTAACCCTCGGGAATAATGCTGTAAATGGTGTACAAAGTCTTTTCCGGCAAGGCCCATTCATTTACCCAGATACTATCTGCCGCAACGGGAATCAGGGGCGTGAAACCACGCCCGGTGAAATTGTGCGTATTCTCGCGCAGTATTCTTGACGTGCGCCCGAGGTATTTGTATTGCTCTTCCACCCAGTCGGGTTGTCCGGGGGCAAAAATGTTCAGCTCTACTCCATAGCCATTGAAGAATGATGTGGCAAATTCGCGTTTGATGGGCTCTTTGAATAATTCCGCCACGCGGAAAATGGCAAACTCGGGTTTTATCAGTTTGTTCAGGTTGAGCATGGGTGCATAATACAGCGCATTGTGAACGCGCCCCGAGGGAATGCCGGGCATATGTCGCGGCACGGCCATGCCTTCGCTGTACATCACTACGCCGGGACGCACCTTGTCTGCCGCTTCCTGCAATTCCTTACTCGATTCTCCGCGTGTGTCCAGCACCATGCCATCGGCTGAAGTGGCGGCTACCAGTCGCAACAAACCCGCCAGGTGATCTTCGCTGCGTGTGCTTTCATCCCAGGGGTTGTAACACATGAATATCTTAGTGCCCAACTTTCTGCATTCATCGGCCAGTTTCCTGATGGCTGCTGTGCCGCCGGGCAAGTCTTCGAACATATCAAACTGGTTGCGCTGATCCAGGCCAAGCGTAGGCCAGGTGGGCCATAATCCTATAAAATCATCACCCCCGTATAAGCGCTTACCGCGACGAAGAAATTCGGCCAGGTGAAATTTTCCGTCGGTATAGTCATAATAAAATTTATCCCAGGCCATGATGAGGTGACTCACGTACGCATGACGAATCCATTGGAGGTCTTTTCGTTCAAATATTGAATTGTCGAACTCATCCAGATCGTATAACCAGCGCTGTTGAAAAATGCGGTTGAGCGACGCATGCCAGTCACCCCGCATCACTTCGGCATACAAAGTAAACTGCGCGGCGCCGCCGGGGTAAAGCCAGGTCTCAAAACGTGTGCGCCTGCCCTTCTCCACCGATCTGCGGCGGGTAAGCGCAGCCAGCTGCAAACTATTGTCCAGCGCAATGCTGTTAAAGCCAAGTTCCCAGGCATTGTCGGGCACAATCACATTCACCGGCATTTTACCCGGGCGAAAAAGATGCGTTCGTGAGAGGCCATGCTTGCCTAAACCAGTTATATAAACGTGTTGCGGAGACTGGCCAAAGGGAACAATGTTTTCAAGTATTAAAGTATCATTGCCTGTATTCAGAAAATGAACGATGGCTTTCACTCCTTTGGCACCAGATTGCAGGCTGTCGATTTTGACCATCAAATTCTTTTCACGAATGGCGGCATCGTTCGAAGTATATAATGTTCCGTTCAACACAAAACTTACTACCGGCATTGATACAGGCTGCGTTTTTTCTCCATCGCCGGTAATAAGCAATCGACGCACCTGCAATGAATCATCTGAAAATCCAATGCTTTTTAGCTGCACCTGTGCCGATGCCGCAGCAAGCATGCCAAAACAAACAACAAGCAGCAAGAGTTGATGAATGACCCGTTTCAATTTTCTCAATTTGACGTAGGTAAATGAGTGACCAGATAAAATTAAGTAACTCGTGGTAACTGCCGGGTATTGCTCGCCAATTTTGCCTATCTTTCTTAAAATGGAGTTTTATGTTAGACCTGGTGATAGAAGCAAGACAAGCGGCGCTGGCGCCCGGTATGGAAGTGAAGAGGATTCTCCCCTTCAGGCAACGGCGCATGGTAGGACCTTTTATTTTCATGGATCATGCCGGACCGGTTGATGTTGTGCCGGCACATGCCAAAGACCTCGACGTATTGCCGCACCCGCATATCGGGTTGTCAACCGTGAGCTACTTGTTCGGCGGACAGGTAACGCACCGCGACAGTACCGGGGCCGAACAAGTGATTTTGCCCGGAGAAGTGAACTGGATGACTGCCGGGAAAGGTATTGCACACTCTGAACGATTTGAAGATCCCAATGTACTGGCGGGCAGCACGCTGGAAATGATACAGACCTGGGTAGCGCTGCCTGAAAAAGATGAAGAGTCGAACCCCAGCTTCAACAATTATAAACCCGACGTGTTGCCGATATATACCGACACGGGCATCTGGATGCGGCTGATTGCCGGCAATGCGTACGGGCTAAACAGCAAAGTGAAAACGCATTCTCCCCTCTTCTACCTTCATGCAGAGCTGGAAAAGGATGCACGTTTTGGTTTGCCACACGAACATCCCGAACGCGCGGTGTACGTAGCTAAAGGAAGCATTGAAGTATCGGGAAAAACTTACCTGCCCGGACAGATGCTGGTATTTAACCGCAGTGCAGACCCGGTGATTGTGTCGAAAGAAAAATCGACCATCATGATGCTGGGCGGCGAACCGCTCGGCGAAAGATTTATCTGGTGGAATTTTGTCTCCTCCCGCAAAGAGAGGATTGAACAGGCGAAAGCCGATTGGAAAGAAGGAAGAATTGTTTTACCCCCCACCGATAACAATGAATTTATTCCTTTGCCGGAAGACAATTCAAAACCGGCGAGTAGTGGTCCCCCACCGCCGGCGCTTTCATAAGCACTACAGCAAGGCGGCCACCAGGCGGCATACCGAATCGAGTCCGCGATAAAATAATGGTCGGTCGAGCCAGCGCTCTAAAGTTACCAGGGTGCTGAATTGTTTGTCTCGCTCAAAGCTTTCTTCGCAGGCTTTACAAAATTCCGCTTCGTGAATAATGGAAGTGATCTCAAAATTGAGGAAGAAACTCCGGGTATCAAGATTGGCAGTACCCACAAATGCCAGCACGCTGTCAATGAAAATCGTCTTGGCGTGTATAAACCCCTTTTCATAAAGATATACCTTCACACCTCGCTGCAGTAAGGGTTTGATAAACGAAAAGGAAGCGTGCTGCACGATATAAGAATCCGATTTAGCGGGCAATATCAGCTCCACTTCCACTCCATTAGACGCGGCAATCACGAGTGCCGAGGTCAGTTGCTCGGGTGGAATGAAATAAGGCGAAGTAATGCGAATACTCTTTTTCGCCTGGTGAATAGCGACCAGTATCGTTTCGAGGATATAGGGAAATGCGGATCCCGGTCCGCTGGCCACCACGCTTACAATGGCGTTGCCCTTTTTCGGCGGATAAAGATTGAAATAGTCAGTGGGCTGACCAAAGTTGTCGCTGCCACCCGAAAAGAACCAGCTTAGCATGAATTGCGCCTGCAGCAGGTTCACCGCTGGTCCTTCTATACAGACAGCAGTGTCGCGCCAGTACAAATCGTGCTTGCCATTGTTCCAGTAGCGATCGTCGAGATTGATGCCGCCCACAAAACCGATAGTGCCGTCGATTACCACAATCTTGCGGTGGTTGCGGTAATTGCTGTTGGCCAGTGAAGAAAAAGCCACCGGCAAGGTTCTCAAAAACTCGATACCCGCCTCTTCGAATCTTTTTGGCAGTTTGCCGATATGGTTCGAGCCTACATCGTCTACGATCACTCTCACTTCCACCCCTTCTTTTTTCTTTTTAATCAGCATATCGGCGAGGCGGTTACCTACATCGTCGGCAGTGAGAATGTAGTACTCGATATGAATGTGCGAGCGTGCGTTTTCAAGGGCTTTGAACAACGCGGGAAATTTCTCTTCGCCATTGTTTAACAGCGTCACCTTGTTGCCGGTGCTGATGAGCGATTGCTTTTGATTGTACAGGTAACGAAAGGGGTAAGACATATCCCCGATTACTGTCTCCAGGTAATGCAACTGCTGCTCCATCTGCGGCCGCAGCTCGTCAAAATACTGGGCCAGCTTCTGGCGGTCGAAAACGCTCTTTCTCTTAAGGACCGGCCTTTTGAAGGCCGGCTTTTTTCCTACGAGATAATAAATGATAAGGCCCAGGATGGGAAGAAAAACGATAACAAGAATATAGGCCAGCGATTTGCTGGGATTCCTGTTTTCGAAAATGATGGTGACAATGACACCGACATACATCAAAGTAAGCGGTATCCAATACCAGCGGGCAATAAAGTCAATTATAGTTTGCCAGGAACTCATTGAAGAGAACATGCGGTCTTTTCAAACAGCCGTTTGAAATTACATCAAATTTGATCACCATTTGACTACGCCTCCATTCCTGCCTCCACTACCTGCTCGATCAGTACCAACGGCTTTTCCACCGGCTTGCCCTGCTTCATGGTTTCGATGACCTCTTTTTCCAGTTTGGCCATCACCAGGCCATGCCACTCTTTTACCTGTTGTTCGCGATCGCTTAAGTAGTAAACCGGATCGATGCTCATTTTGTAAAAAGGCAGCTGCAGCGAGGGTGTGTCGTCTTTGTAATCAAACTGCAAAGCGATGGTCTCCACCAGCACACCCGACTTCATATTGCGATGCCAGAAAGGCCTGTGCTGCTTCACGATGGTAGCAGATGAGATATCGGCCAGGTCAATAAGATAACCATCGTGACCGGTGGTTGTTTGCTGCATAAACAGAATTTTGTTGGCATCGGCATCAAACCCAATGATCCAATGGTCGGTCACCTGTTTTTTTGAGATACGCACGTCAAATTCCCTGGCGGCCTGTTCAAAAGAGGCCAGTAGCTTTTCTGCCATTTTCTGCCGATGCAGGTTGTAAAGAAGCTGGGCAATCAAGAACACAGCAATTCCCAGCGTTACAAAAAGTATTATTGAAAATATGGGAGTCATGATTGATTGATTTATCAGTTTTACAAAATTAGCCCGGTACTATCTGCCGGATGTTGAGATAGCAAGTCATAGGCATTGATTTTTATCAGTGAGAAGGCTAACCATTCTCATACTTTACTGCTTTGCTTTGGCAGCAGGCCGATATTGCGGCTTTCGCAGGCAGCGGCATTTCCCTGTCGCAGGCTCCACTGAAACTGGATCTCTCGTCGCCATTGTTGCGCTTTTCGCCACCTTTTATTAAGCACGTTGTGCGAATCCACCTGGTCGTCGAAAAACTGGAAATGAACTACGTGATTGTTCTGGAAGATCAGTTCCAGGCCAACCTTCTGCACATACCCGGTGAGGTTATTAACCGATTTTACTACCCGGCAAGAAAGCAGCTCTTCCAGTTGAAAGCCCTGCTCCGTAGTACGGCCGTCTTTATATTCTACCAACAACAGCACGCTTTTGGTACGGTCGATCGCGATCAGTCGTTTCTCGAAGCGGTCAACTGCATAAACATTCAGCTTATATTCCTTTACAAGTCTTTTAAAAGTCTTGTTGATTTCCCGGTCTCCTTCCGGTTGGCGTCGTTCATCGAATTTTACGAGGTAATGCGAATACACCATACCGAAAAGCAGGCAAATCAGCAGAACAAACAACACGTAAATCATAAAAAAGTTTTTACGTTATCAAAGGATCGGGGCTGCAGTAGTAGCCTGGCCCAATGAAAAGATTCGCGGATTCAGCGCAGATTTTGATACGCAGATCAGGCGTCAAAATGCGATGAATGTTGTTCACATTGCTTCGTCTGCGAAACCCGGTAGTCTCATTGGAATCCGTAATTGCTCATCCAGGCAATACTAAAATGCACGCCAGATCCGTGATTAAATCGAGAGTTGAACGGCGAAATGCCGAGCCCGGCCAGGAGATTCAAATAATACGGCCGGGGTCAATTATGAAAGTCCTTACAAGTGGGAAAAAAATGCAGGTTAGTCCAATAAGGAATGAAATTGGCGGACAAACAAACTCCTGTGCGCAGCGAAGAGGGCTGCGTATAAGAATAAGTGATATGTTTGTTTGTCCGGCGCATTTCGTCAAATTTACGCTTTAAAATCCGCAAAGTTGATTACGAATTGTTAAGCTGTTTCTAAAAACGTTCGTTAGCTGTTTTTCTTTTCTCCAGCTGACTTCTCAGTTTGTCTTCCACGCTGCTCAACACCGCCAGCCAGTGATCTCCGGAATCGTTGGCGAAAGCATCGTTACCGGGAATACCCAGCCGCACGCTTACTGATTTGTCGTTGGTGGAATGCCCGGATTCCTTTTTGAAGTTAATGTCCACATAACTGATTTCGTTGGCTATGCGGCGCAGCCTGCGGATCATTTTATATACCTGGTCTCTGACATCCTCCTTGATAGTCATGTCTACGGTCTGAATATCAAGCTTGATTCCTTCGAAATTCTCGGTGTGTATCATGGTGTTTCTTTTTTACAAACAAACGATATTCTTTTAAGTTCCCGGCTGTCAGTTTTCATACAGCTGCATGACTTTCGTCAGCAAAAACTGGCTTTCAAACTGCATGTGCTGCATCATTTCGCTTTCAAACTGCCTCATTTTCGAGAAAAGCGAAGTGTACAGCAGATTGGCATCATCGGGTAATTTATAGTTGTTGGTCAGCTGGCGAAACGACTCAAACCGCCTCTCGATATCTTCATGCTCTTCGCGCATCTGCATACTGTACTCATTCACGATACCGAACGTGCTGTAATCGAACGCGCCTTCATGCAGTTTTTTATCGCATAGGTGTGTAATGCCGGGGAACAATATCTGCTCTTCCTTTTTCATATGGAAAAGCAAATCATCGTAAAACAGGAAGAGTTCCTCCACCAATTTGGCCAGCTCGGGGTGTTTATCACAACTTGTCGTAAATAATTTTTGTGCCAGCTCATAGATCTCCACAATATCTGATTTCGCGTTGAGGTGATAATGCCTGACGACGTAGTCTACCAGCGCATGAATATCCCACTGCCTAAATTCTTCCGATGGGAGCATCGGTGGTTTACTTTCCGCAACCTTAGTATCTACCGGAAAAACAAAGCGCCGGTTGGTAGTCTTTGTGTTCATAACAGGTGAATTTTAAGATGAGGAATCGAATGCGCTCAACCTGGAATTGGTTGATGCATTCATGGAGAGAACACAAACCCAAGACTAAACTTTCAGTCTTGGGAAACCGTACTAAAGTCTTTGTAATTGGAGAAAAAATACCTCCCGCTGCAAAACGGGAAAAATTCGGTGAACGAGCAGGTAAACGCATCGGTCATATCGAGGATGAGTGCCTCGACTGGCTGAGATGAGGTGATATGGATGCGGGCTGCCATGGATGTCAAATTTACTACAAAAAGGGAGGGGAAATTGTTATAGAGGTATGAAAAACAAAAAAGCGCGGGCTTTCCCTGCGCTTTTGTGACCCGGATTGGATTCAAACCAATGACCTACTGCTTAGCTTACCAACTACAGGTTTCCCTGCTTCCTGGCGGAATTTGTGGTCTGGACTATATCTTCACCGTCACAGGTGTGTCACGTGTAGTCTCTACGGAACCTCTTTCAAGTTTCCTCGGTGTTGCCATATGCTTTCGCATGAAGGTTTCACCGATATAGTGACATCCACTTATAAGGTTCGTTTCCCTTATAAGGCTCCTGATTGAAGGCAGTTGCTCTATTCGCTGAGCTACCGGGCCTGAAATTTCAGGGGCCAAAGATAAACACAAAATTAAATATCTTCAACCCGAAAATTTGAGGGGAAATCGTTGGTTTTCTTGGAGTAAGAAAAAGTGCAATGCGTTTTCCAGGGACAGGCGCAGCGGGGTTAACAGTATTTGATCAATCGTTTCCCAAAGCATCAACTTAATTCAAAATGGACGTCAAGATCGAAAGCAGTTGGAAACAGGTACTAAAAGACGAGTTTGAAAAACCCTATTTTCTCGAGATCGTCAACTTTCTGCGCACGGAGAGAATGGCTGGCAAGACCATCTTTCCGCCAGGCTCGCTCATCTTTTATGCCTTTAATACCACGCCCTTCGATAAAGTGAAAGTGGTGCTGTTGGGACAAGACCCTTATCATGGGCGCGGACAAGCGCATGGACTTTCATTTTCCGTACCGGAAGGCATTATGCCGCCGCCGTCGTTGCAGAATATTTATAAAGAACTGTATAACGATACAGGCACGCCTATCCCCCACCATGGCAATCTTACCAAATGGGCCGAGCAAGGGGTGTTATTGCTGAATGCTTCCTTAACCGTGCGCGCCAACGAACCGATGAGTCATTCAAAAATCGGATGGGCTGAGTTTACGCATGCAGTCATCAAAAAAATCTCTGCACAAAGAGAACATATCGTGTTCCTGCTCTGGGGTAAGTTTGCGCAGGAAAAGCAGGCGCTGATTGACGAAACCAAACACCTGGTGCTGAAAGCGGCTCACCCCTCACCCTACTCCGCTAACAACGGATTTTTTGGATGCCGCCATTTTTCAAAAACCAATGAATACCTCGTCGCGAATGGTATGTCGCCGATCGACTGGGCGCTGTAATATTTATGAAACTGATGAAAGCTATAGCAGGACGAATTTTTGCCGTGTGGGCTATACTGGTGTTCATCGCCACCATGCTCATTTTTCTCATACCGTTTTTTATTTTCAGTTATCCGGCACCCGATCCTGCCAAAACGCGGCGTTTTGTAACCGCGGCGCGCATATGGATGGCTGTTTTTATGCCACTGATCGGCTGCCCGGTAAAAGTGCGGGGAAGAGAAAATTTTGCTCCCGGTGAAAATTATATCGTCGTGTGCAACCACAATTCGCTGATGGATGTGCCCATCTCAGTACCCTCCATTCCCGGTGGCAATAAGACTATCGCGAAAATTGAAATGGCCAAAATCCCGGTCTTTGGCACCATCTACCGAACCGGCAGCATATTAGTAGATCGCAAGAGTGAAGCAAGTCGCAAAGAAAGTTACCTGGGCATGAAGAAAGTGCTCGATATGGGCCTGCATATGTGCATTTATCCCGAAGGCACGCGCAATAAAACCGATCAGCCGCTCAAGAGTTTTCACGATGGCGCCTTTCGCCTGGCCATCGACACCCGCAAAGCCATTTTGCCCGGCGTAATTTTCAACACCAAAAAAGCCCTGCCCGCCGATAAAGCATTTTACCTGATGCCTCACCGCCTCTCCATGCATTTTCTGCCGCCAATACAAGTGGAAAAAAACGATACCGTGGCATCGCTCCGCGAAAGAGTTTTCAATATTATGAAAGACTACTACGAAGCCAACGCCTGAATCTGAAAATTCAAGCTTGCCTTATTGATTGTTTGATTCTTCCCCTAATACTGATAGAAATACCTCGTTCTGTTGATTCGGAGATCGCGCAGTATGCCCGACTTGGGACTAATGGTAATATTAAACGTACGGTACAATCCCACCGGGGTAACGTTGATGGATAACTGCCAGCAGTGCATTTCCCGGCTGATAAACATGGTGAGCGTTTGCAGGCTGCTGCCGGTGATATCATAAAAACCATTCATGCCTACTTTCCATTTGGGCGTAAGGTTGAAATCGCCATTGAAGTTGAAACTGGCATTGCTGATGGTCTCAAATCCTGAATAGTCGCGTTTAAACTGCCGCGAGAAATTATAAGAGAATGAAAAACTCACTGACCAGGCCACATTAAAATCAGCAAACTCACCCGGGTTCTGGCGCACAAAGGCCAACTGTTGCAATTGTTCTTCGGGTGTTAGCGGACCGCCATACATTTCCTCCTGCAAAGCCTCCTGCTGCCTTGCTTTGTCTGCATCTTTAGGCTTGCTAGCAAACTGTGTAGAGATCGCGATATTACCGTTGGTGATGCGGCCGGGAGAAAACTTTCCCCCCTGCCAGGCATAGCGGTCAATACGATCGCCATTCTCATTGATCTGGTAAGGATCGAGGGTGGCACCCGCAGTGATGTTCACCTTTTCAAACAAAGTACTGCGTACATACAAGGTGAAAGTAGAGAGCTTAAACGAATCGGCGATAAAGTTGTAACCGCCGTTGAAACCAAAACCGTCAATAATATTCACGCGCTTGATTCCGCCTTCAGTGGTATCGTTCGGGTTGCGCAGTTTCATGGCCAGCACATTGTCTATGCCAAAACTGACACCCCCAAACTTTCCGGGTGAAAAGGGCCCGAATATATTGCCGTCGTAGTATGAGAATCGCGCCTTTCGATTCTCGGACGTATCAAGAAAGATTTCGTAATAGTCTTTCGAATTCAGGTCGGGCCTGTAGCTCAGCGACACTGAAGGACGCATGGTGTGACGTATGGCCATTAGCTTGCTGTTTTTTCCAAAGCCCTGCAGCGTACCAAACAATGCGGTGTTGAAGCCAAGACTGAACGCTACTTCGCGCGCTGAAAAAAAGCCTTTGCTGATAGAGGTGTCGATTTTGTTCAATGACTGGTTTAATGTACGCACAAAGCGGCGCGAGTACCATCTTTCCGAAAAACTGATACCCGGCGAAATATTCAGCGGCCCCAGCGGAGGCAGCGTTAGTTGAATAGGCACACTGTGCTGCGCACCCCATTGCATAGTGTCGACAATGCTCTTGAAATTGAAGAGAGAATCATAAAAACTTACCTGGTTGGCAAAGTTGGTATTAAGACCAATACCCAGCTTATGATACCATTTGGGGTTGCCCACCAATTCTTTTGGCTGCAGCGGGTAGAAGGTGTTTACAGTGAATGCCGCGGTGGGCAAAGTCACATTAATGATCCTGGTATTATTGTTCTGGTTATGGTTGGCGCTTAAGGTAAGATTGAATTTGTCGCTCCAGGTCCTGGAATAGGTGATCGAACTGCTCAACTGGTTGGTAAAATTCGCAATTGGGTTATTGGCTATATACTGGTTGAATTTGGTGGAACCTGCGTTTACATTGGCGGAAAAATTAACGCCCGGCCTGGCGCGCGGGTCAACCGTATGGCTCCAGGTAATGTTGAATGTGCGCGCAGTATTGAACTCCTGCTTGGCATTATCGGTCAGAATGCGCGGGCGCTGCATGGCAAAGTTCAGGCTGCCGTTGTAGCGATACCGCTTGCGGTACGTAGGTGTTACAAACAATGCCCAGCCTCCGTATGAATAGAGGTTGACGCGCGTCGTGACGTCGAAATATTCGTTCAGCACTTTGTAATAACCCAATCCTTCCAGTCCCAGGCCAAATTGCTCACTGGCCGTAAACTGTGGCGGCAACAATCCCGAATGCCTGCCCTGCGATATGGGAAAAAATCCAAAGGGCAGGTAAATGGGTACCGGCACGCCTTCAAACTCGGGATGTATAGGTCCCGACACGGCCAGCTTCTGGCTCACCAGCTTCATCTTTTTCGTTCGAAAGGCAAAATGCGGCGTATCGAGATTACAGGTAGTGATCTGCGCGCGATAGGCAAAGTATTCGTTGGCTGAAACCTTTTTCACTTTTTCTCCCTGGGTAAACATTTCCCCCTGCACTGTGGAAGTGCTGGTGGTAATGCCCTTCTGCGTTTCAAAATTGTACCTGATAATATCCGAAGTCATCTTGGTATCGGACTGCAACATTTCGGGCCGTCCCACTATATTACCCGCGGTATCGCGTCGGAAGGTGGCCGTCACCATCTTTGTTTCCTGGTCTATATCGATGCTGTCGGCCGAAAGGTCTACATCAGTGTATTTGACATTAGCCTTGCTGAACAGGATTATTTTTTTGTCTTTTACCACCATCACTATCGAATCTTCTGCCTGGTAGGTGACGGGAGCGCTGAGCGTATCTTTCGAAATCTTTAAATTGAATGTATCGTTCTTCAACACGGTTGAATCGCCCGGAGGTATAGTATCGTTTTGAGGGATGGTATCGGTGATTCGGCGGAAAAGGTTTACTGAGTCGCGGCGTGGTATGGTATCGGTTGCTTTAACACGGTTGGTGTCCTGGAATGCCGTTAAGATATTGTAAAAAGGATCGGGGGATGTATAATTGGCCTCTGCGGCCTTCGTTATTGATAAAAGCAAAAGGGTAAAAAGCAGCGCCGAACCGTGTTTTAAGCTATTTTTGCATTTATTCGTCATATGCAGTAGTGGGCAAAAATATGTATTAATGGCATAAGATTATGTGAAGATTGGTCCTACTGAAAACTGATTAACCGGATATGAATTCAGCGATAAAAACCGGAGTGCGTTGCCTGGTTCTGGTCATGTTTGTTTACCTACCGGCACTGGTATTGGCCCAGGGGGAAAAACCCGTCTTATCAACTATCATTGTCGACCCCGGTCATGGCGGTGTCGATCCTGGTGCTATCGGCCAGATCAATACCGAAGCCAATGTAGCATTAGCCATAGGGTTGAAGCTGGGTAAAAGGCTCGAGGAAGAATTTCCCAACACCAAGATCATTTATACCCGCACCACCGATGAATTGCCCGGTGGGTTGAAAGACAAAAATGAAGCGAACCGCCTGCGCGCGCAAATGGCCAATGAAGCAAAAGGCGATCTCTTTATCAGCATTCATGCCAATGCTGCGGGTAAAAAAGCGGGCGGATGGTATGCAAAGCGCAAAGTGGGCACCAAGAAAGTAAAGAATAAAAAAGGAAAGATCGTTACCGTGCCGGTATATGAAAATTATTATGTGAAAAACTGGCAACACGGCACAGAGACGTTTATATGGGCCGCCGACCGCAATGTGTTTAAATCGGAAGCCATCAACCAGACTGGCGATGAAGGCGGTGAAATATCCGACGACAGCACCGATATCCTGGATCTGAACTCGCCCGAGGCTATGATACGCGCCCAGTTGTACGAAAAAAAATATTTCGCAAAAAGCCTTCAGCTGGCCACCTTCGTTGAAGAAGAATTTGTGAAAGGCGGTCGCGTAAGCCGTGGCGTTAAACAGCGCAATGAAAAAGGCATCTGGGTGCTGCAGGCCACTGGTATGCCCAGCATTCTCGTAGAGACCGGTTTTGTCACTCACACCGAAGAAGAGCAATACATCAACAGCGAAAAAGGACAGGAAGAAATCGTCACTGCCATCCTCAACGCAGTAAAAAGATATGCGGCTTGGTTAGAAGAACAGAAGGGAGCGGCTGCGAGTGCAAGCGCGTTTTGAGTTTTAACTTTCCTTACCACAACCATCTCTTTATCTTTGCTTTCTCGCAAACGCTCCGTTACAAATGATAAAGAAAATTATTTGCAGCTCACTGCTGATCCTGGCGGTACCTTTTTTGATGAGTTCAGTAAAGGCGCCGGTTTATAACGGGCCGAAGAAAAAATCGACAATCAATACCATTATTATCGATGCGGGTCATGGTGGACATGATCCCGGCTGTCGGGGCGTTTACTCGAATGAAAAAACGCTGGCGCTGGCCATAGCACTGAAAGTGGGCAAGAAGATGGAGAAAGAATTGCCCAATGTAAAAATCCTTTACACGCGCACCACCGATACCTACCCCGAAAATAAAGCGAGAGCCGAATTTGCGAACGCCAATAAGGGCGATCTGTATATTTCCATTCACGTTAATTCAGCCCCGAAGATCAAACACAGGAAATTTCTCGGTTATAAAACGGAAACCTACTACGTAGGCAAAGGAAAGAATCGTAAGAAGCAAACACGCAAAGTGCCCCGCTACTCATATTACTACACCGAAAATCCCGCCAAGGGCACCGAGACGTATATCTGGGCTTCTGACCGCACCGATGCAAAAGGCGACTTCGTGACAGAGCGCATGAGCGAAGAATTTAGTGAAAACGGCGAAGGCGCTCCCGACATCAACGATCCTGAATTTAAAGCAAAGTCATTGTTGTGGACCAAACGCTATTTTGATAAAAGCCTCATGCTTGCCTCGCTGGTGGAAGAAGAATTTGTGAAGAATGGCCGCACCAGCCGTGGCGTAAAACAACGCAACGATAAAGGCATATGGGTGCTGCAGGCCACTGCCATGCCGAGCATATTGGTGGAAACAGGTTTCATAACCCACCGGCCCGAAGAAGATTACCTCAACAGCAAGAAGGGGCAGGAAGAGATTGCCACCAATATCGTGAACGCTGTTAAGCGCTTTAGAGAGGCGTCCGATCAGGCCGTAACAAAAAATCCTGCCTCAAATATCACCTCAAAAACGAAGAAATAAGCTCCCCTGGTCCGATTATTTCAGATAATTTGCTGATTATAAAGCCATAAAAGGCAAATTATATACTTTTGTTTCATATTAGGCCGTTAATAGGAGCCGGAGGGGTTAGGTATCAGGGTGAAAATTGGCCAATAAAAACTGATTTTTTCATGAAAATCTCCAATGAAACCAAGGTCGGTGCCCTCACTGCCATTGCCATTACTGTGTTGATCCTGGGTTTTAATTTCCTGAAAGGAAAAGACCTCAGCACCGGCAGCACTACCCTATACACTGAATTTCCCAACGTAAAGGGCTTGCTCGTCAGTAATCCCGTTATGATCAACGGTCTGCAGGTGGGCAAAGTAACTGGGTTGCGCGAGAAAGACAAAAACATGAGTGGCATTATAGTCACCCTCAGCATCACCAGGAATATCAACATCCCCGTAAACTCTGTGGCCACCATGAGCAGCGAGCTGCTGGGCACTACAGCGGTGGATATTCACCTGGGACAAGGTAACGAACTGGTGAAGAACGGAGATACGCTTCGCTCCACACGGTCGCTGGGATTGGCAGATAAACTGGAAGACAAACTGGATCCGACTATCACCGGCTTGAATAAAACGCTCACCACGCTGGATGAAGTGTTGCAGAAGTTCAATACCATTCTTGATCCGAACACGCGTGGCAACCTGCAGGAGATCATTGCGAACCTGGCCCGGTCAACCAAAAGCCTGGAACAATTCCTCGACCCCGAAGCAGGCAAGCTGGTCAGGACGCTCGACAATATAGAAGTGATTACCGGTACTTTTGCCAAAAACTCGGGTAAGATCGATTCCACCTTTACTAACCTGCAAACGACTTCGGAAAAGATAGCGAAAGCCGACCTGGAAGGTGCTATCACCAGTCTGAAAAAAAATATGGAACAACTGGAGCAGGTGCTGGCGAAAATGCAAACCAAAGATGGCACTTTGGGAGCGCTGTTAAATGATCGTCAATTGTACGATGAAATCCGTAAAACCAACCGCAGTTTAAATATCTTGCTCGACGATTTCAGGGTGAACCCCAAACGATATGTGAATATATCGGTGTTTGGGAAAAAAGATAAAAAAGGGCCGCTGATGGCGCCGGTAAATGATTCTATACCGAAATAAAGTGATTAAAAGGATGAACCGATTGGTGTTATTGTTCTTGCCGGCAATAATGGTGTTGTGTGTTTCCCAAACTTTCTCCCAGGTAATCTCACAGCGCCCCGGTACAGACAGCACCCGGATCGTGAACCTGATTCACGCCGATAAATTCGGTTACCAGAAAGTTGACTCCAACGAATATCAAACGCTGGTGGGTAATGTGCAACTGGAACAGGACGGCACTTATTTCAGCGGCGACAGCGTAATCATCAAAAACGGAAAAATTGTAGAGGCCTTCGGCAATGTGCACATCAACGACAACGACAGTGTGCATACCTATTCGCAATACCTGCTGTATTATGTAGATCCCAAACTGGCCACCTTGCGAAAGCAAGTGAAGCTCACCAACGGCTCCACTACCCTCACCACCGAAGAACTGCGCTACGATGTAAACATGCGCATTGGCGAATATTATAATGGCGGACGACTGGTGAATAAAGGATCGGTGCTCACCAGTCGCGAAGGAACTTATTATGCCGATTTAAAGGATGCTTATTTTAAAAAGGAAGTAAAGCTGAAAGATCCGGCTTATGAACTGGAAGCAGACTCGTTGTTATATAACTCCGAAACCGAGATCACTACATTCGTGGCCCCCACTTTTATTAAAGACAGCGCAGGCCGCACCATACGCACCAGCGATGGGTATTACGACCTGAAAAATAAGCGCGCTTATTTCGGGAAAAATCCGAAAATACAGGACGGCGCCGTATTTATCACCGCTGTTGATATCATGAGCAACGACAGTACAGGCATCAGTGTGCTGACCGGCAACGCGGTTTATACAGATACCGCGCAGGGCGTTTCCATACTGGCCGGACAAATTCACACCAATCGCGACAGCGGCACCATGCTGGCGATACGAAGTCCGCTCATGATCATCAAGCAGGAAAATGACTCCATATATATTGCTGCCGACACGCTATTTTCCGGGCGAATTAGCGACCTGTTGAAAAGCGATTCTTCGCTGGCCGCAAGAGATACTTTACAAGGCCTGGTGACCAGCGATACCTTACAAGTGCTTGCTGCCCGCGACACCATCAGCAACAGGAACGACAGCGCGGACCGCTATTTCCAGGCTTATCATCACGTGCGCATCTACTCCGACTCCATGCAGGCCGTGGCGGATAGTATGATCTATCTCGGACGCGATTCCGTGTTCCGGCTATTTACCGAGCCGGTGATGTGGACGGGCAACAGCCAGGTGACCGGCGACACGATTTACCTTTTTACCAAAAACAAAAAGCCGCAGGAGGTCCAGGTATTTGAAAATGGCATCGCCGTTGAAAAATCGGGCCCCGACATGTTTAACCAGGTGCGCGGCAACCGGCTCTTCGGGTATTTCACCGACGGCAATATCAGCCTGATGCGGGCGAAGGGCAATGCCGAAAGCGTGTATTACGTGCTTGATGACGACAGCGCCATCGTAGGCGTCAACAAAGTAATCGGCGACATCATCGAAATGCGTTTCGCCAACAAAGAACTCGACCGCGTTGTGGTGATCGGCCAACCCTCGGGCAACCTCGTGCCCATGCTGCAAGCAACGGAACAAGACAAGGTACTTCGCGATTTTAAATGGCTCGAGTCCAGGAGGCCGAAGACGAAGTATGAACTGTTTGGGGATTAGTTTCTAAGGTGGGTGGTTACCGCAGCTTGCAATCGCAGACTAATATCAACAACCCGACACTGCCAGACCAACCCAAACCCGAAACCCGAGACTCCCGGCACAACCTTATCCAATTTTTAAGTTAAATACCTCCCCCCACCTCTCTAACCCGCTGCAACTCCGCCCGTTTGGCACCATTTGTGATTTTTTCCCGTGCAAAACCTGGCGAATATGAAACAACCAGCAACGCTTTTCTTACTGGCAGCATGCCTCACGATCACGGGAATTTTATTGAATCAAAAAGTCATGGCGCAGGATTACCGGCTGGCACTGGGTGTAAGGCTGAGTAATAATGTACCAACCCTGGGCAGCTCTATTTCCGGAAAATATTTTGTTACCGATAAGAATGCAATTGAAGGTTTGCTTGCATTTGGTAACCGTTTTGGTATCGGCGCATTGCTTGAATTGCATCGCCCCTTTCAGACCGTTGAAGGACTAAGCTGGTACTTTGGCGGCGGTGCCTATGTGGGTTGGGAAGATAGCGATACTTACCTGGGTCCGACGGGAGTAATTGGATTGGATTATAAGTTCCCTTCTGTTCCGGTAAATCTCTCACTTGACTGGAAGCCGGAGTTGGATATTCTGCCCGCAGTGAATTTTGTACCCGAAGCGTTTGCAGTATCCATAAGGTTTACGATAAAATAATCTGAACAAAGAGAGAGCGACCCACCGCGGGCCAGGACGAAGCTAACTTACATCAAAAACCCGCGCACTAACCTTGATATATAACCGAGGGAGTAACGTGCCTTCTGCGGCGCTATTTTCCCCATTTTCCCCACCCGCAAAAAACCGCAAGCAGAAAGGCTGTTTAAGTGATGCTGCGACAGGCCCCGGGCGCTTTTGCAGCACCAGTTCAGGATTCCCGCAAAAACCCGCAAAAATTGCCGGTTTTAATTTCTTTTTAATCTCCATGCTGCGTGTTTGCGGCTATTTATTTCCTATTTCTGCGACTTCATGCAGGATTTCGAAACCAAAACAAATCACTGCCTATGCTGAAAAAAGAACGACAGGCCTATATTTTGCACCAGGTAAATCTGCACAACAAGGTGTTATCTTCTACGCTTTGTGCTGAGATCAATGTGTCGGAAGATACTATCCGCAGAGACTTGCAGGAACTGGCTGAAAGTGGCAAAGTTATCAAAGTTCATGGCGGAGCATTATCGCCCTCCTTCAACGAAGTGTATTACCTCACCAACGGCGTTTACTCACAGGATCAGAAAAAGGTGATCGCGCAGAAAGCCGCTTCGATTATCCGTGATGGTATGTTTATCCTTACCAGCGGCGGCACCACTATTATCGAAATGGCAAGGGCTTTGCCCAGGCAACTCCGCGCCACCTTTATGTCGGGAAGCATCCCTGCCGTACTCGAGTACATGCAGCACCCCAACATCGATGTGATCATGGTGGGCGATCGTGTGTCGAAAAATTCGAAGATCACGATCGGCGCCGAAGCTATCGCCCGTATCCGCGAGATCAAGGCAGATCTCTGCATACTGGGCATCAATGCCATTGACATACGTAATGGCATAACCGATAACGATTGGGACGTTGTTCAACTGAAAAAAGCCATGGTTGAATCGGCCAAGAAAGTAGTATGCCTCACCATTGCCGAAAAGATCAACACCATCCAGCCTATTCATATCTGCGGCGTGAACCAGGTGGATATGCTGATCACTGAACGCTCTCCCGATGATCCCCTCCTCAAACCCTATGTTGACGCGGGCATTGAAGTGATTTAATGCCGGCCGCATTCTATCGAAGCTCTTATCACACTGAAGTTCTTTTTTACCGGTTCTAAATCCAAACTAAATATTAGCTTATGCGAAATTCACGGCTTTTCACATGGCTCCTGGTACTGCTTGGTTTGAGCAGCTATGCGTCTGCACAAACCATTACCGGGGAGGTTTACGACAAATCAACCCAACAACCTGTCGGGGGCGCCACCGTTGTTGTGAGCGGTTCCCAGACTGGTACCGCCACTGACTCCATCGGCCGCTTTACGCTGGACGTACAGGGAGCCAAATCGATTGTAGTGTCTGCTGTAGGTTTCACCTCGCAGACCATTGCCATTGCAAATGCATTACATTACCGTATTGACCTCGAACCTAATGCCGGCAACCTCGACCAGGTGGTGGTAGTAGGTTATGGTTCTCAGAAAAGGATTAATCTTACCGGCGCTGTTGCCACCGTGGATGTGGACAAGACCCTCGGACAACGTCCCATCACAGACGTGTCTCGCGGTCTGCAGGGCGCCGTGGCTGGGGTGACCATCACCGTTCCCACCGGTGAAATCGGTACCAGCCCCGCCATTCGCTTGAGGGGTATGACCGGTTCGCTGAACGCACCCGGCGGCGCTCAGCCCCTGATCCTCGTTGATAACGTAGAATTGCCCAATCTGCAAATGCTCAACCCCGATGATATCGAGTCAATCTCGGTGCTGAAAGACGCTGCTTCCGCCAGCATCTACGGTACAAGAGCGGCATGGGGCGTTATCCTCATCACTACCAAATCGGGTAAGAAAGGCGTCGACAGAAGCCGTCTTACCTATTCCAATAACTTCAACTGGAGCAAACCCACCGTTACTCCAACCATCGCCAGCGCGGCAGAAGGAGCAGAAATGGCGCTGAAAGCTTACCAGCGTATCAACCCCACCACCACCAGCTTTGGTTCACTGGGTTTGTACTACGACGAGGAGGGCATCGAGAAAATGCGCGAATGGGAAAGACTCTATGGTGGTAAAGACCTGGGGCCGGAACTGGTGCTTGGCCGTGACTGGGAAATCAGGAGCGGCAGGCTGTATTTCTACAGACCCTGGGATGCTGCTGATCTCTACCTGCGTGATTACACACCCATGCAGAACCACAATCTCACATTGAGCGGCAGCAGCAAAAGAACTGCTTACAACCTGAATCTGGGTTATATGAACCAGGAAGGTGTGCTGAAGGTAAATCCCGATAAATTCGACCGTTATAATGTCAACCTCGGCATTAATTCTTCTGTAACCGACTGGTTTGATGCACGCGGTAAAGCTATTCTTTCCAGAACAGTCAAGACCCGTCCTTACTATTTCAGCAGCGAAACTTACGATCCCTGGTATTACCTGTATCGCTGGCAGAAGACATTCCCCTATGGTACTTACGAAGGCAAGCCCTTCCGCAACGCCATCACCGATGTGCAGCAGGCCAAGATGTCTGACTACCAGGACAACCTCACCCGTGTATCCATAGGCGGTACACTGAAGATCGTGAAAGGCCTGACCATCGACGCTGATTTCACTTATGCGCGTAACAACAACACGGTTCACCATACCGGCGGACAGGCAGTTGGCTGGGATTTCTGGGCAGGTGCCGGCTCATTTGAGTACAGGCCTTATACAGCCGCCTCTTACGACAGGGTGATCTACACTTCTTACTGGGACGAGCGCAAGGTCATGAAGGCCTTTGCCACTTATGTGAATAAGTTCCGCGATCACGACTTCAAGGCAATGATAGGTACCGACGTAGAAACCTACGAAGAAACTTACCAGTCGTCTGAAAGAAGAGGTCTGCTCGATCCAAACTTTGGCGAACCTGGCCTGGCTATTGGTGATCAGTTTGTTTCAGGTTATCACCGCCACTGGGCCACCCTCGGTTACTTTGGCCGTTTGAACTATAGCTGGAAAAATAAAGTACTGGTTGAATTGAATGGCCGCTTCGACGGTTCATCCAGTTTCCCGCGCAATGACCAATGGGGCTTCTTCCCGTCTGTGTCTGCCGGCTATATCATTTCTGAAGAAGAATTCATGCAGCCGATTGGCCATATTCTCTCCCACCTGAAACTGCGTGGTTCATGGGGCGAGATCGGTAACCAGGCCGTGGGCGGCAATAAATTCCTCGCCACCATGTCGGGTTCTAACTCGAACTGGTATATCAATAATGTGAACATGCGCACCATGGGCACACCGCCGCTGGTATCGCCCACATTGACATGGGAAACTGTTACCACTACCGACCTCGGCTTTGACGCGCGTGTGCTGAACAATAAACTGGGCATCACTTTCGACTGGTTTAAGAGAGTAACCAGCGATATGATCGGGCCCGGCGCTACACTGCCCAGCACGCTCGGTACATCAGTGCCGGTGGTGAACTTCGGTGAACTGACCACCAAAGGCTGGGAAATTACCATCGACTGGAACCATCGCTTCAAGAATGGTATCAACTTCAGCGCAATGGCTGTATTCTCCGACTTTACAGAAACCATCACCAAGTTTGCCAACACTTCAAAACTGTTGAGCCAAAACTTCGAAGGAAAAAGAATTGGTGATATCTGGGGTTATGAAACAGACCGCTTCTTTACCAAAGACGACTTTGTTCAAAATCCTGACGGCAGCCTCGCTACCGATGCCAATGGCCGCTATATCCTGAAAGATGGCATAGCCAGCCAGTCACTCTGGGAAAGCGGCTGGTTCTTCTATGGTCCCGGCGATATCAAATATCGCGACCTGGACGGCAATGGTGTGATTGACTATGGCGCCAACTCGCTCGATGATCATGGCGACCTGCGCGTGATTGGCAACTCCACTCCGCGCTATCAATATGGCCTTCGCCTGAACGCAGAATGGAAAGGAGTTGAGGTAGGTATCTTTATCCAGGGTGTAGGCAAACGCGATTTCTGGGCCAACGGTCCGATCGTGATTCCCGGCTACCGTATAGGCGAAGCCTGGTATCAGCACCAGTTGGACTACTGGACAGAAGACAATCCGAATGCCTTCTACCCCAGGCCTACCGACCAGGCACAAAGCAACAACACAAGAAACTTCTTGCCTCAGACTAAATACCTGCTGAACCTGGCTTATACACGTCTTAAGAACGTAACTATAGCCTATACACTGCCCACTAAGCTGATCAGCAAAGTGAAGATGAATTCAGCAAGGATTTATGTGAGCGGCGAAAACCTGGCTGAAATTGATAAACTGGGCAATATTCCGATCGATCCTGAAACTGACTATACAACAGCAGGTTTGGGCGACCCGAATACTTTCGGCCGTATTTATCCTTTCAGGAGAACATATTCAGTTGGCTTGCAGGTTTCTTTCTAAACTTCAAAAAACAGCATTATGCGTTTGAAAATATTTTCTCTGCTTCTTATCGCTGCCCTGGTGGCTGGTTGTAAGAAAGATTTCTTGGAACGATTACCACTCGACCAGTTGACTGATGATACTTACTGGACGAGTGAAAACAACGTGCGTGCGTTCGCGTGGGGTTTTTACCCGGACTTCTTCCCCGGTTATGGATCTGGATATGCCTGGGGAGCTTATTTCTCAGGGCAGAGCCTGAACGATGATTTTGCCCCAACCACTCCTCCCCAGTTTACCAGGAACGTTCCTGCTTCGGGCGGCGGCTGGTCTTTCGGATATGTGCGTAAGGCCAACATCATGCTCGACAGGGTTCAGCGCGTTCCTATGGAACAGGAAGCCATCAATCACTGGATGGGCATTGCCCGCTTCTTCCGCGGCATGGAATACGCCAGCCTCGTGAATCGCTTTGGCGATGTACCCTGGTATGGCCGCGAACTGACCGACGCCGATGAAGATTTGCTGTACAAACCGCGTGATCCCCGCACTTTGGTGATGGACAGCGTATTGAAGGACTTCCAGTTTGCTGCAGCAAACGTGCGCGAAGCCGATGGAACTCCCGGGCTCACCGTTAACAAATACGTAGTGCTGGCATTTATGTCGCGCGTATTCCTGTTTGAAGGCACCTGGCAGAAATATCATGAAAACAATCTCACCAAGGCCAATGAATACCTGGAGGCTGCTAAATGGGCTGCCAACCAGGTGATAGAATCAAATAAATACGAAGTAGCTCCCGATTACAGGGGACTGTTCAGCTCTTTGTCGCTTGCAGGCAATAAAGAGATCATCATGTACCGCGAATATGAGACCGGCCTCTTAACGCATAGCCTTAACAGTTATGTAAACAAGGAGCCGCAGACTGGTATCTCCAAGAATGCAATCGATTCTTATCTCGGCGCCGATGGTAAGCCCATCGCTATCTCCGCCGTATACAATGGCGATCATACTGTGGCTGATGCGCTCAGCAACCGCGACCCGCGCATCAACGAGACAGTAGTAAACGAGTTAAGGCTGAATGGTGAAATCCCCAACTACAGCACCTCGGGTTATGCTGTACATAAATTCCTGAATGAATCTATCAAAGATCTTCCCGAAGGAAATGGCAGCCTCAACCCTACTGACGCCCCGATAATTCGCTATGGCGAAGTACTGATGAACTATGCGGAGGCTTGCGCTGAACTGGGTACCATCACCCAGGCAGACCTGGATAAGTCTATCAACAAACTCCGCGACCGTGCCGATGTGCAAATGCCTCACCTGGAAGTAATCGGTGGCGAACCTGCTGTTGGCGGTGAAGTGTACGACGACCCCGACAGGGATCCCACCGTTCCTTCGCTGATCTGGGAAATCAGGAGAGAACGCCGCGTTGAACTGATGATGGAAGGTTTCCGTCTGAACGACCTCCGCCGCTGGAAAAAACTGGAGTATACCGACACCCAGGGTAACCCCACCATTAACCGCGGTGTATGGATCGTGAAGGCAGACCATCCCGATATGAAGGACGTCTTCATCGAAAATGACGCCGACGAAGGTTATATCGTTCCGGCTTACAAAGCGGAATCGCAACGCCTCTTCACCGAACCCCGCGTTTACCTCAATCCCCTGCCGCTTGACCAGATCAAGTTGTATCAGGACAAAGGCGCGGAGCTAAAACAGAATCCCGGTTGGGAATAGAAGACTGAAGAGGAACAGGGACAGTTGAAGTAGAATTGTGAAGGATTATACATACTGGCCGAATCGGGAAGTGATTCCCGATTCGGCCCTTTTGTTTTATAAACACATTCTTACTTCTTTGTTCAACCCTCCCTGTTCACTCTTCAATTTTCGCACAGGGTTTCACGCAAAAACCTGCAAGAACCGCCTACCCGTTTGCGCTCTTTGCCTCTTTTTTTTCCGATTTCTGCGTTTTTGTGCAGAAGTTCTGCTTACATTTGAAGCCAATTCAGTTTGCAATTATGCTTAAGAAAGAACGACAAGCTTATATACTGCATAAGGTAAATCTGCATAACAGGGTGCTTTCTTCCCTGCTTTGTGATGAGATCCAGGTGTCGGAAGACACCATTCGCCGCGATCTTCATGAATTGGCCCAGCGCGGGAAGCTGATAAAAGTGCATGGCGGCGCTCTTTCGCATGCGTTTAATGAGAAGTACAATACATCCAGCCATATCTATTCGCACGATCAGAAAAAGATCATTGCTCAAAAGGCCGCTTCGCTGGTCAAGAATGGCATGTTTGTGCTCACGAGTGGAGGCACTACCATCATTGAACTGGCCAGGGCACTGCCGCACGATCTTCGCGCCACCTTCGTTTCGGGCAGCATTCCCGCCATTCTCGAATACATGCAGCATCCAAGCATTGACGTGATCATGATCGGCGATCGCGTGTCGAAAAATTCAAAGATTACTATCGGCGGTGAAGCTATAGAGAAAATCAGGCAGATACGCGCTGATCTTTGTTTCCTGGGCATCAATGCAATTGATATTAGACACGGCACCACCGACAACGACTGGGATGTTGTGCAGTTGAAAAAAGCGATGGTGGAAAGTTCGCGGAAAGTGGTCTGCCTGACTATTTCAGAAAAGATAAACACCCTGCAGCCTATTCATATCTGCAGTGTTGACCAGATAGACGTGCTGATCACCGAGTTATCACCCGATGATCCCATACTAAAGCCTTATCGTGATGCAGGCATTGAAGTGATATAATCTGACTTTAAAAATACCCGATAAAATTCGATTGGTAGCAATTCCCAGGCCTCTCCAAAATGGAGGGGCCTTTATATTTTTTCGCGTGCTATACCCATGGCCACATGTAGGCAATAATGATAGCAGCTATTATGCCCGCCACATCGGCAATCAACGATGCGCCTACGGCATAGCGGGTGTTCTTAACGCCAACAGCGCCGAAGTACACAGCCACAATATAGAAAGTAGTCTCGGTGGTACCCTGGAACACGCTCGCCAGTCTGCCGGCAAACGAATCAGGGCCATACATCGGGTCTCTGAAAATCTCAATCATCATGCCGCGCGCGCCACTGCCGCTGAAGGGTTTCATCAGGGCTGTGGGCATGGCAGGAACAAAGTCTGTGTTAAAACCCATCATAGTTGCCGCCCAACGCATACCATCCATGATGTAATCAAACACGCCACTGGTGCGCAGCAGGCTGATGGCCACGAGCAATGCCACCAGGTAAGGAATGATGCGGATGGATGTCGTCAGTCCCTGCTTGGCCCCGTCTATAAAGGCATCGAACACATGTACTTTTTTCCAAAGCCCACCCAATATAAACACGATAAACACCAGGAGTATAATCCCATTACTGATGATCTTTGAAAAATTGCCCGCCGATTCGGGGCTGAGGTAGTAGCGAAGCAACCAGCCCAGCGCTCCCATCAACCCAGCGCCCACTGCTCCTACCGCAACGATCACCATCCATTGGTTGCGGTTGAATTTTTGCCATATGGCAGTTACAGCCATAGCCACCATCGTAGCCACGAAAGTGGCCATAAGGATAGGTATAAAGACTTCTGTGGGATATTTTGAATTAAGTGTTGCCCTTTGCGCAATAATGCTCACTGGTATGATGGTAAGTCCTGACGCATTCAGCACCATAAACATGATCTGCGAATTGGAAGCTATGTCTTTTACGGGATTCAGTTCCTGCAGGCTCTTCATCGCTTTCAGGCTGAAAGGCGTGGCAGCATTATCGAGCCCCAGCATATTGGCCGAAAAGCTCAACATCATATTGCCCATGGCCGGGTGGTTACGCGGCAGCTCGGGAAACAGTTTGCTGAACAATGGCGCCGTAATACGCGAGAGGAAATTCACGGCTCCTGCTTTTTCCCCGATCATGAGTATGCCCATAAACAGGCTCATGATGCCAATCAGACCGATTGAAATATCAACACTGGTGCGGGCGGCGTCGAATACGCCGTCCATCATGATTTTAAATATCTCCAGGTTTCCGTTCAGCAGGCGAATAGTACCAGCCAGGCAGGCAACCAGGAAAAAAGCAATCCAGAGATAGTTTAAGATCATACAGTTACTTGTTGTTTCGCAAAGGTTGAAGATAATGGAAAATAACGTTCGAAAGGACAAATGATTGTTTCGCTGTATCTTTGCGCCTCCTTAAAAAAAATTACTGATAAATGGGTTTACAAGCAGGCATAGTAGGGTTACCGAATGTAGGAAAATCGACATTATTCAACGCGGTCAGCAACAGCGCCAAAGCGCAGGCCAGCAACTACCGCTTTTGTACCATTGAACCCAATGTGGGACTGGTGGATGTGCCCGACGAGCGCCTGCACAAACTGGCAGAGCTGGTAAAGCCCAACCGCATCGTGCCCACGCAGATCGAGATTGTGGATATCGCCGGCCTGGTGCGCGGCGCCAGCAAGGGCGAAGGCCTGGGTAATAAGTTTCTCGCCAACATCCGCGAAGTGGATGCCATCATTCACGTGATACGCTGTTTCGAAGATGAAAACATCCTGCGCGAGGAAGGTTCTATCAATCCCGTAGGCGATAAAGAGATCATCGACATAGAACTGCAGCTGAAAGACCTCGAGAGCGTAGAGAAAAAAATCAGCCGCATCGAAAAACAGGCCCGCCTCGACCCGAAATTCAAAGCTGAATACGAAGTATTGCTTCGCTGTAAAGAACACCTGGAAAAAGGAAAAAATATCCGTGAGCTGGAATTAACCAAAGAAGAAAGACCCGCTATCGCCGATCTTTTTCTTTTAACCGAAAAACCCGTGCTCTATGTAGCCAACGTTGACGAGGCCAGCATGCATACCGGCAACAAATTTTCCGATGCTTTGAAAGAAGCCGTGAAAAATGAAAATGCCGAAGTGATTATCATGAACAACTCCATTGAAGCACAGATCGCCGAAATGGAAGATCCCGCCGACAGGCAAATGTTCATGGAAGAATATAAAATGGCCGAACCCGCGCTGAACCGGCTTATTCGTTCCACTTATAAATTGCTTAACCTCTACACCTACTTCACCGCAGGCGTACAGGAAGTGCGCGCGTGGACCATCCATGCCGGCTGGAAGGCTCCGCAGGCCGCCAGCGTTATTCATACCGATTTTGAAAAAGGCTTCATAAAAGCAGAGGTGATCAACTATGACGATTTTATTACGTATGGGTCAGAGGCTGCTTGCAGAGAGGCTGGTAAATTGCGAATTGAGGGTAAGGAATATGTGGTGAAGGATGGAGATGTGATGCATTTCAGGTTTAATGTGTAGAGAGGAAATTGCTTCCCCCCCCCTTTTTATTCAATAGTACAATTTCCTGCATTATAGTTTTCGAAAACCCTGTTCAGGTAATTCTTAATGTTATAGTTGCCGCTGTCAGTAGTATCGCCGGCTTAAAAAAAATCCCGCCTCGCAGCGGGATTCTCTTTATCAACAATCATCTTATAACCTATCAAAAAACATTATACCCAAATCCAACATAATACAAACCACCCACACTCGGATTACCAAAAGCACTGGTATAATATTTATTCAGCAGGTTAGTTCCGCCAATCTTGATCATGCTCTTGATGGCAGGAATGCGATAGCTCACCTGAGCATCCAAAGTGCCGAAAGAAGGAATATCACCGGTACCAAAGGTTCCCTGCCATAATACTTCATCCTGCCAGCGATAGAGAATGTTGAAGCCCCAGTTGGTATTGCCGATACGGTCATTGCTGAACGTAAGGTTGTAACGGAACTTTGGAGTGTTAAAGAATGTTACAAGATCATCGTCCACATCACTCAGCTTGTCGCCCGAGAAGTTGGCTCCAACTTCATAACCCTTGCCAAGACGATAGCTGAGACTGAAGCCCCAACCAATAGCCTTTACAGGATCGGGCGAGTTCACCACAAATGAATAGTTGTCGGTAGTGAACGGGCTTGCGAGGTCAACAGCTGCCTGCGCGGGATCGCCGCTTTTGCCACGGCCTACTGCACGACGGCCGATGAAATCTTTGTACTCGCTGAAGTAAACATACGCATCCACGAGGAAGCTGCGGGTAACCAGTCCACGGAAACCCACTTCAAACGAGTTAGCGATTTCCGGTTTTATCCGGGGGAAGTCTGACACCACCAGCCTGGTGGGATCGGGGCTGCCGGCAGCAATACTCTGTCGATAAGCTACGATACTTTCCGCTGTAAATGCAGGATTAGTATTGAATTTATAATAATCGATGAAATCCGGCATACCTCCTATCAACACACTCGCGGGTGTTTGCAGGTTGATCCACTGGTCTTGTGTTGATGGGAAACGATACGCCTGCTGGTAAGAAAGACGGAAATTGTTATCCTTCGCCACCTTGATCAATGCAGTAGCGCGGGGAGTAAATCTTCCATCGAAGTTTTGATTCTTATCGTAGCGGCCCGAAACAGTCAGTTTCACGATATCGCGATATACCCATTTTTGCAATTGCAGGTAACCACCCACTTCATTCACGCCGATGGTGCCGGCAGTGTCGGCAAAGATGGTTCCGCGTGAATTCAGCACAAAGCGGCGGAAGTTGGCACCCACCAGTACTTCGGCAAATTTCACGTAGTCGGTCAGGTTCAGCTGTCCTTCAAAATGCCACATGTCCGTAGCATCATTAAACTTAGCACCTGTACCACTTCCATCGATAGGACGGTTAACGGCGTTGTTGAATGCCTGCTCAAATTCGGGTGTGCCCGGCAGAAAGCGGCCTGCATCGGCGGCAGCCCTGGCAGCAGCATGCGCCTGCGCATCGGAAGCGCCCTGCAACCTCGCACCCGCATAGGTAGCAGTGTACAAGGGAAACCAGTCTTCATTTTTTCTCCAGGCATTGTTGATGGCCACGGCAGCGGTGGTAGCTGTATAGGCATCACCTGAATTTTCCTGGATGGTATAAGCACGCAGGAACCAGTTTTTGGCTTTCAATTCCAGTTTGTACTGACCCATCTTCAGGTTCTTGATAGCATAGCGGTCGGCGCCGGTGTAAACTGTTGTACCAGTGCCCCAGTTGCCGGCCAGGATCGCTTCAATATCGTCGGTAATCTTATAATGCAGCGCGCCGGAGAGTTTTACATTGTAGGTGTTATAATCAACCAGGTCATTTTCATTATAACCCGTACGACTTACATTCTGGTTGCCGAAATAACCTTGTGCAAGGCCATTGGCCAGGATATAAAGCGGTCCATAAACCGGATCACTGGCGTAAAAACCTACTATTTCTGCCTGAGTAGGCTGGCGTCCCAGCATGGTGGCAAGCTGTTGAACTACTGAAGGCAGCGTGGGATTTTGCGGTCCGAAAATTCCCGCCTGGGCAAGGGCAGCCATATTGGCGCTGGCCTCATCACCAAACACGTTTACACCGTCATAGTTGGGATCGGTCTGGCGGTTGCCGTCTTTCAGCGAGCTGAACACGTTATTGCGCTCCAGGTTGCGGTAATCGGTGGCTTGCCAGTCGTCGGCTTTTACCAGTTGCGCGCTCACACGAAACGCAAAACGGTCCCCCACCTTCTTGGCCCAACGCACTGCCCAGTCATAGAATGGTTTGGTACTGGTGTTGGGATCATTCAAATGCATCATGCCCTGCTTGATATGAAAACTGAGTCCCTGGTATTTGAAAGGACTCTTACTGGTCATCAACAAAGTGCCGTTCATGCCACCTGAACCATACAAGGCTGAAGAAGCGCCTTGCAGCAACTCTACGTTGTCAACGTCCAGCTCAGTGAGACCTACAATATTACCTACGGCGAAATTGAGACCGGGCGCCTGGTTGTCCATACCATCCACCAGTTGATTAAAGCGCAGGTTTCCACTGCCATTAAATCCGCGTGTGCTGATAGTGCGGAAGGTGAGACTGGAAGTGGTAAGATCAACCCCCTTCAGGTTGGCGATCTGGTCATAATAATTAGGCGCGGCCGCCACTCTTATGGCCTGCGAACTCATTCGTTCGATAGACACAGGTGATTCAAGAATTCTTTCCGGCACGCGGCTGGCAGAGACAACGACTTCCGCACCCAGGCTGGAAGCCGGAACAAAATTTACATTGACGGTTTCATTGGCATCCGTTACGTTCACTTCCTGGGGTTCAAAACCAATTGAAGTGAAAACAAGGATAAATGGCGGATTGCGGTTCGTGGTAAGCCTGAAAAAACCCTTTTCATCGGTAAATGTGCCCGCGCCGGTTCCTTTAATAGTTACGGATACGGCGGCAACAGGTTCCTGGGTAAGACTGTTCTTCACGGTGCCGCTGACAGTAGTTTGAGCGAATGCGGTTCCCGCTGTGGCACTGATTAATAACAGCACCATCAGATAACGGCGACTTTTTCTCATAATGGAAGTATTTCGTTAATGTTTTAGGATGCAGGTTGCCTGGCACTCGATATATAGCAAAATAACTTTTTTGGTACTGATCCTGAAATTTTATTTTACGGTAATTAACTTCGGGCCCATGAATAATTTGCAATTTCCCGGACAAACCGGATTCTACAGGGGAAAAGTTCGCGATGTTTACACCATAAAGGACAAATTTCTTGTAATGATTGCATCGGATCGTATTTCTGCATTCGATGTTATTTTACCGCGCCCCATACCTTATAAGGGACAGGTATTAAATCAGATTGCTGCATGGATGTTGAGGGCCACGGCAGATATTTGCCCTAATTGGCTCATTGATGTTCCCGCACCTAATGTTTCCATTGGGAAAAAATGCGTTCCTTTCAGGATAGAAATGGTTGTAAGAGGCAACCTTACCGGTCATGCCTGGCGAACCTACAACTCAGGAAAGCGGGTGCTCTGCGGCGTTACTATGCCCGAGGGACTAAGAGAAAACGACTATTTTCCCACCCCCATCATCACACCTTCCACCAAGGCCGAAGCCGGACATGATGAAGATATTTCCCGCGATGAAATTATTGCCCGGGGAATTGTAAGCGCCAAGGACTGGGAAGTGCTGGAAAGTTACACTTTGCAACTATTTTCCCGCGGAAAAGAAATTGCCGCCAAACGCGGATTGATCCTGGTTGATACCAAATATGAATTCGGCAAGATCGGCGATACCATTTATTTAATGGATGAAATTCACACACCCGACAGCTCTCGCTATTTTTATGCTGATGGTTTCGAGGAAAGACAAAAGAAAGGCGAACGCCAGAAACAATTGAGCAAAGAGTTCGTGCGCGAATGGCTTATCGACAACAATTTCATGGGCAAGGAAGGACAAAGCGTACCGGAAATGACCGATGAATGGATCAATACCATCAGCCAGCGCTATATTGAGTTGTATGAAAAAGTGATCGGCGAGCCTTTCAAACCCGAAAACCTGGGCGAAGAAGAAACAAAGCAACGAATAATAAGCGCTTTGGAAAAACTGTAAATCCACTGGCATGAATCCCGACCAAATCTTCAGCCTCTGCAATACCATTGCAATGGCGGGCTGGATCATACTGATACTGCTGCCATTCTGGTTTCATTCCGATAAATTCATACTCGGCATCATTATCGCTTTGTTGGGTATCGTGTATGCCTGGCTGGTATTGAGTTCATTCAATTTCGGGGATATAAAAAAATTCGGTAGCCTTGACGGTGTCTTGGAACTGTTCCAAAACCCGGTGATGGTAACAGCCGGTTGGGTACATTACCTGGCCTTCGATCTGCTGGCCGGCATATTCATTAAGCGAAACGGTATAAAGCATAATATCCCCCACTGGCTGCTGGTGCCGTGTTACCTGTTTACATTTATGTTTGGACCTGTCGGACTGGTAGTATATCTCCTTATCCGCTGGACTAAAGCAAAGAACTATTTTGCTTCAAATTTTTGACTTACAACTAAAAATCGTAATTCATCCGCATCGCCAAAATAATTGTGCGGTCGGGAAATTATTTTTGGGCCATGAAAAAGGTACTTGTTATGGGCGCCACCGGTATGATCGGCAAACCCGTGACCCGCGTATTGCTGCAATCGCCTTACGATATCACTATAATGGCCCGTGACGAGAAAAAAGCAAAGGGCATCTTTCCCGAAGCCAACATTGTTTATGGCGATGTGTTCGATCCCTTCAGCCTTTTGCCGGTATTGGAGGGAAAAGATATCGTGTATATCAGCATCGGGCCCGAACGCAATCCCCGCAAGGGCGACCGCATGGCCGAAGAAGAAGGCTTAGACAACATTGTGGAAACAGCAAAACAGGCCGGCGTAAAAAGACTGGTATTTTTATCATCACTGGTTCAGCGTTACAACAATACCAACGGCTTTCATTGGTGGATATTCGACATCAAACAACGCGCGATAGAAAAGATCAAAAATTCCGGTCTCGCCTATACTATTTTTTATCCTTCCTCTTTTATGGAAAATTTCGACCAGTTGATGATGAAGGGCAATAAGCTGATGCTGGCGGGAAAATCAATGGCGCCCATGTATTTCATCGCCGGTAAAGATTATGGAGAGCAGGTATTAAAATCATTTTCCTTACCCGATCATATCAGCAAGGAATACGCTGTGCAGGGTCCTGAAGCCTACAACTGGGACGATGGCTGTCGTGTATTCATCGAAAATTTCACCGCGAGAAAATTATCGGTCATGAAGGCGCCGCTCGGATTGCTGAAGATGATGGCGCCATTTAGCCGAGGGGCAAGCTATGGGGCAAAAATCCTGGAAGCACTCAACAACTACCCAGAAAAATTCGAAAGCCAGTCTACCTGGGATGAACTCGGCAAACCCACTACCACCATCAAGGATTATGCGCGTGCCGTAAGTGAAGAACTTAAAAACAAGTAGTGGCTGGTGACAAGAGGAATTTCCTACCTTTCGAGTATGAAAATCCTTTTCCCCTTCTTACTGGCGGCCTTTCCCCTGGCTGGCTTTGGCCAAAACGAACATTACCTGCTGATCGGCACGTATACCGGCGGCAAAAGCGAAGGCATTTATGTGTATAAATTCAATAGCAATACCGGCGATGCCGGTTATGTGAGCGTAGCTAAAACGAGCAACCCCTCCTATCTCGCCGTTTCTCCCGATAAGAATTTCGTATTTGCGGCCAATGAAGAAGGAAACGATAAAGGCAGTGTTTCTGCATTTTCATTTAATAAGGAAAATGGCACGCTGAGTTTTATTAACAAACAACCCAGTGGCGGCGATCATCCTTGTTATGTGGATGTAGATAAGAGCGGGAAATGGGTGGCTGTAGGCAATTATTCCGGCGGCAGTTTTTCGGTGATGCCCATTATGGTGAACGGTTCGCTCGGTTCTCCGCAAACCGTCAACCACAAAGGCAGCGGACCCGACAAAGCAAGACAGGAAAAAACGCACGTGCACGCCACGGTGTTTGCGAAAGACAACAAGCATCTTTTTGTGCCCGACCTTGGCATCGACCAGGTAATGATCTATACATTCAACCCCGGCAGCGGCAAACTAAACGCCACCGGTTCTATCCGCACCGAGCCCGGAACCGGACCACGACATTTCACCTTTCATCCTTCCTATAAATTTGCCTACCTGGTAGAAGAACTTACCGCCACCGTGTCGGCCTGGCAATACAAGAATGGCAAGTTCAGTTTTATTCAACGCATTGCCGCCACACCCGCCGATTTTACCGGCACTAAATCCGGCGCCGACCTGCATGTTTCTCCCGACGGAAAATTCTTGTACGCTTCTGTCCGCGACGAATCCAACACCATCGCCATTTTTTCTATCAATGAAAAAACAGGTAAACTAACGCTGACAGGTAGTCAAAGCACACTCGGTAAGACGCCGCGCAATTTCAGTCTCGACCCTTCCGGTAATTTTCTCCTCGTCGCCAATCAAAACAGCGACAACATTATCATCTTCAGAAGAAATAAAAACACCGGCCTGCTGGAAGATACCGGCAAACGAATTGAAGTGGGCAACCCCGTGTGTATAAAATGGATCTCTGACTGACCGACGAAAATGGATGCCTGTTGCCTGTTCACATTCAACATTCAATATTCAACGTTGGGTGATCCGGGTTCACTTTTGCATTGTAAAGCGGCAGTCGCGGCCTGATGGCTTTTGACTTATTGAAAATATTTCTGCCGAGGTCTTTTCCTTTACGCGCGGCTTTTCTTTGTTCTTCGGGCAGTTTCAATATCTGCTGGCATTCGGTGCTGCAGCAGCCGTCATATTTTTTCCTGCATTCTTCACACTGGATGAAAAGCATGTGACAACCTTCGTTGGCGCAGTTCACATGTGTGTCGGCCGGCTTGCCGCATTGGTGACATACGGCGATAATATCGTTGGTGATACGCTCGCCGAGACGTTCATCGAACACAAAGTTCTTACCGATGAATTTGCTTTCCAGTCCTTTTTCTTTTATCTGTCTTGCATAATTGATGATGCCGCCTTCCAGGTGAAATACGTTTTTAAAGCCCTTATGCAGCATGTAGGCGCTGGCTTTTTCGCAGCGGATGCCGCCGGTGCAATACATGATAATGTTGGCGTCTTTCTTATCCTTCAGCATATCCACGGCCATGGGCAATTGCTCGCGGAAGGTATCGCTGGGCACTTCCACGGCTCTTACGAAATGTCCCACCTCGTACTCATAATGGTTGCGCATATCCACCACGATGGTATTGGGATCTTTCAGCATTTCGTTCATCTGCTCTGCGTTTACGTAGCGGCCGCGCCTGCTCATATCGAAATCGGGATCATCAATACCATCGGCCACAATTTTCGGGCGCACTTTTACTTTCAGCACCCAAAACGATTTGCCATTGTCGTCTACCGCGATATTGATGCGCATACCGTTCAGTTCGGGAATACTGTACAGATACTCGCGCAACGCTTCAAATTTGCTTTGCGGTACACTGGCCTGCGCATTGATACCTTCATGCGCCACATAGATACGGCCAAACACATGCAGCTCTGAAAGCCGCAGGTAAAACTCATCACGAAATTGCCGGGGATCAGCTATAGGAAAATACCTGTAAAAGGAAATAGTGGTGCGGGGCTCAGTTTCCTGGTACAAACGCTCCTTCAGCTCCTTGTTGGAGATGCGGTTATGTAAAAAAGCCATATTGGTAAATTTTTGCGACCGCATGCCGGGCGGTCAAAAATTTGTAAACGCCGCGAAGATACGAAAAATTGGTGGCGGGTTTCGGGTTTAGGGTGTAGCGTGAAGGGTGAAGCGGGATGTGGGTGAGTGGCCCTGTGAGTGGCTCACCGGTGAGGTGGGCCACCTGTCACCCTATCGACTATTGGAGGTAGGCGCCTTTGATGGCGTTGGATTCTACATCCACGTATATGTGTTCCTGCAGCGTGGTGGCGACAGAGAGGCCTACGTAGTCGGTTTTGACGGGGTATTTTTTGTGCGTGCGCTCAACCAGGGCGAGGGTTTGAATTTTGCGGGGATGATATTCGAGAAAAGGTTTCATGGCGTAGAGCATGGTCTTGCCGCTGTTAGCAACATCGTCGATAACGATGATGACCTTATCGTTGAAATCCGGCGAAGAGCTGAGGGTTATTTCGCGGGGATGCTTTTTATCGAGTGTGATATCAATAATTGTTGTTTTAATGCTGCTGATACCCGCGAGCAGCTGCTGAATGTTTCGGGCTATCACGCTGCCGCGGTCGTGGATGCCGGCGAGAATAATTTCCTGCTCATCCAGGTTATTTTCGAGTATTTCATAAGCCATGCGTTGCAGCTTCTTCGCAGCGGTCTGTTCGTCGAGAATATAGTTTTTTGCCATAATTTTTCAATGATTACCGGCGAGATTTCGTGGAGAATTCTCATAATGGAATTCTTGTAGTGGAAATCTCAGGAACCAAGATACAAGAACCGGATAAAATCCGATAAAAAAATTCCAATACATGGCCCTTTTCTAAGTTTCCCCGCGGGCATTTAATTTCATTATCTTAGTACCTCCAATTCCGTCTCATGTCATATATCCAACAAATCCTCTTTATTGCCGCCTTCGCATTTGCCGTATGGTTGTTTGCAAAAAACATCATGAGGGTAAGACGCAATATTTTGCTGGGCACCCCAACACCCTTGTATAACGATCGGCCGGGGGAGCGATGGAAAAATGTGTTGCTGCTGGCATTCGGACAAAAAGTGATGTTCCGCTACCCTCTTGTTGCCCTGCTGCACCTGATGATCTACCTGGGGTTTATCATCATTAATATCGAGGTGCTGGAGATAATTGTGGATGGAGTGGCCGGTACACACCGCATCTTCTATGGCCTGGCGCCGGGATTATATGCCGGCTTGATCAACGCTTTTGAATTCCTCGCCATACTGGTACTTTTCTCCTGTATTGTATTTCTGATCCGCAGAAATATAATCAGGGTAAAACGCCTCAATACCCGCGATCTTGAAGGCTGGCCGAGACGCGACGCGAATTACATACTTATTACAGAGTGCATACTGATGACGTTGTTTCTCACGATGAATGCATCAGACGCCATTCTGCAATCGAGAAATTACGGCCACTATGCCGAAGCGCAGACGGGGAGTTTTATGTTTTCCCAATGGCTGCAACCTTTGCTGAATGGTCTGACTAGCGAAACGCTTGTAGTTGTGGAGCGCACCGCCTGGTGGCTGCATATACTCGGCATACTGGCTTTCCTGAATTACCTGGTTATTTCGAAGCACCTGCATATCATACTGGCATTTCCCAATGCTTACTATGCGCGACTGTCGCCCAAGGGTAAGATGAAAAATATGCCCGAGGTGCAAAACGAAGTGCTCTATGCGATGGAGCCTGATAAAGCACCCCAGGATGCCACCCCTCCCGAAAAATTCGGCGCCAAAGATGTGTTCGATCTCAGCTGGCGCAACCTGCTCGATGCATACAGCTGCACAGAGTGCGGCCGTTGCAGCGCGGCTTGTCCGGCCACCATCACCGGCAAATTGCTCTCGCCCCGCAAGATTATGATGGACACCCGCGACCGCCTCGAGGACGTGGGCAGAAATATCAATAAAAACGGCCAGTTTGTTGACGACGGCAAAAAATTACTGCATGATTATATTTCTGTAGAATCACTCCGCGCCTGCACCAGCTGCCAGGCCTGCGTACAGGAATGCCCCGTAAGCATCAGTCCGCTCGAAATCATTCTCGAACTCCGCCGTTCCCTCATCATGGAAGAAAGCGATGCCCCCCAGGAATGGAACAGCATGTTCAGCAACATCGAAAATAATTTTGCCCCCTGGAAGTTTTCGCCCGACGAGCGAGACGCATGGACCCGGTAAAAAAAGCCCCCGACACTCCGGGGGACTTTCTTTCACCAAAACAACACTAATGAATATTGAGTGATTTACCGAATAACTTACAGAAGTGGCATTACAAAGTTTAAACGCTGGAGCTCGGGTTTTGGTGTAGTAGCAGTATTGACTTAAAACAAATTATTTAAGCCTTTGCGGTTCACTAGCTTAAGGCATCCTTCCGGCGGAGCATTTTGATCAGCAGAATGGTGGCAGTGATGGCGAAGATGGAACCGATTACCCATTGTACCACATCCTGGTTGGCATTGAGCGAATCTACGATCAGGCGGCCGCCGAAAATAAAACAGGCAAAGCCGGTGAATGTGCCGAGACCTATGCCGCAGATGTAGAAATTATAATAGTCGTTGCGCGGCAGCAGAATATTCTTTGAAAAAAGGGCGGCGCTCCAGCCAAACCAGAAAGGAATTTGCACCGGGTTGATGGCGCTCATCATAGTACCCAGCCAAAAACGGTGAATAGTATTGGAAAGAATTACGTTTTTTTTCACGTGCGGATCGGCCGCGGCTACAAAGCTGCTCACCGCAAGCGCGGCAATAATCACAACAGTGGCCCATTCCAGGTAACGAAATAACTTCTTTCTCTTCCTTACCCAGTCCATGGCCACCAGCGACACGCGCACATACGCCATTTCCACGATCATCACGCCAAGAGCAAAATAGATGCCCGGGCGGATACCGTCACTTACCGCTATCTGCATAGCAGCCACATTCATCGATCCCAGCGGCAGCGTGCCGAGGAAACTGATGAACATACCAGTAGTAAAGATGCGGAACAGGCGCATAAGTTTGTTTGTTACTCCGGCATTTCCTCCAATATCCTATCATACCTCTTCGATTCCCGGAACATGTCAATACCTTCTTTAAAAGTCAAATACCTGTGACCCTTTTTATGATTCATCCTGCTAATTCTCCACAAAATAATCCAATGCCTGACAATCTCCTTCCACGCATAGAATAGTGAATGCTTGGGATCATACATATGCGTGGGCTCGCTGCCGGCGCCATTGACTTCAATGATGCAAAAGTTTTTTCCCTGTTTCAATAAATCCCAGCTCTCATAGCGAATGTCGAGGCGACCAAAATAAAAACCGGGAATTTCTTTGCAAAGATTGTCTATCACTGTAGTCAGCTCTTCGTCTATCAGATGCGAATCGTCCAGGAATTTAGCGCCGCGGGCGTGATTGCCATAAGGGGAAACAATTTTGCTTTCACCGGCAGGCAGCACTTCATCCAGTTGCTCGCCATGAATACGTTCAAGCGCAGAAAAATACATGATCGCTCTGCTGTCGCGCCGCAACAACTCGCGCAGGCTGCTTTTTCCGTCGCCAGTCACAGTTAAGAATTCTTTTCTCACAATTCCACTCACCACACCACGGTCCTTATCGGGATAGCGGTAATAGAAAATACCCGCTTCTTTTTTATAAGAAACAAATTCCTGGATATGGAAATCCATGAAAGCCTTCTTCACATATTCCCGTACATCTTCGGCGTTTCGCAAAGTTTTTACACCGCGGCCGCGACCGCCAATATTGGGCTTGCCGATAAGCGGGTACTGCATTTGGGCAGCCTGTAATTCTGCCAAAACCTTTTCGGCATCGGCTGGTGCGCTGAAGAATATCGTTTTAGGATGCTTTTCGGGCGGAATGATTGAAACAATATCTTTCTTGGATTCTCCTACAAATCCACCATTCTTGATGGAGGGATTGGAAGCGACAAAGAAGAAAAACGAACGTGCGCGCAGGCAGAGGAAAAACCAGATCGGGTATATCCAGGTATATACCGCCGCAAAACTCCAGTATTCCCAATTAAATAACCGAATGAAAAAAGGACGGTGAAAGATGCGCTGTACGACATTCATTATCGGCCTACCATTGATTTTTCAAAAGCCAGGTCCTGGTGCCAGGTTTTTCTTTGCTGCACATCCACGTATTGCATGCTCACGCGGTGATCGGTGATGGCCATGGAAGTAACGCTGACCGTAAACACCAGCCCGTCGCGGTTCATCATCAGATCGTTGTGCTTGTCGCCATCGCCGGTAAACTGGTGAAAGTGCAATATATCCTGCTGGCCAGGCTGCGGATTTTTGCGCAGCCAGGCAGTAAACCATTGTTTCCGCCGGTCGATCACTTCTTCGTCGTAAAGCGTCACCGACGACCATATATGCGGTTTGGAACTGTTGAGTTCGTGGTGAATCTTATTTTGTCCATCCCATCGGCATTCAAACAAATGGCCGTCGTCCCAGATCACGGCGGTAAAAGGTTCGATATTGTTCAGGTTTACCGCCAAAAAGCTGTTGTACGCCGTGCGGCCTTCAATAAGATCGAGCAGTATCAATCCGCGGCTTTTGCGATAAGGGGGACTGGGGGTGTGGCGTACACGTCCGCCGTTCAGGAAAATGATGGCATTGCCATTTTCATGGGCTGCGATCCAGGTTCCACCGGCATCGCCATCTTTCGGAAATAATATTTTCCCTGAGGGAAACGGATACACCGCCGGCGGCAGTGCTGGCGATCGCCAATGTTTTTCATCCCGGTTTGAAGTGAGATAAATTCTATCCGCCGCAGGGATAAAAGTTACTGTGCACATTGTTTTCGATACTTAACGGTAGAGGATGCTACGCCAAAATCCTCCGGCAGTTGTATGGTAGAAACTTCATTGATGCCCACACGAATCAGAGCCATGTGGTGTATCGTGTGCTCAAGGTTATAAGCTATTTCGCGATTATAGTTGGTGTCGAAACGAATGGGATCGGATGAATGATCATCATAAGAAGCTTCCAGTGTAAGGGCTTTATTTTCCTTACTAAGACCACTATGAATTTCTTTCAGAAGGCGGGCGGCCAGTTCTTTGTCCTGTTCGATGGTCGTGTCGCGCTTTCTCTTTTCATAGTTCACCACTCCTTCTTCGTAACCTTTCTCCAGGCACTGAAACAACTCTATGATATGACGAACATGCTGTCCGATAGTGTTATTGAATAAAGACTTACAGGGCGTACTATATTGCTCACTGCTTAGTTGACTGAGGGAGTCGGCCAGTTGAACAAATACGTTATTAACAGCTTGTTGTAATTGCATCGGTCAGTTTTAATTCCTGCAAAATAAGATTATTTTCCTATTAAGAATTCTCTGCTAGTTGGTTTTAATGTTGAAAATCGACGAGTTACGTCATTTCTCACCAGTTCCGGGAGCATGCCAGGCAAATGCCCAACACCCTTCGGCGTAGCGGTAAAGGGGAATGAAACGACCCAGGCCTTGCCTCTAATAATCAGCTTTCCAAATATAAATAATGTACCGGGTTTTGTGTTCTGCGAGATTTTAACAGAAAACGACCCTGTATGTGGATAGTTTTCTACGCCCGAAACCTTATTAAATGATTGCTGCGAAAGTTGGCATCCTGCGCCTTTGCAGTCATTGATAGCACTGTAACCGTAAGCCAAATGGATAGTATTTTCATAAATACTAGTTGGAGTGCCGCAAAGCTAACAGGAGTGCTTTCAGTGAAATGCCCACTGCGCGACAGTAACCACGTGATAGCTGGCGGATATGTTTTCATGGGTGAAAACCTTCTCAACTTTGCTTTGCACGCATTTTTGATATATTTGAGCGTTAAAGCACTATCTGATATGCATATAAAAACGATGGCAGAATGGGCTTCGGAAGGTAAATCACCTGATATTTTATTTTGGGTAGGATGCGCCGGCAGTTTCGACCAGCGGGCGCAGAAAATCACGAAGGCCTTTGCCATGATTCTGACGAAGACGGGTATCGACTTCGGCATATTGGGTAAAGAAGAGATGTGTACCGGCGATCCGGCACGTCGTGCAGGCAATGAATTTCTCTTCCAGATGATGGCATACCAGAATGTGAATGTGTTGAACAATTACGGGGTAAAAAAAATTGTGACTGCCTGTCCACATTGCTTCAATATTTTAAAAAATGAATACCCCGAGTTGGGCGGTCAATACGAGGTGATTCATCACACCACTTTTCTGCAACAACTGATCGACGAAGGAAAAATAAAGCTGAAAGAAGGCGGCAGCTTTAAGGGCAAGCGCATTACCTATCATGATAGCTGTTACCTGGGTCGCTCCAACAATATTTACGAAGCTCCGCGCAAAGTGCTGGAAGCCCTGGATGCCGAGCTCGTTGAAATGAAACGTTGTCGCAGCAATGGCTTGTGCTGTGGCGCGGGCGGCGCGCAGATGTTCAAGGAAGAGGAAAAAGGGACGCACCGCATCAACGAAGAGCGCGTACAGGAAGCCATTGGCACCGGCGCCAACGTGGTGGCTTCTGCCTGTCCGTTCTGCAATACCATGCTCACCGATGGCGTAAAATCAAAAGAAAAAGAAGGTGATGTGCAGGTGCTGGATGTAGCCGAACTGGTGGCTATGAGCTTATGAGTTGATCATTTCTACCTGCAAAGACTCTCTGACCGCGATACCGGCCGGCAACTGTTGCTGCTTCTTCGCAATCTTATTTTTCTTCCTTCTGCCCCACCAGATGTAGAATCCTGTAACAGGCAGACTAGCCGCAATCAGGCTCGCAAAGAATGCTATAATCTTGGTAGTAATGCCGCCGATGGCGCCTACATGCAGATCATAGTTCATGCGCATTATCTTATCAGCCACGCTGGCAGTTTCAAATCTTCCGTAAATATGATTGACATCGATCTCCTCTAAAGTTTGCTGATCAAAATAACGGTAGTCAATCTTCCAGTATGTGCCTGCATCGGGATTAGCGCCTGCACCGATGGCCATAGAGTCGTCGTGCGGGTAATGCACTTCAATGGTCTCGGCATTGGCGTATTCGGCCTTCATGAGTTCATACACGCGATCAATCGCCGGGATATCGGCTGCTATGGCCTGCTTTCCGACAGGTTCATAAAATTCGGTCATCTGTTCACCGCCCGAAGCGGTCCAATACACTGTCCTGGCAAACCACTGAAAGCCGAACACCAGCCCCGTGAGTGCAATGAAGATGGCCACCCAGGTCATATAGAAACCAAACACATTGTGCAGGTCGTAGTTCACGCGGCGCCAGCGGGCATTCCACCTGATGGTGAAGCGCTGTTTACGCGCGGCTTTATTACGCGGCCACCAGAGTATGATTCCCGTGATCATCATGATCACGAAGATGAGCGTAGCGGTGGAGACAATGGGTTGGCCGATATGCGGCGGCAACCAGAGGTAGTAATGGCCATTGATAACGATGCGGAAAAAGTCTTTGGCCATATCCTTTACCTTCAGCACTTCGCCACTGTAAGGGTTTACATAAACAATGTAGTAATATTCTTCCGGCAGATACTGGTAAAATGTCACTTTAGCAGCCTCGCCCTTCTCACCATAGGTCACGCTGTGCAGCAGTTTATCGGGCAACTGGGCCTGTGCTATACGGCCGAGCGCCGATGGCGGCAGAAATTCCTTCTGCCGGGGCTCCACATAAGCATAGGTTTGCGTCACGCTTTCTATCTCGCGTTGAAATGCCAGGATGCATCCCGTGATTCCCAGGAACACGACGATCAGGCCAGATGAAAGCCCGAGCCATAAATGAATTTTCCTTACCAGTTTTTTAACCATAACCGGGCGCAAAACTACCTGAAAATGAGCGGGACCATTTTCAAAAAGCGGAAAAATTGGTTTCGCAATGCGAAAACCACGGGACTTTAAGGGAGAAAGTCCAAACTGCCATCAAAAGTTCCGCCCTGGCCCGCAATCCGCCCGAAAGATTCCGCGATAACCCTGCATCAACCGGTAAGAACTATTACAATGCCCTAAATAATTCAGTACCATACGAGTTACATAACCCAAAAATTATAAGAAGCTCCGGCTCCAATAAAGAGCACATTTGCGGCCGCGATAGAGTTTTGGGCGTGTTGAACTAACTTTGTCCCATGAACTTAAACTATCATGATCAGTTGCCGGCCGATTTTGCCCCGGATTCCCGTGTGTGGATTTACCAGGCCAGCCGCTTATTTGGCCTTGCCGAGGTATTGAAGGTGGAAGAAATGCTGAACAATTTTGTCTCCAAATGGCAATCTCACGGCTCCCCTGTCAAGGGTTATGCTAATGTCTTTTTCGGGCAGTTTGTAGTGCTGATGGCCGACGAGCGCGCCACCGGCGTCAGCGGTTGCAGCACCGACAGCTCGGTGAGACTGATCAAACAAATTGAGCAGACTTTTAATGTTAATATGTTCGACCGCACCTCGCTGGCTTTTGTAGTAAAGGACAAAGTGCAGTTGCTGCCACTGGCGCAACTACAATATGCCATGGATAACCAGTTTATTTCACCTGATACACTTTACTTCAACAACCTGGTGCAGACAAAAGCAGAACTCGAGCAGAAATGGATTGTTCCGATTAAGGAAAGCTGGCTGAAGACAAGGATTAGCATGCCGCAGGGACTTTGATTTTCCCTGTACCGCTAAATCATAATCTTGATCACCATTGCAACTGCTGCAACGGTGGCAACGAATTGAGCAAGGCGTGGCCAAAGCGTTGCACGCAGTTATTGTCGAGAATCAAGAAAAACTAACGGTATGGCGTATTCTAAAACAACATGATGAAGGCTGTGCCCTGCCCTTCGATCGATTGTACCTGGATGTTACCCCGGTGCAGCATCATGATCTGCTTACAGAGACTTAAACCGATGCCGCTGCCATTTTTCTTTGTACTGAAGAATGGAACGAAAATTTTATCAACCACCTCGGCGGGCATTCCAATACCGTTGTCGGTAACCTTCAGCACCGTCTTGCGGTTGGGAGCAGCATAAGCCGAAAGAATAATACGCGGCTCCTGGCGGTCTTTCACCGCTTCAATGGCATTCACAATAAGATTGATCAACACCTGCTCCACCAGGTTGGTATCGACCTCCAGTTGCAGGTCGGGATCTTTGAGGATAATTTCCAGCTCGATATTTTTCTGCGCCATCGTGGGCTGCATCAGCTGGTGCATGTTTTCAAACAGATCGCGCACGTAAACCTTTTGGAGGTTGAGCGTAGTGATCTTATTCAGGTTGCGGTAAGTTTCAGCAAATTTCAACAAGCCTTCGCTCCTGCGTTTGATGGTATCAATACCTAATTCAAGATCGTCCATGGAGCCCGGCTCCGTTTCCGACTCCTTCTTATTTTGCTGCAGGCGGTGTTTCAGCGTCTCGGCCAGCGAAGAGATCGGCGCCACCGAGTTCATGATTTCGTGCGTCATCACACTCAGCAGTTTTTGCCAGGCTTTCGATTCCGTTTCATCCAACGCTTCGTTCACGTTCTGGAATGCGATCAGTTTGTATTTCTGTCCATCAGTCTGGAACGTAGTGGCCGACAGCAGCACCTTAAACGAATCTTTTTCCCGGTGCGCGATCGCCACCTTATTGTCGCCCGGGCGCAGCACCATAATTTCCCTGTATAAATCATTGTCGCGCCGCTGCAGGCTGTGGATGGTCTTGAGATAAGGCAACTGCAACATTCTCTTCAGCGATTCATTCATCCAAATCACTTCACCATTCTGCTCTTTGTAGGAAAGTATGCCCGTATCGATCAGTTCCAGGATTTTCTGCAAATATTGGTATTGCGTTTCCCTTTCCTTACTGATTACCTTAAACGTAGTATTGATCTCATTAAAGCCCTTGCGCAACGGCTGCAGTTCCACCGGCGCATGCTTCACGTCGAAGTATCTTGAAAAATCGCGGTAATGAATCGACTCCACAAACTGATCGAGCTCCATATGCGCCTTGCGCTGAAACCTGTACAGCTCCACCACCTGGTACAGAATTACAGGCACCACCAGCACCAGGTAAATATACCTGCCGGTCACCACCTGGTAAGACGCCACTGCCAATGTTGCAAACAACAACACTACACGAGCCAGGATACGCCACTCAACGCTTTTGAACATATGGGGAATTATTAAGGGTCAATTGTAAATTATCACACCTGATCGCAGTCTGCCAACAAATTTGACAATGTACAATTGACAAATTGCATATTGATTCTTCTCTCAAATATCATACTTACTCAACCGCCTGTACAGCGCCGTCCTTGTCAGTCCCAGCTCTCTGGCGGCTTTGGTAATATTACCATTATGCTTTTCGATAACGCGCAAGATGGTATTTTTCTCTACCGTGCTCAGGTTGAGTTCAGCGGGCTGTTCAGCTTCGCGTGTGGCGGGCGATTCTATGGGTGAAAAGATCAGGTCGTTGGCGGTCAGCACATTGCTGTCGGCCATAATCACGGCCCGCTCAATGGTATATTGCAGTTCGCGGATATTGCCCGGGAAATGATAGCTCATCAGTTTTTCTTCTGCCTTTTCGTCAAACTCCATTACCGGCTTCATATACTTATTACTGTACACCTTGCTGAAATGACGGGCCAGCAGCATAATATCGCCGGCGCGCTTCCTCAGCGGGGGCACCACAATTTCAACGGTATTGATGCGATAGATCAGGTCTTTCCTGAACCGGTTCTCGTTCGCCAGTTCGGCCAGCGGCACGTTGGTGGCGCAGATCAGCCTGATGTCAACCGGAATCGGATCGTTGGAACCCAGGCGGATCACCTGGCGGTTTTGCAGCACACTCAGCAGCTTGGCCTGCTGGTGCAGACTGATATTGCCAATCTCATCCAGAAAAAGCGTACCGCCATTGGCCGCTTCAAAACGACCTTTGCGGTCTTCGCGAGCGTCGGTAAACGCGCCTTTCTTATGGCCAAACAGTTCGCTTTCAAAAAGTGACTCGGTGAGCGCGCCCACATCCACTTTCACAAAAGGCTTGTCGGCCCGCTGCGAACGCTGGTGCAGCGCCTTCGCGATCAGGTCTTTGCCTGTACCGTTTTCACCCAAAATCAAAATATTGGCATCGGTGGGCGCCACCTTCTCTATTTTATAAAAAATATCCTGCATCACTTCCGACTCGCCGAGCAGTTCTGTGCCGATAATGGAATCGCTACCGCCATACTTGGGCATGGCCGTGGTGCGACTATCCTTACGCTTCAACGCCTCCTTAATGGTGGCGATCAGCTTTTCGTTGTGCCAGGGCTTGATCACAAAATCGGCAGCGCCCTCCTTCAGGCAGCGTACAGCCAGGTCAATATGACCATAGGCCGTGATCATAATCACCGCGGCGTCGGACTTGTACTCCTTAATTATCTTGTTTAACCAAAAAAGACCTTCATTGCCCGTATTAATTGAACTGTTGAAGTTCATGTCGAGCAGGATAACATCGTAAGATTGTTTGGACAACAGCCAGCGCAGGTTTTCGGGGTTCTTCTCAGTAACCACCTCTTTGGTCTCTGTTTTCAGCAACAGTCTGACCGCAGTCAGCACATCTATGTCGTCATCAATCACCAAAATCGAGGTATTCTTCAATTGCATACTCTGTAAAAAAATTTATTCGTGTAGATGCAACAATTCATAACTACAATTATACCATAATTATAAAGCCATGGCAAACAATTTTTTACACGGCAATGCTAAAATTCCCGAACTGTATCAAAAGCGAACACCGGGTGTACTGTTAACGAACAGCTTCGTACATACATCCTGTCTAAGTTTCTGACAATCATTAGGAACATATTCTGGCACAGCGTTGAAGGATAAGGAGCAGTTAGTTTTCTTTTATGATTGTTTTTGAGTGCCGCCCCGCAAACAGGGCGGGGTGGCATTTCTAAAAAGACTTAATAAAAATCCTTACAAAGTGGATAGAGTTATTGCAAAAAAGAAATGGTCATCAAAGCGGATTTTCACCATTGCCGGCATTGCTGCCATAGCAGCCCTGATCTTTTTCAGTATTTATTTCACTACCGGCAAAAGCCGATTGAATGTAAACACAGAACGGATTACAATCACAGAAGTTAAGAAGGGCCCCTTCCAGGAGACCATCCCGGTAAACGGTATCGTGCTACCTCTTACCACTATTTACCTCGATGCCCAGGAAGGTGGCCGCATGGAAGAGAAGTATGTTGAAGACGGCGCCATCATGAAAGAAGGTCAGCCTATTCTGCGCCTTTCCAATCCCGACCTGGAACTGAGCCTGGCCAACCAGGAAACGCAGGTATTTAACGTGTTGACCCAAATGCAGATCGCGCGCAACAATGCACAGCAAAACACGGTAAGCCGCCTGAACCAGATGGCTGAAGTGGATAATGCGCTGAAAGAAGCCGAACGCGTATATAAACTCAACAAAGAGTTGTTTGAGAAAAAAGCGATCGGCGAACAGGAGTTCCGCAAATCGGAAAATGAATACAATTACCAGTTGCGCCGTAAGAAACTGACCGAGGAAATATTGAAACAAGATTCCATCACCAACAAAATTCAGCTGGAGCAGCAGGAGCAGTCGTACCAGAACATGAAGAAAGCGCTGGACCTGATGAAGCGCAAAGTGGGCGACCTGATCGTGCGCGCTCCTATTGATGGTCAGCTGACTTCATTCGATGCAGAGATCGGCCAGAACATTGCGCCCTCAACCCGCCTGGGACAAATAGACGTATTGAATGGTTTTAAAGTGCGGGCTGAAATTGACGAACACTATATTTCAAGGATCATCACCGGACTGAAAGGAACATTCACTTTTGCCGGGCAACAATACAGCCTGGTGATAAAGAAAGTATATACCCAGGTAACCAATGGCCGCTTCCAGGTAGATATGGAGTTTGAAGGAAAAGTGCCCGATGGCATCCGCCGCGGACAAACACTGCAGATACTGCTGGCGCTGAGCGATGAGACCGAAGCCATACTGTTAGCAAAAGGCGGTTTCTACCAGCAAACAGGCGGCAACTGGATATTTAAAGTAAGCGAAAACGGCGACATTGCTTATCGCGTGGATATACAGCTCAACCGTCAGAATACCGATTATTATGAAGTGATTTCCGGCTTGCAACCCGGCGACAAGGTAGTGACCTCGAGCTATGAAAATTATGGAAACATGCAGGAACTGGTGTTGAAGAAAAATTGAGTTGACCCAAACAATTAAAACAACAATTATGAAACTTAAATCCATCTGTGTTCTGCTGGTGCTGGCATGTGGATCGCTGCTGGCATCACCGCGTAAAATTTCGTGCAACCAAAGCGGTTGTGAAGCGGAAGTTATTAAAGTGAGCACAGAAACAGCTCATAACGACGAAACACAATTTTTACCGATTCAACGGTTTTCAAATACTGTTTTGTAATCAAACACTTCAACTTTTCAAAAAATACAACATGATCAAGATTAAAGACCTCGAGAAAATCTACCGTACAGAAGAAGTAGAGACCGTGGCATTGAATAAACTCTCGCTGGAAGTAAAAGAAGGTGAATTTGTAGCGGTAATGGGGCCTTCGGGTTGCGGCAAGTCAACCCTGCTGAACATCCTTGGATTGCTCGACGATCCCGACGGTGGCAGCTTTATGTTCAACAATATAGAAGTGGCGCATTTCAACGAACGCAAGCGCGCCGATCTGCGCAAGCACAATATCGGTTTCGTTTTCCAGAGCTTTAACCTGATCGACGAGCTGACCGTATTTGAAAACGTAGAGCTTCCGCTTATATATACTGGTGTGAAATCGGCCGAGCGTAAGAAGCGCGTGGAAGAAGTGCTTGACAAGATGCAGATCATGCACCGCCGTAATCACTATCCGCAGCAGTTGTCGGGTGGTCAGCAACAGCGTGTGGCCGTGGCCCGCGCCGTAGTGAACCGTCCCAAGCTGATCCTGGCCGACGAACCTACCGGTAACCTCGACTCCAGCAACGGTAACGAAGTGATGCAGTTGCTGACCGATCTCAACGAACAAGGAACCACCATCGTAATGGTAACCCACTCCGAGCACGATGCCCGCTACAGCCACCGCATCATCAGGATGCTGGACGGACAGACGGTGCTGGAGAATATAATGGTGTAAGACACCTGTTTCGGGTTTACAGTTTCGCGTTTCGGGTTCTTTAAGATCGGGCAACGATCACAAAGCGCGGAGCAACACGAAACCCGGAACCCGAAACCTTTAAAAGTGTAGCCATGATCTACAACTACCTTAAAATCGCCATTCGAAACCTGTTAAAATACAGGTTTATCTCGTTCATTAATTTGTTTGGGCTTACGGTGGGGTTGACTTGCTGTCTGCTGATCACAACATACATACTGCACGAGATCAGTTATGATAAGTTTAATGATCAGCACGACAGGATATGGCGCATCACGCGCAGTTTTAATAATCCCGAGACTGGTGCACAATCACTACACTTAGGTACCATCGCTCCTCCCTTCGCTCCCCTGCTGAAGAATCAATTTTCGGAGATTGAGAATATCACACGCCTGCTGTCGGGTGGCAGCGCTACCTTTCGCTATGGTGACAAGATGTTTAATGAAGAAGACATTTATTTCGCCGACGAACAGTTCTTCGATTTCTTCAAGGTGAATGTGGTAAAAGGCGATCCTAAAACTGCGCTGAACGATCCTATGTCGGTAATGCTGACCGAGGAAGTGGCGAGGAAATACTTTGGTGATGCTGAGCCGATGGATAAAATGATTCGCATGGACAACCAGCTCACCCTGAAAGTGACTGGTGTTTACAAACCACTTCCCTCCAATTCGCATTTTCATCCCAACATCATGGTTTCATTCAATACGCTGAAAGATTCTACCGTGTATGGTGAAAGCAATCTGCGTACCAACTGGAGCAACAACTCATTTTTTACCTATATAAAAGTGCCGCATGGCTTTAGCCCGGAAAGACTGGAAGCAAAGTTCCCGGCCTTCCTCGATGAGCACATGGCCGATGTGGGTAGCAGGTTCAAACCTTCGCAATGGACGAAATTGCATTTGCAGAAGCTCACTGATATACATCTTCATTCTCACCTTGACTATGAAGCCGAAGAAAACGGCGATATCAAACGCGTTTACATTTTCTCCGCTATCGCGCTTTTCGTTTTGCTGATTGCCTGTATCAACTACATGAACCTGAGCACGGCGCGTTCTGCACTGCGTGCCAGGGAGATTGGCGTAAGAAAAGTGGTGGGCGCCAGGAGAAAAGAGATCATTGCCCAGTTTCTTACCGAATCGGTGATTGTGTGCTGGCTCGCCATAATACTGGCTTTTGCGCTTACCTGGTTGCTGATTCCTTACCTGAACCAGGTTTCAGGACAGGATCTTTCGATAAATATTCTGCTGCGCTGGCAGGTAATGGTGCCGCTTGTGCTGGTACCATTTGTGGTTGGCATAATGTCGGGCTTGTATCCTGCATTGTTCATGTCTTCTTTCCAACCTGTGAAGGTGTTGAAAGGCATGTTTAAAGTGGGTGGCGGCAATGTTTCGTTCAGAAAAGTATTGGTGACTGCGCAATTTGCCATTTCTATCGCGCTTATCATATGCACAACAGTAGTGTACAGGCAGATGAATTACATGCAGCAGAAAGCGCTTGGCTTCGACCGCGAGCATGTGCTGAGTTTGCCCTATATCAATACCCTCAGCAATTCATATGAATCATTCCGCAATGAACTGCTCAGCAATGCCAGCGTACTGAACGCGGGCCGCTCATCGCGCATACCTACCAGCCGCCTGCTCGACGCGTCGGGCACGCGCATAATGCGTGGCGACTCGCTGGCACCCGTATCGGCTGATATAAAGTATGTGGTGGCTGATAAAGACTTCATCAACACCTATGGCGTAAAGATTGTGGCAGGACGAAATTTCTCGCGCGATTTCAGCACCGATAGCGCTTCATTTCTCATTAACGAAGCAGCTGCCCGCGTGCTGGGATTTGCCAGCGCCCAGGATGCCATCGGAAAAAGAATGGGCTATGGGGGTCGCGACGGGCAACTGGTAGGCGTGTTCAATGATTTTCATTTTGAATCATTGCACCAGCAGATAGTTCCGCTGGTACTGTTCATACCACGCAACGAAAACACTTACAACCGCATTTCAATAAAGATCAGCGGTAACAATATTCCCGCTGCCCTGGCGCATATTGAAAAAACCTGGAAACGCTTTTTACCCGATGTGCCCTGGCAATACAATTTCCTCGACGAGAGTTACGACAGGCTTTATCAATCTGAACAAAGGCAAGGAACTATTTTTACCATCTTCGCAGGTATTGCCATCTTTATTGCCTGCTTAGGACTGTTTGGATTATCAGCGTTCACCATAACACAACGCATCAAAGAGATCGGCATTCGCAAGGTATTGGGTGCCAGCACCACGAGAATAGTCACCTTACTCTCACGCGATTTCATGATACTGGTAGCCATAGCAGCATTGATCGCCTTCCCCATTGCAGGAACGGCTATGTATGCCTGGCTGCAGGATTTTGCTTATCGCACAACCATGAGCTGGTGGATATTCCCGCTGGCAGGAATCATTGCTCTGATGGTGGCACTGGCAACCATTTGTTTCCAGGCGGTGAAGGCGGCATTGGCCAACCCCGTAAAATCGTTAAGAACGGAATAGTATGCTAAGAAATTATTTCAAGATCGCGTGGCGCAACTTGTGGAAACACCGCAGCTTTTCCCTGATCATCGTGTGCGGTATGGCGGTAGCTTTCGCAGCGGCCATTTTACTATCTGTCACCGCGCACCAGGAGCTGACTTATGACCAGTTTCATGAGAACAAAGACCATATTTACCAGCTTTACGATATAGATCAGCGCCCAAACGGCATTGAATATGGCGCCACCATGCCTGTGCCCATGGCCCCCACGCTGAAGAACGAATACGGCGACATCGTGTACATCACGCGCTGGGGCAGCGGCGAGGGTGAGTATGTACGTTATAAAGACAAAGAACTGGACCTTTCTACCCGCGCCGTGGATCCCGATTTCCTGCGCATGTTCAGTTTTCCCGTGGTGGCAGGCGATAAATCACCTTTGAAAGAACTTAATCATATTGCCATTACCGAAAACTGCGCGAAGACGTTGTTTGGCAATGAAGAAGCGATAGGCAAAACGCTTGAGATACAGTTTGGCGGTGAATGGCGTTCGATGCTGGTGACCGCAATAGTGAAAAATATTCCCACCAACAGCAGTTTCAAATTTGATATCCTTACTCGTTTTGAAAACTTCCCCGGTTATAAGACCAATTCCGATCGCTGGGACAACAGGAACCATGAAGTATTTCTGCAGCTGAACGAAAACGTATCGAAGGCCTCGATGGAGAAGCGTTTGCCCGCATTCAGCCAGAAATACATGGCAGGGAAAATTGAGGATTTGAAAAAGGCGGGCGTTCAACCGGATGCTGAAGGTTACTATACGCGCATGAAGCTGATTCCGCTGGAAGATTTGCATTTTACCAATATCAGCAATACCGGCGCCGGCGTCAGTAGGTTTTATCCATATCTCTTGGTACTTATCAGCGCGTTTATACTCTTTATTGCCTGCGTAAATTTTGTGAACCTCTCATTGGCCCGCTCCTTCACAAGAGCCAAAGAAATAGGTATCCGCAAAGTGATGGGCGCGCTGCGCTGGCAGCTAATTACACAGTTCTGGGGCGAAGCGCTGATCGTTAGCTCTATGGCCTTATTGGTGGGTGTTGGTCTTGCTTATTGGCTGCTGCCCTACTACCAGGCCATTTTCTACCCCGGCATTTCGATGAGGGTGCTCGGCTCGCCCCTTTTCCTCGCCTACCTGGTGTTGGGATTTTTGTTCATCACTCTGCTGGCGGGAGGTTACCCGGCATGGGTGGTGTCGGCATTCAATACCGTGCAGACAGTGAAAGGAAAACTCGCCACCGGCAAATCAAACGCGCTGCGCAATACGCTGATGGTGGTACAATTCGTGTTGTCGTCGCTTTTGATCATCTGCACCTTTATTGCCTGGCAACAATTGCAATACCTGCGCAATAAACCGCTTGGCTTTAACAAGGAAGAAATTATCAGCATACCCATCAGTCCCACCCTTGAAAGTGAAAAAGCCATCCAGTTGATGCGCACCAAACTGGCGCAGCAACCGCAGGTAATCAGCATCACCGCTGCCGACATCAATATGGGCAAGGGCCGCGATGGTTCTTTGCAAACAAGCATCATGGGTTTTGACTATAAAGACAAGATCATAAGAACCCATTGGCAGTTGGTAGATTATGATTACCTGAAAACATTTGGTTTGCAACTGGTGGAAGGAAGGGATTTTTCACGCGAATATGGCACCGATTCGCTGGCGCTGATCATCAATGAAACAATGGCAAAACAACTGGGAGAAGGGTCTGCTGTAGGCGCGCTGTTACCCGTTGAAGAAGATAAAAACTATACAGTGATTGGTGTGGTGAAAGATTTTCATTTCAAATCTCTGCACCAGGAAGTTGCGCCGCTCACACTCTCACTGAATCATGTGTGGCCGTTGCAATATATTTTCGTGCGCGTGCAGCCCACTGCGCTGGCCTCTGCCATGGAAATGGTAACGAAGGCCTATAAGGAAATTGACCCGCGCAGCATGTTCGAAGCTTCTTACCTCGATGAAAATACTGACCGTCAATACGAGCGCGAAACCAAATTGTCGAAAATATTTGTGAGCGGCGCGGTGCTTACCATTCTCATCTCCTGTATGGGATTATTTGCCATTGTGCTGCTGGTGATTGTACAGCGCACGCGCGAAATCGGCATACGTAAGGTGCTGGGTGCAAGCGTGCCGCATATTGTGGCGCTGGTATCGAAAGATTTCATCAGGCTGGTAGCGCTCGCTATTATCATAGCCTCGCCGCTGGCCTGGTATATCATGAATCAATGGCTAAAGGATTTTGCCTACCGCATCACCATCGAATGGTGGGTGTTTGTGCTGGCAGGTTTGGTAGCCATATTCATCGCCTTTATCACCCTCAGTTTCCAGTCGGTGAAGGCGGCGTTGAAAAACCCGGTAAAAAGTTTACGTACCGAATAATGCAACAAAACTTCGCGCACCATATACTTTAACATTTAAAATACCTGGCATGTTCCGTAATTATCTAAAGACAGCAATTCGCAACCTCTGGAGAAATAAGACAGCTACGGGCATCAACCTGTTAGGATTGACTACGGGTCTTACCTGTTGCCTGCTCATTGGTCTGTATATGCAGCACGAGCTGAGCTATGACGATTTTCAGTCGAAGGGCAAGCGAATAGCACGGGTGATTATGGAATATACCTTTGGCGCTGACGTAACGCGCGGCAATTTCACCAGCACCAAAGTAGCCCCCACGTTTTCGCGGACATTTTCTGAAGTGGAATCGGCCATACGCATGACGCAAACTACCAAGGTGGTGCAATACGGCGATAAATCGTTCGTGGAGAAAAAGTTTATGTATGCCGACTCCACCTTCTTCGATATATTTTCCTTTAAACTCCTTGAAGGCGATCCCAGGCAGGCGCTGATGTACCCGAAGAATGTGGTGCTAACAAAATCTGTTGCCAAAAAATATTTCAACAATCAATCGCCCGTTGGCAAAACGCTGAAAGTTGGCACCGACGGCGTCGACTACCTGGTAACGGGCGTAATGGAAGATTGCCCTTCCAACTCGCAAATGAGATTTGATATGCTTGCTTCCTTCTCCACCCTCGGCGTGAACCAGGAAGTGACGTATACAAATGCCAACTATACCACCTACCTCTTACTGAAAGACAAAAACAGTTTTGACGGTCTTCAGACGAAGATTGATAATTATTTTAAAGAAGAAAATGCAAAAAGTAACGACCCGTTTAAAGTAACTTTCATTCTCGAACGCTTCGACAAAATTCACCTTCATTCCCCCTATGAAGGTTTTGAACCGAATAATAGCATCACATATATCTACATCATTGCTGCCGTGGCTTTGTTGATAATGGCCATTGCCTGTTTTACCTATATCAATCTCAGCACCGCCCGTTCGGTAGAGAGAGCAAAGGAAGTGGGTATAAGAAAGGTGATCGGTGCCATGAAAGGACAAATATTCGGGCAGTTTGTGGGTGAATCAATACTACTCACGCTCACCTCGCTTGTGCTGAGTATTGGTTTCGTGATGTTGCTATTGCCCTGGTTCAACGATCTCACCAATAAGCAACTCTCTATCGCTTCGCTGGCAACCCCCTTTGTGATCGCATTTACATTGATTATAGTAGTCTGCATAGGCTTGCTCGCGGGCAGTTACCCGGCCCTCGTGCTTTCGGCATTTCAACCAATCCGCGTATTGAAAGGCTCTTTCAAAAACACCGGGACTGGATTATTGCTGCGAAAATCGCTGATCGTATTCCAGTTTGTGATTTCAGTTTTTCTCATCGTTGGCACTTTCATTATTCAAAGCCAGCTGCATTATATACAAAGCAAGAAACTCGGGTACGATCGTGAGCATGTGGTGGTGATGCCACTCGATATGAAAATAATGAAAGTGTTGCCGGTGCTGAAGAGCGAATTCACTGCCGGCAGCGATGTGCTCAGTGTGGCACGCGCGACTAACCTGCCTACCCATATTTACGGGGGCTACAGTATGAACCGTCCCGGCTTGCCTGAAGGCACCGAAATCATGGTAACGGCCAACCCCGTAGACGAAGAGTTTGTAAAAACCGTGGGACTGGAAATTATCGCTGGCAGCGATTTCACCAGGCAGGATATGGAAGATGTGATGCACGAGGAGCAGGAGAAAAAGATTTATCACTATATACTGAATGAATCAGCAGCAAAGGAAATGGGCTGGACGCCGGAAGAAGCCATTGGTAAGAAAATGTTTCTCGGCGACATGCGGCCAGGTTATGTGCGCGCAGTGGTCAGAGATTTTCATTTTACTTCATTGCACAACCCCATCAAGCCGCTGGTGCTGTTTACCGAAGACTGGGGCAGGTACATATTAGCAAAGATCAGCGGCAAGGATATTCCCGGCACATTGGCACGCATGGAGTCGGCCTGGAAAAAACTGGTGCCGCACCGTCCTTTCGAATTTTCATTCCTCGATGAGGAATACAACAATATGTACAGCGCGGAGCTGCGCATTGGCAAGGTACTGAACATATTTGCCGCCATCGCCATACTGCTGGCTTGTCTCGGTTTGTTTGGCCTTTCGAGTTATTCAGCGCAACAGCGCATGAAAGAGATCGGCATCCGTAAAGTGCTGGGCGCTTCTGTAGCGCACATTATTACCATTCTTTCGAAAGACTTTATCAAACTGGCATTGATTGCCACGCTCATTGCCTTCCCCTTTGCCTGGTGGATGGGCAATAAGTGGTTGCAGGATTTCACCTATCGCGTAAACGTGAGCTGGTGGATCTTCCTGGTGGCTGGATCGCTGGCGGTGATCATTGCTTTGGTGACTGTAAGCATACAGGCTGTGAAAGCGGCCCTTGCTAACCCGGTAAAAAGTTTACGATCAGAATAAATTGTAGTTATGCTGAGAAATTATTTCAAGATTGCTTGGCGAAACCTGTTACGTAACAAATTATTTTCCATTATAATATTTCAGGTCTCGCGATCGGTTTGTCGGGCTTCGATTATCGCATCCCTGTCAGTTGGTGGATATTCGTGGTAGCCGGTGTAGTGGCCATTATAATCGATTTGCTCACCGTGAGCTACCAGGCCGTCAAAGCCGCATTACGTAATCCTGTAAAATCATTAAGATCTGAGTGAATAAAACCCGAATATGATTAAGAACTATCTGAAAATTGCCTGGCGTAACCTGAAAAGAAATAAGGGTTATGCATTGCTCAACATGGCAGGCCTTGCTATGGGAATGGCCAGTGCGTTGTTGATACTACTATGGGTAAATGACGAGCTGGCGTACGATAAATTTCATGCCAACTACGACCGGCTATACCAGTTTTACGAAAACCAGACTTATGACGGCAAGACATTCACCTTTGCCGCCATGCCTGGTCCTTTTGCTCCGGCTGCCAAACAGGAAATACCGGAGATAGAATATATAACACGCACCGACTGGGGTACGCGTCACCACTTTTCTTTCGGCGATAAGAATATTTACGAATGGGGACTCTTCGCCGACCCTGATTTTTTAAAAATGTTTTCCTTCAAGGTGCTGAAAGGAGATACATCGAAATTTCTGAAAGACCCCACTTCGCTGGTCATTACAGATAAGATGGCGGAGAGATTTTTTGGAAAGGATGATCCTATCGGTAAGACATTAAAAGTAAACAGCGACAGGCTTTTCACCGTTATGGGCGTGGTGCAGCAACCTCCGGTAAACAGCACCATTGAATTCTCCTGGCTGGCTTCTTTTAAAATTTACGAAGGCCGAAACCAATGGCTGCGCAACTGGGGCAACAACGGCATTCAGACTTATGCGCAATTGCATGAAAATGCCGATCCGGTAGCGGTAAACAGGAAACTAAAAGATTTTATCAGTAATAAAGACAGCAGCACCATTGCCAAACCTTTCTTATTTGGTATGAAAGACTGGCGGCTGCGCAGTGAATTTGAAGATGGCAAACAAACAGGTGGCGGCCGCATTGAACATGTTCGTTTGTTCAGTGTGATCGCCTTACTGATCATCATCATCGCCTGCATCAACTTCATGAACCTGGCTACCGCCCGCAGCGAGCAACGTGCACGCGAAGTGGGGGTGCGTAAAGTGATGGGCGCCGACAGGTTTAGTTTGGTTCGACAGTTTTTCGGCGAGTCTATGGTAATGTCCTTTGCCGCCGTAATACTGGCCGGCTTCATTGTATGGCTCGCCTTGCCGGGATTCAACAAGCTGGTGGAAAAAACCATTGAGTTTGATTTCAGCAACCCGGTTATATGGGCAGGACTACCCGGCATTGCCATTCTTTGTGGCGTATTGGCGGGCAGTTATCCATCGCTATATCTTTCTTCTTTCAATCCTATCACGGTTTTCCGCGGCATGCGTGCTCCGAGAGGATCGGCGGTTTCAGTTATACGTAAGGGATTGGTGGTAGTACAGTTTGTGATTTCCATCGGCTTTATCATCAGCACCGTGGTTATCTACAACCAGATAAAACACGTGATGAACCGCCAACTGGGTTACAGCAAAGACAACGTAATGATAATTCCCCTGCGTGGTGGTATGAATGAGCATTTCACTGCCATCCGCAACGACCTGTTGGCTACCGGGGTGGTAGACAATGCGGCCAAATCGAACAGCCGCGTGATATCGCTCAACAGCAGCTCAGGCGATTTCCGCTGGAACGGTAAAGATCCTTCCAAACAATTGCTGATTACTCTCGAATGGGTAAGCCCCGAATATATTTCAACAATGCGCATGCAATTGGCTGCGGGCCGCGATTTTTACCCGGATGCCACCAGGGATTCATCCAATGTAATCATCAATGAAACGCTGGCGCGCATTATCGGCAAACCCAATGTGGTAGGTGAAAAATTGTACCGCGAAAGCGGTGAGGAACTCACCGTAGTGGGCGTGGTGAAGGATTTCGTGTACGGTAATTTGTACAAAGAACCCGAGCCCCTCGTGCTGTTTTGCCAGCCAAGTGCCGTGAACTCACTGCTGGTAAGGCTGAAAGACGGCCAGGATGTGCCCAAATCTACGGCGGCTGTGGAATCAGTAATTAAGAAACACGCCCCTGCTTATCCTTTTGAATTCCGCTTTATGGATGAGGATTTCAACAACCGGTTTAAAACGGAAATGCTCACGCGAGAATTATCGAAATGGTTCGCCATACTCACCATCATCATTTCCTGTCTCGGCTTATTTGGCCTCGCCGCCTATACTGCCGAACGCCGCACCCGCGAAATCGGTATCAGGAAAGTGCTGGGAGCTTCGGTAACCAACATGGTGGTATTGCTCTCGAAAGATTTTCTGCAACTGGTGGCCCTGGCTTCTATACTGGCCTTCCCGCTAAGCTATTGGCTGATGCATAACTGGCTCGATGATTATGCATACCGCATCAATATCGAGTGGTGGGTATTTGTGCTGGCCGGTGGACTGGCAATGCTGATTGCATTACTTACGGTAAGCTTCCAGGCAATAAAAGCGGCGCTTATGAACCCGGTAAAATCGCTGAGAACAGAATAAGAGCGTACGAGAAGCAGGCTGAGCTGATTGAAGCAACAACTTAGAAACTAATGCTCATGATTAATAATTGTTTCAAGATTGCGTGGAGAAATCTTTTCAGGAATAAGGCTTCTCAATTACCTATTTGCTCGGCTTAACAATCAGGGCGGCCACGGCTAACCCTGTGAAAAGTTTAAGAACCGAATAAATATTGCCATGATAAAAAACTATTTCAAAGTTGCGCTGCGCAATATCAAGCGCAACAAACTATTCTCCGGTATCAACATCCTCGGATTAGCAGTGGGTATGGCCTGCAGTATTTTTATTTTGCTGTGGGTACAGCACGAACGCAGCTATGACAGGTTTCACAAAAACGGGAAAGACATCTACCGCTTTATATCTGGCATCAACCAACTGGAGGCCTGCCTCTCTCCCGCCCCGCTGGCCAAGGCCATGCGGCAGACCATGCCGGAGGTAGTGAATACCTGCGTACTGGTGAACTGGCAGGGACTCGTTCAAAACGGCGACCGCCGCTTTGAAGAAAAATCCGCCTTCTTTGCCGACTCCACTTTCTTCGAGTTTTTCAGTTTTAAACTCTTGAAAGGCGACAAGAAGACAGCGCTCGTCAACCCCACCAATATTGTCATCACAGAAAGCACGGCAAAAAAATATTTCGGCAATGAAGACCCGATGGGAAAAGTGTTGCGACTGAACAATAACGATCATTTCACTGTGAGCGGTGTGATGGCCGATGTGCCTTCCAATTCGCATTTGCAATTTGACCTGCTGCTGCCTATGCGTTATTACGCCGATCGCAACCGTGATTTCATCAATAATGTGTGGGACAATTTTAATTACTACACCTATGTACAGCTTTCAGGAGTGAACTCAAAGGCCGACTTAAAGAATACAGAAGAAAAATTACATGCGCTGTACAGGCAACACGAAAAGGACCTGGAGTTACGTGTCTGGCTGCAGCCGCTTTTTGATATTCACCTGTACTCAAATTTTCTGGGCGATGTGGGTGGTCATGGCAATATTTTGTATGTGCGTGTTTTCTCCATAGTGGCCGTGATTGTACTCATTGTTGCCTGCATCAATTTCATGAACCTGGCTACTGCCCGCTCGGCAAGAAGGGCCAAGGAAGTAGGTCTGAGAAAAGTAGTAGGCGCCAGGCGGCTGCAGATCATCGGGCAGTTCCTGGGCGAGTCGGCGCTCATTGCATTTATTGCGTTGCTGATTGCCGTAGGACTTGTGTTCTTATTGTTGCCTGCCTTTAATAACCTGGCGCAAAAAGAGATCGGCCTTGATTTTACAGACGGATCGTTCTGGTTGATGCTCGTGGGTATTGCCATTCTCACGGGTCTTATTAGCGGCAGCTATCCCGCCTTTTTCCTTTCTTCGTTCAAGCCGGTAAAAGTGCTGAAAGGAAGATTCAATTTTGGCGATCGTGGTATTTGGATAAGAAATACGCTGGTGGTGGGACAGTTTGTGATTTCCATATCGCTGATGGTTTCCACTTTTGTGGTATATAACCAACTGCAATATATCCGTAATAAAAATCTTGGTTTCGACCGCGAGAATTTATTGTATGTGCCGATAACAGGAAGACTGTGGGAAGTGAACAACACCTTGCGATCCACTTTGCAGCAAACCCCCCTGACGCAGGATTACACTTTCATTTCGGGTTTGCCTACAGACCTGGTATCTGGCACGGTAAGTATCGAGTGGCCGGGAAAAGATCCCAGGAACCAGGTGATCTTTGCACAGTTTGCGGTGGATGAAAATTTTGTCAAAACTTTCAAGACGACGATTGTTGCCGGACGAAACTTTTCAAAGGATATCAAATCAGATTCGTCGAACTACCTGCTCAATGAAAAAGCGATCAAGCTGATGGGTATGACGCCGGAATCCGCCATCGGTCAGCCTTTCACGATGTGGGGTATCAAGGGAACAATTGTGGGCGTGGTGAAAGACTTTCATTTCAAACCGATTCACCAGCCCATCGAGCCATTGGTATTGCGCTATGGCACCAACAATAATTTCCTGGTGGTGCGCACGCAGCCTGGCAACACAGAGGCGACCATCAATTCGCTGAAGAATATTTGTACGCAACTCAATCCTGATCGTCCATTTCAATATGATTTCCTCGACCAGGACCTGGCGAAGTTGTACCGCTCCGAACAACAGATGGGTAATATATTCAACGTGTTTACCGCGCTCGCTATTTTCATATCCTGTCTCGGCTTGTTTGGTCTCACCAACTTCATAGCCGAAAAAAGAACCCGCGAAATCGGCATCCGTAAAGTAATCGGCGCTTCTGTATCCAGCATTGTCACGCTGTTGTCGAAAGGACTTATAGGACTCGTGTTCGTCGCCGTACTGATTGCCGTGCCTTTAAGCTGGTGGGCGATGAACAACTGGTTGCAAAATTTCGCTTATCATACCAATATCAGCTGGTGGATATTTGTGATTGCGGCCTTTGCATCGCTGCTGATAGCATTGATAACAGTAAGTTTCCAGGCCATTAAAGCGGCACTGGCCAACCCCATAAAATCATTGAGATCAGAATAAAATTTGAAATATGTTCAGCATGGCCGATATATGGAGATTGCTAAAAAAAGAGAGCAGCATGCAGGCGCTGCGCGCCGCATTGTCGAACCCGGTGAAGAGTCTGCGTGCAGAGTGGTCTTATTCAGCCGGTATTGGCAGATTGTGCTGGCGTAAAAAGCTGAGTTTGTCCCAGTACCCGCGTTGAAACTTTATTTTACCGAGCTCTATCTGAAAAAAACCGCAGCCGCGCAAACCTAAGGGGTCTTTCCATTCAAGGATGCCCCAATCGCCGTCTTCGAATATGTTCTCAATCAGACATACCATTTCGGCGCCGGCAAATTCGCGGGCAAACATATCACGAATGGCATTTTTGCCAGCAACGGGCTCGTTGGCCACCTGGTGATTGATCGCGTCATCATGGTATAATTCAGCCAACGCTTCGGCATTGCCCTCGTTGAATAACTGTACCCATTTCAGGATAAGCTCGCGCGGTTTCATTGGCAACAGGTTGATGAATCTTAAAGGTATCGCAATTCAGGCAACCATCTGTTTGTATCAAAACCGGACAGTATTTGTACCATTAACGAACAAGCTCGTAGGCGGATATGTACAAACAACTGTAAATCAATAGCGGTAAAGCTGGTCTGTTTTGTGGGTGGAAGTATAACCGGATAATAGCGGAACGGGAGTTTGCGGAATGAGTAAACCTAAACAATCAACATGTCAAGCAGGATAATATGAGGGTGAACTATCTAAAAATTACCTGGAGAAATGTTCGGAGCAACAAGTTCATTTCCTTTGTCAATGTATTTGGACTGGCAGTAGGTCTCACCTGTTGCATGTTGATTGCTATCTATCTCGACCGGGAATTTAGTTACGACCAACATCATACAAAAGCAGATCGTATTTATCAACTGGGCACCGAGTTCAGCGGTTCGGTCAGCCGCAAAATGGCCACTACGCCTGCTCCGATAGGTGCGGCTATGCAGGTGGAATATCCCGAAGTGGAAGCCACCACTCGCCTTATCGGGCTTTTCGTAGATGATAAGACACTGATACAATATAACCAAAGCAGTGGCGCCGTAAAATCGTTTTACGAAACAAAAGGCTTCCTGGCCGATTCAAATTTCTTCCGGTTATTCGACTATAAATTTATCGAGGGCAACGCGCAGTCATTGATGGAGCCCTACTCTATTGTGCTGAACGCTGAAATTGCGAAAAAGATCTTCGGCAATGAGCCCGCCCTCAATAAAATCATTCATATCAACAGCAACACCAATGGCAGTCACGACTATAAAGTGACCGGGGTGTTCGACCCGGGCACGAAGCCTTCGCATATTGATGCACGATTTTTCCTGAGCATATCTTCAGGCAACATCGGGGAATATGTAAAGCAAGTAAACAATTTCGCCAACAACAATATGTTTTATACCTACCTGTTGTTGAAGCCGGGCACCAGTTCTCTGTCGTTTGAAAGCAAGTTACCCGCCTTTGTAGAAAAGTATATGCGCAGAGATTTGAACACTGCGGGTTTCAACAAACGGCAGTTCCTGGTACCTCTGAAAGATATTCACCTACGTCCTGATGTCAATTTCAACGTTAGTCCCAGCGGCAATCCTACTTACTTGTATATACTCGCGTCTATTGCGGTTTTCATTCTCATCATTGCCTGCATCAACTTTATGAACCTGGCCACTGCGCGCTCGGCCAAACGCGCGGCAGAAGTAGGTGTACGGAAGGTGCTGGGGGCAGAAAAGAGTTCGCTGGTGTACCAGTTCCTGGGAGAATCGCTACTGTTTGCCTTTGCTGCCTTCTTTGTAGCGCTGGCGTTGACAAAATGGTTGCTGCCGGTGTTTAGCACCATGTCGGCAACAGAACTCAGCTTCCACATCGCAGATCAATATCCCTTGCTGATTGGTTTTGTAGGGCTAACTATCGTGGCGGGCTTATTAGCCGGTATTTATCCTGCCTTCTATCTTTCTGCCTTCAAGCCCATCAGCGTGCTGAAAGGAAAGTTTTCGAATTCGCTGGCGGCTGTCAATTTCCGCAGGGCACTGGTAATATTTCAGTTCACCATTTCAGCGGCACTGATCATTTCGGCTTTTGCCATAGGCAAACAAATGCATTACCTGCGTTCGAAAGACCTGGGTTTTGTGAAAGATCAACAGCTCGTAATTCCCCTGCGCACCACCAACGCGAGGAATATTTATGCTGCGTTGAAAAATGAGGTAAAGAACATACCGCAGGTCGGTGCCGTCGGCGCTTCCCAATACTATCCCGGCATTTTCAACGCAAGCGATATGAACTTTCACCGGCCGGAACAAACGGTGAGTGAGGGAGTGAATATTCGCATCAACTTTGTTGACAACAACTTCATTCAAACGCTGGCGATAAAGCCCGTAGCGGGCAGACTCTTCTCGGAAGAATTTGCCGCCGACACCACCGAGCGTATCATCATCAACGAAACAGCTGCCAGCAGGCTGGGATTTAAAAACGCAGAGGATGCTGTAGCCAAGACCATCATGTATCGATGGAGAGACAGCTCGTACCGGTTCCAGGTGGTGGGTGTGGTGCAGGATTTCAACTTTCAGAGTCTGCGCGAGCCCATACAGCCTTATGGACTACGCCTGCTGAACAGTAATTTCAACTACCTGATTGTTCACATGAGTTCCGGAAATATGCAACAGGTGCTGGCGTCGGTTGAAAGAAGCTGGAAAAAACTGAATCCTACAGAGCCTTTTGAATATAGTTTCCTGGACCAGGACTTTGAAAAAAATTATGAAGCGGATAACCGGCTGGCCGCGCTGGTGCGCAATTTCATGATCGTGGCTATTACCATATGCTGCCTGGGATTATTTGGGCTGGCGGCCTTCAGCGCCGAACAGCGCACCCGCGAAATCGGCATTCGCAAAGTGCTGGGTGCTTCTGTGACCAGCATTGTAGGTATGCTGTCGAGAGATTTTGTAAAGCTGGTGCTGATAGGCAACCTGGTAGCCATACCACTGGCCTGGTATATCATGAACCAATGGCTGCAGGAATTTGCCTTTCGTACAACGCTGAGCTGGTGGCTGTTTGCAATTGCAGTAGCACTATCGTTACTGATAGCCATCTTTACTGTAAGCTACCAGGCTGTCAAGGCCGCGCTGATGAACCCTGTGAAAAGTTTAAGAAGTGAGTAACAATTCAAAACAACAAAACGTATAGCGTAAAACTTAAAACATGAAGAACATTTTATTACTGGCATCGGTATTGACGTTGACATTTTTTACTTACGCACAAACTGACAAAGAACCCTACCTTACTCAATCGCTCTCTGGCGAGAATATCAAGGAAGCAAGAGTGGAAACCAGTGGCGGCAGTATACATGTTACCGGTGTGGAACCCGGGCAGGCACGCATTGAAGTATATGTAACGCCGAATAATCCAAAAAACAAGTATTCGCAAGATGAACTGAAACGTAAACTTGAAAAGGATTATGTTATTGACATCAGCACGTCGGGCGGCAAGCTCACTGCCATTGCAAAGCAGCGAAACGCAAAGCTCTTCGATTGGAACAATTCCCTCAACATATCTTTCCGCGTATTCATTCCTTCCAACGTAAATACTGACCTGCATACGAGCGGCGGCAGCATTCACCTGGCCAACCTGAACGGCACCCATGATTTCAGGACGAGTGGCGGCAGCCTGCGTATCGACAAACTGAGCGGTAATATTAAAGGGCGCACTTCGGGCGGCAGCATTCTGCTGAGGCATTCCAGCAGCGAAATTGATTTGCACACCAGTGGTGGCAACATTACCGCAGAAGATTGCAATGGCAATCTGAGATTGAGAACATCCGGCGGCTCATTAACCCTGAAAAGTCTTTCCGGCACCATTAATGCGCGCACCAGCGGCGGTTCTGTTCACGGCGATGCCATCAAAGGCGAACTGGAAGCTCACACTTCCGGCGGCAATGTTACACTTAAAAACCTGGCTGCCTCTGTAGATGCTTCTACCAGTGGCGGCGGCATCAATGTGGAACTGGTTGAGTTGGGAAAATATGTGACCATTCGCAACAGCGGGGGTAATGTTACGCTGGCTTTGCCTGGCAACCAGGGAATGAACCTGAAACTGAAAGGAGACCGCATCAATACCGGCAGCCTGAAAAATTTCAGCGGCACCCTGGAGCAAGACGAAGTGGAAGGCACCTTGAATGGCGGCGGTGTACCGGTAACCGTGCGCTCCTCGAGCGGAAGAGTCAGCTTATCATTGAAATAATTTCAGAATAAATTGTTTGCCATGATCCAGAACTTCCTGAAAGTAGCATGGAGAAACCTTATTAAAAACAGGACATTTTCCATCATCAATATAACAGGTCTGGCCGCCGGGCTGGCCTGTTTTATACTTATAGCCCTGTACGTAATTGACGAACTGAGCTACGATCGCTTCAATGAAAAGGCCGATCGCATATTCCGCATCAATGCCGATATACGTTTTGGCGGCGCCGATCTTAAGCTTGCCACCACTTCAGACCCGATGGGGCCCACACTGAAGAAAGACTATCCGCAGGTGGAAGAGTTTGTGCGCTTCTACACGGCGAGTGGCTCCAAGCAAGTGAAGAAAGGTGATCAGTATATTGTGGAAGCAGATGTGATGCACGCCGACTCCACCCTCTTCAATGTATTTACACTGCCCGCACTTCATGGCGATACCCGCACCGCGCTGAATGAACCCAATACCGTAGTGATCACCGCTTCTACGGCAAAAAAATATTTTGCCACTACCGACGCGGTGGGTAAGATCATCGAAGCCGATGGCACCCCCTATAAAGTGACTGCGGTGATCAGGGATATACCCAGGAATTCGCATTTCAAGGCAGACTTCATTTTCTCCATGGATAATGTACATTACGACTGGGGAAGTTATCTGAGTCATAATCTGCAGACATATCTCCTGCTGAAACCGGGAACTGACTGGAAAGAATTTCAAAAAAACTTCAGGCAGTTTATTGACAAGTATGTCGTGGCGCAGGCCAGGCAATTTATGGACATCAGCAATCTTGATGAATTTGAAAGAGCAGGCAACAAACTGGAATATTCCCTGATGCCGCTTACAGATATCCACCTGCATTCCGACCGCTTGTCTGAAATGGGTGTCAATGGCAATATCCAATACGTGTACGTTTTTTCAGCGGTGGCTTTGATTGTGTTGCTGATTGCCTGCGTCAACTTCATGAACCTCTCCACCGCCCGCTCGGCCAATCGCGCGCGGGAAGTGGGCATTCGCAAAGTGTTGGGCACTGCGCGGGATTCGCTCATCAAACAATTCCTGGTGGAGTCCATCGTAACCTCTTTTATTGCCAGCATCATTGCAGTAGGCATTGCCATTCTGCTGCTTCCTTATTTCAACTCACTGGCCAATAAAGATCTTACCGTGGGGGGACTGCTCGATATGAGGATATTGCCCTTCCTGGTATTGCTGCCAGTAATAGTAGGCGTGATGGCAGGCAGCTACCCGGCTCTTTATCTTTCTTCTTTCAAACCGATTGCCGTGTTGAAAGGAAAACTCAGCACCGGGGCCAAAAAAAGCACTGTGCGAAATGCATTGGTCGTATTTCAATTTGCGACTTGTATCTTCCTGGTCATCGGAACCATCGTGGTGTACAATCAACTTCGCTACATTCAATCAAAAAAACTTGGTTTCAATAAAGACCAGGTATTGATAATAGACGATGTGGGCGAACTGGGAAATAACGCCGCCGCGTTTAAGAATGAAATCTTGAAACTTTCAGGTGTCAGCAGCGGCACGCTGAGTCCTTTTCTTCCTGTGCCTTCATGGCGTAATGATAATACCATGTCGCGCGAGCCGGTGCTCGATCCCAAAAGTGGTATGAATATGCAAACCTGGACCGTGGATGCAGATTATGCGCAAACGCTGGGACTTGAGCTGGTGCAGGGAAGATTTTTCTCAAAAGATTTTCCCACCGATTCCGCTGCCGTGGTCATTAACGAGACAACCGCGGCATGGGTAGGTTCGGGCAATGTGATCGGAAAAAAGATCTACAATTTCGAAAGCCAGGACAATACGCCCATACCGCTGACCATCATCGGCGTGGTGAAAAATTTTCACTACGAATCGCTCAAACAGCAAATTGGTCCTTTGATGATGCGGCTCGGAAAAGTGACCGGCATGGCTTCTTTTAAAGTAAATACCTCCAACATACAATCGCTGGTGAAAGAGGTGGAGAAAAAATGGACTGCTATGGCGCCAGGCCGTCCTTTCCGCTATCGCTTCATGGATGAGTCGTTTAACAATATGTACAATAATGAGCAACGTGTAGGCAAAATCGCCTTCACCTTCGCAGTGCTTGCGATCATCATCGCTTGTCTTGGCTTGTTTGGACTGGCCACCTATATGGCTGAACAACGCACCAAGGAAATCGGTATCAGGAAAGTGCTGGGCGCGAGTGTGCAGGGTATTGTCCAACTGCTGTCGATCGATTTCCTGAAACTGGTTGCCATTTCATTTGTGTTTGCCGCACCAGCAGCCTGGTATTTTATGAAAAGATGGCTGCAAGACTTTGCTTACCGCATCAATATCAGCTGGTGGGTGTTTGCAGTAGCTGGCGTACTGGCCATCGTGATTGCGTTGGTAACGGTAAGCTACCAGGCCATAAAAGCGGCGTTGGCCAACCCGGTGCAATCATTACGCACGGAATAACCCGCACTGTATCAATTCCGAACACTCCTTGTATCAAAAACGAACCACTTCGTATATTCACTACGCCTAAAGCGTTGCAAATCATAGAAATACATTCTGGCATGTGATTGAGATTAACTGGTCGGTACTGATTGAACCCCTATCGGCGCAACAAAACCAATGGATCAACAGACCTTAAGGATTAAATCATGTTCAACCATTTCATTTCAATTACTTTCCGCAGCTTCTGGAGGCATAAAGCCTTCACGGCTATCAACATTGCCGGACTCGCAATCGGTATCAGTGCCTCGTTAGTAATTTACCTGATCGTACAATATGAGTTTAGCTATGAAAAATGTATGAAAGATGGTGACCGCACTTACCGTGTGGTCACCAATATGCATTTCCCGAACATGGATTTCAAGAATGGTGGCGTGCCGGGTGTGCTGGCAGGCACCATGCGCCGGGAAATGCCCGAAATTGAGTCTTCCACTCAATTCTGGATGGCCAATGAAACAAAAGTGACCGTACCGGTAAATGGTGAAAACACCAAGACTTTCCCTAAACAAGATGAGATCATTTACGCCGATGAATACTATCCTTCTTTTATCGGTTACGAATGGCTGGCGGGCAACTCTTCTACTGCTTTGCAAGGCCCCAATAAAGTGGTGCTGACCGAAAGCAGGGCAAAATTGTATTTCCCGACGGCTGACCCTGCTTCAATTGTCGGGCAGACTATCATTTACGACGATTCACTGCAGGCAAGCGTAACCGGGGTGGTAAAAGACCTGGATGCAGTGACTGGTTTTACCTTCAAGGAATTTCTTTCTATGCCCACTGTTGAAAGGTTGCTGAACGACAGACATGGTTTCCTGGAATGGGGTAATGTGAACTCTGCCTCGCAATTCTTTGTGCGACTGAAAGCGGGAACAGACGTCCATAAAGCCAACGCTACTTTAAAAGCTGTTCGCAAGAAACACGAAAAAGACGCCTATCTGGAAACCGATCATTATTTCCAGCAACTATACGATGTGCATTTCAACGGCGACTATGGTGCCATAAATGGTGAACGCGGTCATAAACCCACATTATATGGTTTGCTGGCCGTGGCAGCTTTCCTGCTGGTATTGGGTTGTATTAATTTTATCAACCTCACCACCGCGCAGGCAACTCAGCGTGCAAAAGAGATAGGCATACGCAAGACCATCGGCTGCACCAAATGGCAATTGGTGAGGAAATTTATGGGAGAAACCCTTTTGCTCACCGTTATCGCTACCCTGGTTTCAATTGGCATTGCACCGTGGATACTGAAAGTATTTGAAGATTTTATTCCGCAGGGATTGAAGTTTAACCTGGCTGCTCAGCCGCAGCTGATACTTTTCATCGTATTGCTGATCCTGGTGGTATCATGGCTGGCGGGTATATATCCTGCCCTGGTACTCTCACGCTTCAGGCCCGTGCAGGTGCTGAAAAACAATATTTCTTCTTCATCACAAACACGCCGCGCTTACGTGCGCAAAACGCTTACTGTCGCCCAGTTCGTGATTGCCCAATTCTTCATCATTGCTACGTTGGTGGTAGGTAAGCAAATCCGCTTTGGATTGAACAAAGAAATGGGTTTTCGAAAAGATGCTATTGTAAATTTCAGTATACCCAATAACACGGCCAATCCTCATGTGCGCAAGATTACGCTCTATGAAAAATTGAAAGCGATTCCCGGCATCGAGCGCTTGAGCCTGGCGGGGCCTCCACCGGCTTCGCCTGGTATCAGTTCTACCACTATGAAACACGTGAGAGAAGGCAAGGAGATTGAGACCACCGTAGAAATTAAATACGCCGACACCAGTTATTTCCAGTTGTACGATATAAAATTCATCGCGGGCAGACCCCTGCAGCAAAGCGATACGATCCGCGAATACGTGGTGAACGAAAGTTATGCGCGCTTCCTGGGTTATCAGAACCCCGCCGACATAGTAGGCACTACAGTCTCCCGCGACAGGGGTGCTATGCCGGTGGTAGGCGTGATCAAAGACATTCATACCAAATCAGTACACAGTGCTATCACGCCACTGGTTTATGCGAGCATGAAAGAAATGAACAGCAATTTTCATGTACTGCTCTCCCCTTCCGGCGAGAATACGGATGGATGGAAGAAAACCATTGCATCTATTGAAAAAGCTTATAAAGAAATTTTCCCGGAAGCAGAATTTGACTATAGCTTCTTCGACGAGACTATTGCGAAATTTTATAAGAAAGAACAACAGACTGCAGGCTTGCTGAACTGGTCGGCGGGACTGGCAATCTTTATCAGTTGTCTTGGTTTGCTGGGACTGGTCATATTTACCACCAACCAACGCACCAAGGAAATAGGCATCCGCAAAGTGCTGGGTGCTTCTGTGATGCAGATTGTTTCTTTATTGTCGAAAGATTTTATGAAGCTGGTAGCATTGGCCTTTGTGATTGCTGCGCCATTGGCCTGGTGGGCGATGAACGACTGGTTGCAGGATTTCGCATACCGTACCAACATCTCGTGGTGGATCTTTGCCGTGAGCGGCGCCGCCATGCTACTGGCAGCATTGCTGACATTGAGTATTCGCACCATACGTTCCGCATCTGCCAACCCGGTGGGAAGCCTGCGAAACGAGTGATAAATTATAGGCGATAAAGCTCAAGTACTGAAACTTAAAAACATAAAGATGTTAGAACTAAAGCACATTTCTAAATGGTACAATGTAGGAGGCAAACCCACTTTTATTTTAAAAGACATCAACCTCAGCATTCAACCAGGAGAATTTGTTTCCATCATGGGTCCTTCGGGTTCAGGTAAGTCAACCCTGCTGCATATCATGGGCATGCTCGACGATGCCTCCGAAGGTGAATACTACTTCATGGAACAGGCCGTGCATACGCTGAAGGAAAAACAACGCTCGCATTTGTACAAACAGCATATTGGATTTGTGTTCCAGGCCTATCATCTGATTGATGAACTGACAGTATATGAGAATATCGAAACACCGCTCATTTACCAGAATATAAAAAGCAGCGAGAGAAAAGCTTTAGTGGCCGATATTCTCGACCGCTTCAATATAGTGGGAAAGAAAGATCTTTTCCCCACACAGCTATCGGGCGGACAGCAGCAACTGGTAGGTATTGCACGTGCCCTGATCGCGAAACCGCAATTGCTGCTGGCCGATGAACCTACCGGTAATCTCAATTCAAAGCAGGGCGAGGAAATCATGGAACTGTTTAAACAACTGAACGACGATGGCGTGACCATAGTGCAGGTAACGCACAGTGAAAAAAATGCGGCCTATGGTTCGCGCATCATTAACCTGCTCGATGGAAGAATTGAACAATAACGATCACTTAATAAAATTTTTTCTCAATAAAAGTTTTCCTCATGAAGTGCAGTAAAGTCTTGACAGTGGCGCTAGCATTATTTTCCGTATTCTCCGTGTCGGCGCAATCCGGCAACACGCTGTCTCTCAGAAGAGCAGTTGAAATAGGATTGTCGAGAAATATTGATGTGAACCTGCGCAACCTGAACGTGGAGCGCGCCGGCGTACACCTGAGCCAGGCCAAAGGCAATATGATTCCCAGTGTTGGCGGCAGCATCAGTCATAACCTGAACTCGGGCCGCAGCATCGACGTGTTTACCAACTCGTATGTGAACCAGGAATACACTTCTGCCGTTTACAACCTGAGCTCGGATGTGACCATCTTCAACGGTTTTCGTTTATGGAACCTTTTGCGCACCAGCCAGCTCGACTACGAAGCCAGCAAAATGGAATGGCAGGCGCAAAAAGACCAGCTCACGGTCGATATTGTGCTCGCCTACCTGCAGATACTGAACGACCAGGACCAATACGAACTGGCGAAAGTGCAGACCGAACAAACGCAGAAGCAGGTAGATCGTCTTATTATTATGCATGAGCAGGGCGCTATTACACCTTCCGACCTTACGGACCTGCAAGGACAACTGGCGCAGAACAAGGTGAATGAAATAAATGCGAAGAATGCATTGGTGACTTCCCGCCTGGCGCTGGCGCAGCTGCTCAATATCCCCTACGACAGCACGCTGCAGGTAGAGAGGCTGGCCCTCGACCAGTTTGATATGAACTATAATGCTCATCCCGACAGCATTTATGCCGTTGCCATGCAGCAACTGGCCATGGCCAAGGCACCCACCCTGCGCAAAGAAGCCAATGAAAAATTCCTGAAAGCAACGCGAGGCAATTTATTACCCTCAGTGAGCCTGGGAGCCGGCATAGGCACCAACTTCTCCAGCACCGGCCGCGACGCCAACAACAATAAAATCGGCTATTACGATCAGTTGAGAAATAACTATAACACGGGTGTAGGCTTTAGCGTATTGATACCTATACTTAGTAATTTTCAGCGAAAAAATAGTGTGCGGAATGCCAAAATAGATTTGCAGCAATCTGAGTTGCAGGAGCGAAGTACGCACATCCAACTGAGGCAGATCATAGAGCGCGATTATGTGAACCTGCTGACTGCCAAAGAGCGTTACGAAGCACTTGTAGAACAGGTGAATGCGCTGCAGCAATCATTCGCTGCCGCCGAAGCCAGGTTTAATGCGGGCGTTACCAACAGCATAGATTACCTCACCGCACGCAACAATCTTGACCGCGCCAATATCAACCTGATACTGGCCCGTTACAACTACCTGATCAGAACAAAAATTCTCGACTTTTACCAGGGAAGGCAGATGTTTTAATCCGCAGGAATTTTTTACATTCGGGATATCAGCGGAAGTAGCTCAGCTGGTAGAGCAGCAGCTTCCCAAGCTGCGGGTCGCGGGTTCGAATCCCGTTTTCCGCTCTGGGATTTGTTAAACGCCTGCTTCGAAAGAATTGGTCCCACCGTTTGGTGGGACTTTTTTATTGTTGCTGCCGCGCCTTCTCCTTGCCGCACTCTTCCCCCTCGCCTGCAACCGAAACCCGCCCTCACTGCCACTCTGTCATTTATGCCCCCATTTTCCTATCTTTGGCGTCCAAATTTTGTGAAACGAGATGCCTGAAAGTTTGATGCATATTAAGGAGTTGGATGAGAGTCGTCAGGGCGAGGCCTTTGCCCCCTTTACCAATGACCCCAATGAATACAGGAAGAAGTTCTATATAGAAAGTTATGGCTGCCAGATGAATTTCTCCGACAGCGAAATAGTGGCTTCCATACTCAATGAAAACGGTTATGGCGCCACCCGCAATTTTGAGGAAGCAGACCTTATACTGCTCAATACCTGCTCCATCCGGGAAAAGGCAGAGCAGACCGTACGCAAACGCCTCAACGACCTGCGCGTGGTGAAGAAGAACAATCCCGGCGCCCTCATCGGCGTGCTGGGCTGTATGGCCGAGCGACTGAAATCTAAACTGCTGGAAGAAGAAAAGCTGGTTGACCTGGTGGTAGGTCCCGATGCATACCGCACCCTGCCCGGACTGATCAACGAAGCGGAAGACGGGCAAAAGGCAGTGAACGTACTGCTGAGCCGCGAAGAGACCTATGCCGATATTTCTCCCGTACGGTTAAACAGCAATGGCGTAAGCGCTTTTGTAAGCATTATGCGCGGCTGCAACAATATGTGCTCATTCTGCGTGGTACCCTTCACCCGTGGCCGCGAAAGAAGCCGCGATCCTTACTCCATCATCCGCGAGTGCACAGATTTGTTTGAGCAGGGTTATCGCGAGGTGACGCTGCTGGGCCAGAATGTTGACAGCTATTACTGGATGCCGGAATCAGGCGAAGGCGAAGCAGTGACTTTTGCCAGGCTGCTGGAACTGGTAGCGCAGATCAACCCGCTGCTGCGCGTGCGTTTCTCCACTTCGCATCCGAAAGATATTACCGACGAAGTGCTTTACACCATGGCGAAATATGAAAACATCTGCCGCTATATTCATCTCCCGGTACAAAGCGGCAGCAACAGGATACTGCAGCTGATGAATCGTACTTATACACGCGAATGGTATATCGCTAAGGTGAACCGTATACGCACCATTATGCCCGACTGCGGAATCAGCTCGGATATTATCGCAGGCTTCTGTACTGAGACTGAAGAAGATCACCAGGAAACCCTGTCGCTGATGGAACAATGCGCGTACGACTACAGCTATATGTTCTTCTACAGCGAGCGCCCGGGCACACTGGCCGCACGCCGCTATAAAGATGATGTACCCGATGAAGTGAAAAAAAGAAGGCTGGAAGAAATTGTGCAGTTGCAAAACAGGTTGAGCCTTGAAAACAACCGCAAAGACGTTGGTAAGACATTTAAAGTATTAATCGAAGGCGATAGCAGGCGTAGCTCCAATGACTGGATGGGTCGTAACAGTCAGAACAAGGTGATAGTTTTTCCAAAAGAAAACCATGCGTTGAACAAAGGCGACTATGTAATGGTTACTGTGTATGACTGCACCGGCGCTACGCTGCTGGGTAAAATAACCAAGGAGTAATGATGGACTTACAAGCGATAAAAAACAGGTTCGGCATTATTGGCAACTCACCTGCCCTGAACTATGCGTTGCAGGTGGCGATACAGGTTAGCAATACAGACCTTACCGTTTTAATCACCGGTGAAAGCGGTGTGGGTAAGGAAGCGTTCTCACTGATCATTCACTCGCTCTCTGCGAGAAAACATAATCCCTTTATAGCCGTCAACTGCGGCGCCATTCCCGAAGGCACTATTGATTCAGAATTGTTTGGTCACGAAAAAGGCTCCTTCACCGGCGCTGTGGAGTCGCGCAAAGGATATTTCGAAACCGTAAACGGCGGCACCATTTTCCTGGATGAAATTGGTGAAATGCCGCTGGGTACGCAGGCGCGACTGCTGCGCGTATTGGAGACCGGTGAATTTATTCGCGTAGGTTCTTCCAAAGTGCAGAAGACCGATGTGCGTGTGATTGCAGCTACCAACAAAGAACTGCTGACGTATACGCAAAACGGAAAATTCCGCGAAGACCTGTATTATCGCCTCAGCACGGTGCCCATTCGCGTGCCGCCGCTGCGCGATCGGAAAGAAGATATTCCGTTATTGTTCCGCCGCTTCTGTGTGGATTTTGCGGAACGTTATAAGACCACTCCCATTCAACTGGACGACGAGGCCAAAGAAGTGTTAATTAACTATCCATGGCCGGGTAATGTTCGTGAATTGAAGAATATTGCGGAGCAGATGTCGGTGCTGGCGCAGGATAAACTGATCACTGCTGCTGAATTGCGCCGCTTCTTACCCGAGACCAATTATTCGCACTTACCGGTATTGGCTTCGCCGGTACAGGGAACAGCAAATGGTCATGATTTTGCGAATGAGCGTGAAATATTGTACAAGCTCTTTTTCGATATGAAAAAAGACGTGACGGAACTGAAGAAAATGTTTTTCGACATTCTTCAGAGCCCCGGCACTGCAGTACAAAACCAGGCGCTGCTGAACGAATTGAAAGAACTGAAGGGTAAGGAACTGATGCAGCCTGCTTATGTGCAACCCGCTACGGTAAGCACCGCTCCGCCTGTTGTTACTTACCATGATGGAGAGGATATTCATCAACACGAAGAAGTGGAAGAATCGCTCAACATTATGGATAAGGAAAAAGAGCTGATCATAAAGGCGCTGAAAAAACATCGCGGTAAAAGAAAAGACGCAGCCCTGGATCTTGGCATCAGTGAAAGAACGCTTTACCGCAAGCTGAAAGAATACGATATCAAGGAGTAATTTCGAAAATAAAAATCCGCCATCCGAATATGCGATTGAAAGTTTTTCTTCCTGGTATTTTACTGGCAGTAGTTGGCCTCTTCAGTGGCTGCTACTCATTTCGTGACGTAAGCATTCCGCCGGAGGTAAAGACTATTCGCATTCAGTATATCGAAAACAGGGCGCCTTATGTGAACCCGCAGTTGGCGCCGCAGTATAACGACAGGCTGAAACAAAAGATCACCAATCAAACCAAGCTCACCGTAGTGCAAAATGACAATGCAGACTATGATTTGAGCGGCGCTATCACCAGTTACAATCTCACCACTGCCGCTATCGCCAATCAGCAGGCAGTAAACAACCGTCTTACAGTATCCATCAAGCTTAAGTTGAGGGATAATAACAATAAGACAAAAGATATAGATGTTTCCCGTAACTTCGACTTTTCTGCAAACCTGACCCTTCAGCAGGCTGAGGCACAGCTGATTTCTGAAATTATCCGTAGTATGGTCGATGAAACATTCAACCGTATTTTTTCAAACTGGTAAGCTTGATGCAACACCATATCCAAACGCTGGTCAAACATTTCTTCCAGAAAGACTCATTGCAGGAAGTTAGCGTTAATCAACTGCAGCAATTTGTTGATGACTATCCTTACTCTGCCGTCGGCCAACTATTGCTCGCCAAAAAACTCGGCGACACGGGCGCCCAGAATGTCGAGGAGGTAAGAGCAAAAGCCTCGCTTTATTTCCACGATCCCGTTTGGGCCGGCTGGTTTTTGAAGAATAAGATGGAAACAGACATCAGCGCCTTCAGTGAACCCGCCACAGAAGACGAACAACCTCATTTCGTTTTCAACAACATTGCCACCGGGCCCGCCGAGGCCGCCGCCACTGCTGAAAACACCGACACGCCTCCCTGGTCGGAACCAGCAACGCCTAAATCTCAGCCAGACCAGCAGCAACCCGTCGTTATCGAGCAACCCGGTGCCGTCAACGAATTTGAACCCCTCCGCGAGGAACCCGTCATAGACCAAACCTCCGAAGCCCAGTGCCGGCCGCCCCTTGTTCCATCCCGCGAGGATGAAACGCCGGAAGCGCCACAACCCGAATCTGCGGACCCCCTTGCCCAGGAAACCACCACTCATTCCAAAGGTCTGGAACAAGTCCTGCCAGATTCTATAAACCAGGACCCCGGACCGGGAGAATCCACACCCCATCTTTCCGAACAAGAAACTATTCAACCTCAAACAATAAATCAGCAATCCGCACCCGTAGAACCCGAAACTCCCAACCCGAAGCCCGAAACTGCGCCCACTCGCGACCCCCTGAACCCGACACCCGTCACAGGCGCGAGCACCGGCGACCTCACCTTCGAACCCTATCACACCATCGATTACTTTGCCTCACTCGGCATCAAGCTTAGACCCGAGGAGATGGGCAAAGACAAACTGGGACAGCAGTTGCGCAGTTTTACCGACTGGCTGCGCACCATGAAGAGAATCGGGCCGAAGGCTACCGAGGCCGAGACCGAACTGGACGAACTGACCAACAAAAGCATTCAACGCATTGCCGAGTTCAGCAACGAGGCCAAGGAGATCATTACCGAGGCTATGGCGGAGGTATGGGCCAAGCAGGGACATGTAGAAAAGGCAGTAGAGATCTACGAAAAATTAAGTTTGCTCAATCCCTCCAAAAGCTCTTATTTTGCAGCTCGCATTGAAGCATTAAAATCGAGATAAAATGATCATTCTCTTTATAGTATTGATTATTATAGCTAGTGTGGCGATATCGTTCTTTATACTGGTTCAAAACCCCAAGGGCGGCGGTTTGTCTGGCACCTTTGCCGGTTTCAACACCCAGTTTATGGGTGTAAAACAAACCACCGACGTGCTGGAAAAAGGCACCTGGATACTGGCCACCATTATCGGCCTGCTCTGCCTGTTTTCCTCTGTATTTATTCCCTCGGGTACCACTACCATTCAAGGTGGCAATGCCCGTCCCCCTGTGAATAATGCAGCACCGGCCCCGGCTCCGGCGCCCAGCGAGGCTCAGCCGCCGGCACCCGCCAACTAAGACCAATCAGAATAAGTTTTCATAAAAGCTTCAACCCTGCCATTTGCGGCAGGGTTTTTTAATAACTTGAACCCGAAAATTGGCTGGCCAACAATCAATCACCAATTTTCAACGTTCCAATTTATATTCAATACGCTATGGTAAAAAAACTGGTACTGGCTCTGCTCGTAATCGTACTGCTCGTGGGCGCATGGCTGGCTTATAAATACACTTCTTCTGCCACCACCTTCGAAGAGAATGCCAAATACATCTATATCCCCACAAAGGCCAGTTACAGCGACCTGGTGCAGATTATGAAAGACAGCCAGTTGGTGGAAAGCCCCTCCTCCTTCGATTTCATCGCCAGGCGTATGAGACTGGACGAACGTGTAAAACCCGGCCGCTATGAAATCAGGAAAGGTATGAGCATGATCGATATTGTGCGTTTGCTGCGCAGTGGCACACAAAGTCCTATCAATTTTACCGTGGCCAAAGTGCGCACTCCCGAAGGACTGGCCGGCATGATCGGGCGCAGATTTGAATGCGATTCTCTCGACGCACTCAATTTTCTAAACAGCGCTGACAGTCTGAAACGATTTGGTCTTACCCCCAGCGAAGCATTGGTGATGATCATACCCGATACTTATACCTTTTTCTGGAACAGCAGTCCCGCCTCCATATTCGAGAAATTTTACAATGCGTATCAAAAGGTGTGGAGCGAAGAAAGGCGCCGGCAGGCGGAGCAATTGGGTCTGACGCCAGTCACCGCCACTATTCTTGCTTCCATCGTGGAAGAAGAAACCAATGCGCAGGAGGAAAAAGGGCTGATTGCAAGCGTTTACCTCAACCGCTACCGTCGCGGTATGCCGCTGGGCGCCGATCCCACCGTACGGTATGCCCTGCGCGATTTCAGCCTAAAACAAATTCTGTTTGCGCACCTCAACGTGGAATCGCCTTACAATACTTACCGCAATAAAGGTTTTCCGCCCGGACCTATCTGCACGCCGTCGTTGCAAACCCTGGATGCCGTGCTGCAAGCGAAGGAAACTAATTATCTGTATTTTGTGGCGAAAAGCGATTTTTCAGGAAGACACGATTTTAGCGAAACTTTCAAGGAGCACGTGGCTAAAGCCAACGCGTTTCGCAGAGAATTAAAAAGGCAACAGGATATACGAGATGGTAAAATTCCGAGGAAATAGATGAATCAATGAACTTTGAACGCATCATATTAAGCTCGCCCCCGGTACGCTTCGTCACTGAGAAGAGTAAAAAGATCATCCTCCCGGGTTTTGAAAAAGTACCCTTGTATGATGTGGGAGTTTTCTTTTTTGAACAAGTAAAAAAAGTAGGACTCACCGAAAGGGCATCGGCTATTTCTTACAACTTCATTATGGCCATCCCCCCGATGTGTCTCTTTTTGTTTACCCTGATTCCTAACCTGCCTTTCATTAACACACGGCTGATTGTGCGGCAATTGAAAAGACTGGTGCGCGACATTATGCCAAGCCCGGAATACAACCAGCAGATCACCGACTTTATAGACAGTTTTTTCAAAGAACCGCGCATAGGCTTGCTGTCGTTTGGTTTCCTGTTGTTGATATTCTTTGCATCGAACGGTATGATGGGACTGATGCGATCATTCAACAAAAACTATATCGGTTTTGAAAAACGCACTGGTCTGCAGAGCCGCTGGACAGCCATTAAACTTACCCTGATCATAATGGGCCTGATACTGGTTTGCCTGATACTGCTCATTATGCAGGGCATGGTGTTGCGGTGGATGGGTCTTCACGACAAAACCCTGATTTACCTGATACGATTCCTGCGCTGGTTCATCATAGTGGCGCTGATCTTTTATGCCATCGGCTTTATTTACAAATATGCCCCGGCCATACAAAAGCGATGGAAACTAACTTCGCCGGGTACCATACTGGCCACTTTCCTGAGCATATTAACAACCCTGGGCTTTTCTATCTTCCTCAATAATTTTGGGAAATATAATGCGCTGTACGGGTCAATAGGTACAATTATTGTACTGATGACAATTATTTACATCAACTCGCTGGTATTACTGATTGGCTATGAACTGAACGTGAGTATTCATTCCATTAAGGCATTGTCGGCAGAAAGGCAAAAGCACGAACAGGAAGAGGCTGAGATTAAAGAGCTTGAGATTTAGGAGGTTAAAGACATCCGCCCATCCTCTTATATTCTCACTCTTCTCATTTTTTCTCTTGGCCACGCGATTTTTAGCTAAATTTTATCGTCCAAAGTTCCATTCCATTATACCAAAATATACTCGTCATGAAAAATGCCTTGATCACCTTACTGTTTGTACCGGTATTGGCATTAATGGCCTTTACCATTAACGATCCCCTTCCTATAGGCTCTACCATGCCCAAGGGGGACGTTAAGCTGAAAGATATCTCAGGCAAAGAAATAACCCTGAAAAGCGCCGTCAAAGAAAATGGCCTGCTGGTGATTTTCAGCTGCAATACCTGCCCTGTGGTTAAAGGATATCAAAGCCGCATCAATGAAGTAGCCAAATGGACGCTGGATCAGAGTATCGGCGTTGTGCTGCTCAATTCCAACGAGGCTACCCGCGGCAATGGCGATGGCTTTGAAGATATGCAGGCCTATGCTAAAAAAGAAAATTTCAGCTGGTACTATACCGTAGATAAGAACCACGAACTGGCTGACGCATTCGGCGCTACCCGCACTCCTGAAATTTTCCTTTTCAACAAAGAAGGAAAACTGGTTTATCATGGCGCGATTGACGATAGCCCGTCTGACCCCAGCGGCGTAAATAAAAAACACCTTAAAACAGCAGTAGAAGAAATGCTGGCCGGCAAAGAAGTAACCACCAAAGAAACCAAATTTGTTGGCTGCGGTATCAAGCGCATTTCTTAAGAGCCCGTTTTTAAAATCTATATTGAAGAGGCCGCTGTTCAGCGGCTTCTTTTTTTTTGCGCGCACAGTTTTCAATAAGTGTGAAAACATAGCAACACCGTGAATGACCTATAATGCCGGCATGTTTGAACTTTAATTGAAAGCATTTTCACTTTTTCTGCATAAAAACCGGCACTGTTGATATTCTTCTACAGGGGAATGTAGCCATAATGCCTGATGGCACGGATTTTATACCTCTCATACTGAACTAAAAAAGATATTTATGAAAACGAAAATTTTTTCTTTGATGATAATGGGTGGAGCTATTGCATTGGCGTCATGCCAGGATACCAGCGACGGTACTCGTGCCGACGGCGATTCAACCGCTATTGAGCGTGGGCCCGACAATACCCGCGTGGATGACAATATGGATACCACATCGGGTGCTATGGGAATGGAGTCATCGCTGGATAATAACACGCGCGACTTTGTAATTGAAGCGGCAAGCGGTGGCATGATGGAAGTAGAACTGGGGCAGTTGGCGCAACAACAGGCAACCCATCAACGCGTGAAAGAATTTGGCGCCATGATGGTGCGAGATCATAGCCAGGCTAACAACGAACTGAAAGCGGCTGTTAGTGGCAAAGCCAACATACCTGCAACATTAACCGACAAACATCAAAGGCACATCAACAACCTGAGAGAAAAAACAGGAGCTGAATTTGATAAAGATTATATCAAAATGATGGTTGACGATCATGAAGCAGATATCAAGAAGTTTGAAGACATAGCCAAAGAAACCAACGACCCTTCAGTAAGGGAATTTGCCAGCAAGCAGATACCGACTTTGAAGAAACACCTTAGTGAAGCGAAGTCAATTCGTGATGAATTGAAAAACAAATAGGGTTACGGGTGCATGATAGTCCCCTTCGTAATGCTGATTCTTGCCTTCGTATTGATCACCTGGTTTATTGTGATGGTGATTAAGAAGAAGAGAAGAGGTGAAGATTTTTGGGAAAAGGATACGAACTATTGAGCGCCCACCAGGCTCTTTACTTCAGGTCCCACCTGCCGGTCGGTCATTTGACGATTCACAAATTTCCGATAGCCAGTCTTATTGTTCACCAGTAACGTTACCGGTATTGCGCCATCCCATTTCTTATCAATGCGCGGGCAAAAATAATCGGCATCCGTTTCATCCAGCCAGAAGAACGTAGCCTTAAATTTTTTCTCCTTTATAAACTCAAGAATCTTATTCGGATAATATGTCTTAAAATCCAGGCTCACCAGCACCAGCTCTACGCTGTCCGCCTTATGCCGCTCTACTGCCTCCTGCAACCACGGAATCTCCTCCACGCAGGGCGCACACCAGATAGCCCAAAAACTAACCAGCATTGGATGCCTGCCATTCTTGATATACTCCTCCACCTCCTCAATCTTTACTCTTTTCAACTCCTGCCCCATCGCCATCATCCCCACCAACAAAACACCAATCAGCAAAAAATACTTTTTCATATCAAATTTTTATTTTCAACCAACTATTCAATTTCAATTTCAACTTCAAATTCAAATTCAATATTCTCTCACTCCTCTTCCACTCCCCATGCTTCCAGCAGCGCCTCTCTCATCTCGCCCTGCAGCTTTGGCTTGGCATAATGACCTGCGGCCGACTTTTGCCGGTAGGCTTCATATAAAGTAACTGCGCAAGCCACCGAAATATTCAGCGACCTGATGATACCCACCTGGGGAATGATAAAATTACCATCAGCCATATCTCTTATCTCCTCGCTCACGCCCGAATGCTCGTTACCAAATACCAGCGCCATGCTGCCGGTGAGGTCCAGATCGTACAGGTAGGATGCGCCCGGGCTAAGATGCGTTGTCAATATGGTGGAATATTTTGCGCGCAGCGCTGCAAAACATTCGTTGGCATCGGTAAACTGGTGAACGGTCAACCATTTGGCCGCGCTGCTGCTGCTCTTGGCTCCCCATTTCTTATGACGCGGAATTTTTGTGTTCAATACATATATCTCCTGCACCCCCACCGCATCGCAGGTGCGCATAACTGCCGAAATATTATGCGGGTCAAAAACATTTTCCAAAACAACAGTGAGATCATTTTGCCGTTTATTTAGCACTGAAAGCAGTCGTTCGCGTCTTTCTGGCGTCATATTTCCGAAATCTATTAATTTTATCAATTATCTAAAATACAAAAACACCCCATAATCCGTGTAACCATCACCAAACCAGTAACCTATGCTTAAAAAGATCCTCAAGATAAGCGGAATTACCCTTCTTGCCTTATTGGTTATACTTTTTGTAGCCCCCTTTATATTCAAAGGCAAAATTATCAAGATCGTTAAGCAGGAGATCAATAAAAGCATCAATGCAAAGGTTGATTTTGCAGACCTGGATCTTTCTTTTTTCCGCCGCTTTCCGCGTGTGTCGGTAGCATTGGAAGGACTGCAGGTGGTGGGCATTGATGAATTTGCCAAAGATACACTGGTAAGTGCCAGAGAAATTGATGTGGCCGTCAATCTCTTCAGCGTTATCAGCGGCGATGAAATGAAAGTGTATGCTGTAAATGTGAACGAACCGCGCGTGCATGCGCTCGTGAATAAGGATGGAAAAGCCAACTGGGACATCGCAAAAACAACAGGTGAAGAAGATACTGCTGCTTCGGAAACTTCTTCATTTAAGATGAACCTGCAGAAATACGCCATCAAAAACGGCTATGTATACTATGAAGATGCTACCACCGGTATGAGCAGCGAAATTGTGAACCTGTACCACGAAGGCAGCGGTGATTTCACCGCCGATGAATTCACGCTGCAGACCGATACCCGCGCCGATGCTGTCACTTTTGTATATGGCGGCATTCCCTACCTCAACAAAACAAAAACATCGATCGACGCCGATATACAGATCAATACTACTGAAGGAAAATATAGCTGGCAGACTGACGAGATTGCATTGAATGATTTAAAGATTTCCACGGCTGGATTATTCCATATGGTGAACGACAGCGTTTACAATATGGATATCACCTTCAAGGCACCGTCAACAGATTTCAAGAGCATACTCTCGCTGATACCCGCTATTTACCAGAAAGATTTTGAAAAAATAAAAACCGGCGGCAAAGCCATTTTCGATGGTTTTGTAAAGGGAACGATGAGCAATTCGCAGATTCCTTCTTATGCCATCAACCTGGAAATTGAAGAAGGGTTCTTCCAGTATCCCGATCTGCCCAAACAGGTTAAGAATATCAATATCGTTGCGCACGTCAACAATCCCGATGGCGTTACAGACAATACAGTCGTTGATATTTCAAAAGGCCATATTGAATTCGGTGACGATCCCTTCGATTTTACTGTATTATTTAAAAAGCCCCTCACCGATCAGTATATTGATGCGAAAGCCAAAGGCAAACTCGACCTCGGTGGTATTACGCAAATGGTTCCGCTGGAAGCAGGCACCAAGCTTAGCGGCACCGTGAGCGCCGACGTGCAGGCAAACGGCAACTTATCGGTGGTGATGGAGCAGAAACCAGGACCATTTAGCGCAGCAGGTTCTATTGATATTAACAACCTGTATTACGCGTCAAAATCGTTTCCTCAACCTATACAAAATACCAGCGCTAAAATCAATATCAGCGCTCCTACTGTTTCCACTTCGGTTCCCGATGATTTGGTGGTGCAGGTACCCGCCGCGCATATTGAAGTGGGCAAAGACGTGGTGGATCTGAGTTTGTTATTGAAAACTCTGGCGTCGGACCCTTATTTCGATGGCAACGCCAAAGGTTCGTTCAACCTGGCGAATGTGTCTCAGTTCTACACCTTTGAGCCCGGTACTTCTCTGGCGGGTTTACTGAATGCGAACGTTTCTTTTAAGGGGAAAAAATCGATGATTGATAATAGCCGTTACGACGCTATACAAACAGCCGGCACCGTGAATGTGTCGGATATCAGCTATAAATCGAAAGACTACCCAGATGGTGTGAACCTGAAGAGTACGCAGCTTACTTTCAACCCGAAGAATGTGTCGGTGAGCAATGTGGTAGGTAGTTTCATGGGCACCGATTTCTCCGCCAATGGAAGTTTTGATAACCTGATCGGCTACGCACTGAAAGATGAGCCGCTGGCGGGTACTTTGAATGTGTCAGCCGGCAGAGTGGATCTGAATAAACTGATGGGCACTACCGGCACGGAAGCAAGCGCCGATACCACCTCTGCTGCCGCGAGCGAACCCTTTGTGGTACCCGCGAATATTGCCCTTATGCTGAATGCAAAAGCCAACAATGTTATCTACGATAAGGTAGAATATAAAAATGTGGAAGGCACCCTGGTGCTGAAAGATGAAACTGTATCGTTGAAAAATGTGAAGATGGAAGCGTTGGGCGGCACCATAGCACTGAGCGGCTCTTATTCCACAAAAGATAGTAAAAAGAAACCCGCCATCTCGCTCGGGTATGATCTGAAGAATCTTGATGTACAAAAGACTTTCTACGCTTTCAACACGGTGCAGAAGCTGATGCCCATCGGAAAGTTTATTGCGGGCAATCTTAACTCTAACCTCACCATGAGTGGCAGACTGGGTGAAGATATGATGCCCGACTTTGGAACGCTGACCGGCGAGGGAGCCTTGTTCCTGATAGATGGATTCCTGAGCAAATTTGCGCCGCTGGAAAAAATGGCCAGCACATTGAACATAGAAACCTTGCAGGCCATTTCGTTAAAAGATATCAAAACACATTTTGAATTTGCCAATGGCAAAGTGCTGATCAAAAAACCATTTACGGTAAAAGTAAAAGATATTGAAATGGAGATCGGCGGCATGCATGGCCTCGATCAATCCATAGACTATATCGTAAACCTGAAAGTGCCGCGCGAAAAACTCGGTACCCAAGCAAATGAACTGGTTAATAATCTCGCATCGCAGGCCAGCTCAAAAGGCATTCCCGTTAATGTTGGTGAAACTGTCAATCTTCGAGTGAACCTGGGCGGTACTATTACCAATCCCACTGTTAAGACAGACCTCGCCAACATGGCAGGCAGTCTGACCGACCAGCTGAAAGACCAGGCCAAATCCTTCGTTGAAGAAAAGAAAGCCGCCGCCGACAGTGCCGTGGCCGTAGCCAAACAGGCAGCCAAAGACACTTTACAATCCATCAAGAAAGACCTGGCCGAGCAGGCCAAGGAAGAGCTGGCGAAGCGTCTCTCGGGTGAAAAGGATACCACCGAGAAGAAGGACACCAAGAAGGAGGTAGAGGACAAGGCGAAGGGATTATTGAAGGGTATTTTGAATAAAAAAGATACCACTAAGAAGCAGTAATCACGGATTTATACCGGAGCGATGAATCACGGATTTTACGCTGATTAATGGACACGGGGAAGCTTTGGGATTTCATCCCCCTGTTGCAATCTGCCAATTCATTGGAATCCGTGTAATTCATTAATCCGCGTAAAATCAGTGATCCCTTAATCGGCGTCAAATCCGTGATCTCTAAATCCCCCTTCTATTTCATCTTTATCGTTTTTTTCCCCTATTTTTGCCGTCCTTAAAATTACAACCCGAATAAGAATCAAGAGATTATGACTAATCTTCTCTATCTCGTCCCGGTAATGGGTGCCATTGGTTTGCTCTATACATTTCTCAAATTCAACTGGGTTTCTAAGCAGGACGCTGGTTCTGACCGGATGAAAGAGATCAGCAAGTACATTGCCGAAGGTGCAATGGCCTTTCTCCGTGCCGAATGGAAAATACTGGCCTATTTCGTAGTTATTGTGGCCATCTTGCTGGCCCTGATGGCCGGTGCCAACCCCAACTCTCACCCCTCTATTGCTATTGCCTTCATAATCGGCGCCGTGTTCAGCGCTGTAGCCGGTTATATAGGTATGCGCATCGCCACCAAGGCCAATGTGCGCACGGCTCATGCCGCCCGCACCAGCCTTAGCAAAGCGCTGGCAGTTTCCTTCACCGGGGGCTCAGTAATGGGCCTTGGTGTGGCTGGCCTGGCAGTACTGGGACTGGGTGGATTGTTCATAGTATTAAAAGCCATTTTCGCCCCGGAATCTGCGGTGAACTCGGCAGACATGCTCAAAACCATTGAGGTGCTCACAGGCTTCTCGCTGGGTGCCGAATCCATCGCGCTCTTTGCACGCGTGGGCGGTGGCATCTATACCAAGGCTGCCGACGTTGGCGCCGACCTGGTAGGTAAAGTGGAAGCCGGCATTCCGGAAGACGATCCCCGCAACCCCGCCACCATCGCCGACAACGTAGGTGACAACGTGGGCGACGTAGCCGGCATGGGCGCCGACCTGTTTGGTTCGTATGTGGCCACGGTGCTCGCCACCATGGTACTCGGACAGGAAGCCGTGGTGAATGACAACTTCGGCGGTCTCTCGCTGATACTGCTGCCCATGATGATTGCCGGTGTTGGTATCATCTTCTCCATTGTGGGTACCCTGTTTGTTCGCATCAGCGATTCTGCAGGTATCAGCACAGCTAATGTTCAGAAAGCATTGAACATGGGTAACTGGGGCTCGATCATTCTTACTGCTATCGCCTCTGTTGCCCTCGTATACTGGCTTGTTCCCGCAGGCAATATGCACCTCCTCCGCGATATCACCGAAGGTGGAGATATTGCCGCAGGCGCCAAGACATTTACCCGCGAAGGCATACTCGGTTCTATCGTAGTGGGCCTTGCAGTGGGTACTCTCATGAGTATCATTACTGAATACTATACGGCAATGGGTAAACGCCCGGTTTTGACTATCGTGCGTCAGTCTGCTACGGGTCATGCTACCAACGTAATCGGTGGCCTGGCGGTAGGTATGGAATCTACCCTGTTGCCCATCCTGGTACTGGCCGCTGGTATCTGGGGTTCCTACGAATGCGCCGGTCTGTATGGCGTAGGTATTGCAGCCGCCGGTATGATGGCGACCACTGCTATGCAATTGGCCATCGACGCTTTCGGTCCTATTGCCGACAACGCTGGTGGTATTGCCGAAATGAGCGAACTGCCTAAGGAAGTGCGCGAAAAAACCGACGTGCTCGACGCCGTTGGTAACACCACCGCTGCCACCGGTAAAGGTTTCGCTATCGCCTCAGCCGCCCTCACAGCGCTCGCATTGTTTGCGGCCTTCGTTGGTGTGGCAGGTATTCCGGGTATCGACATTTACAAAGCAGATGTATTGGCCGCTCTCTTCGTAGGTGGCATGATACCATTTATATTTTCATCACTTGCCATCCAGGCCGTAGGTAAAGCCGCCATGGCCATGGTAGAGGAAGTGCGCAGGCAATTCCGCTCCATCCCCGGTATTATGGAAGGCAAGGGTAAACCCGAATATGATAAATGCGTAGCTATCTCTACCGAGGCTTCTATCAAAAAAATGATGGCGCCCGGCTCCATAGCTATCATCTCTCCCATCATCATCGGATTTGTGTTGGGTCCTGAGGCATTGGGCGGTTTCCTGGCAGGCGCTACTGTAAGTGGCGTGCTGATGGGTATGTTCCAGAACAATGCCGGCGGTGCCTGGGATAATGCCAAAAAATCGTTTGAGAAAGGCGTTGAAATAGCCGGTGAAACTTACTATAAGAAATCAGAACCGCATAAAGCATCAGTGACAGGTGATACCGTAGGTGATCCTTTCAAAGACACTTCCGGTCCTTCCATGAATATCCTGATCAAACTGATGTCTATTGTATCGCTGGTAATTGCCCCCACCCTGGCCCAGGTTCATGGTACCGGCAAGCCGCATGCTGCTGAGAAGAAGGAAAAGCCCGCCATTGTGGTTACCACCACCGACGGAGGCACAAAGATTTATGCAGCACATAAAAATGATAAATAAGGTCCGTAAAAAATGTCTGCACAATGTGCAGACAGCCTATTATCTTTGCGGCATCAACTAAGGCACTATATCATACCAAATACCAAAGTCCCCGTGTTTCTACATGGGGACTTCTTTTTTGGCCCTTCGGGCCAAAAAAGAAAATGAATATTGAATTTGAACAAGGAGAGTGAATGGAAATGGGTGGTTCAGGAAGGAAGATGGTAATGTAAATTTCTGACTTCCATATTCATATTCCTTCGTTCTCTCTCCAATCTTCTATTCCTTGTTCAAATTCAATTTCAAATTCAAATTCAACCTTCTCCTCCCTCCCTTCCTTCCCGCCATTTGGCCGCCTGTCGAAAGCGGCTCGTGGGAAATTTATCATGATTTATATTGTGTTAACAATTCATTACGAAATATGTCGTAAATTGGGGCAAATGTTTTTTCAATATGCCAACTATCAAGAACATTAAACCAACTGAGAGCGAGCTGGAGATTTTGCAGGTGCTGTGGGCCAAGGGACAAGCCAGCGTGAGGGAAGTGCATGAAGAGTTGTTGAAAACCAAAGAGGCGGGATATACCACCACCCTCAAGCTGATGCAGATTATGCACGAAAAAGGACTGGTAAAGCGCGATGATTCGGTGAAGACGCATATCTACCAGGCTGCTGTCAGCAAGGAAAAAACTCAAAAACATTTGCTCGGCAAAATGATCGACACGTTGTTTGGTGGCTCACCTACGCAACTGGTGATGCAGGCGCTGGGTAATCACAAAGCATCGGACGCTGAATTGGAAGAAATTCAAAAATTGCTTGACAATCTGAAAAAACAGTAACGAATGGACTTCATTAACCAATCTGCTTTTCTTAAAGCGTTGGGATGGTCACTACTGGACAGCTTATGGCAAATGGGATTGATGTGGTTGGTGTATGTGTGCCTGACTGCAAACGGTAAGAAATACCAGGCTCGACAAAGACACACCATTGCCCTGCTATCGCTGACCGGCGGTACCGTATGGTTCTTCGTAACACTCGTAATTAATTTTTACAGGGCAGCCGCCGCTCCCGAAATTGTCACTATATATGCCAGCGAGCAATTAAGCGGCCAGTCGCTGATGGCACGCGTTGCCACTTTCCTGGAACCCGCTCTTCCCTATTTATCGGTAGCCTACCTGGTGGTTGCCGCTTTCCTGTTCATTCGTTTTTATCGTCATTACTTTCATATCCGTCAATTATATACCACCGGCATTCAGAAAGCACATCCTGAATGGCGGGTATTTCTGCAGCAGGCCTTGCAGCACATGGGTATAAAGAAGAAAGTCACCATCTGGTTTTCATCTTTGGTTGATACCCCCTTGACAGTGGGTTTCTGGAAACCCGTGATCTTATTGCCCGTGGCCGCGGTGAATCATTTAAGCATTCAGCAGGCAGAAGCTATTATTCTTCACGAACTGAATCATATTCGTCGCAACGATTACCTGATCAACCTGTTGATCGCCTGCACCGACATTATCTTATTCTTCAACCCATTCTCGCGTTTCCTCAGCAATATCGTACGCAAAGAGCGCGAGCATAGCTGCGATGATTTCGTTTTGCAGTTCCGCTACGATGCGGCCGCCTATGCAAAGGCACTGCTCACACTGGAGCAAAACCGCGGCCTGGCCACCTCTTCACTTACATTGGCTGCCACCGGTAAGAACCAGCATTTGTTGCTGAACCGGGTCAAACGCATTTTAACCAAAGAAAATACCAGCGCTCCCCTGCCGCAGCGCATGATAGCATTTTTGTTATCGGCCCTGGTGATTGGCTTCATTGGCTTGTACAATCCTGGCAGAATCATCACACGCACTATAGATAACGTGCGCGCGCCCCTGCTGGCAGGTTCAGAAATGCCGTTCCATTTCACGACGCCCGCTTCGGAAACAGCAGAAGTGAATAAAGATCTTGATTTGGCTGATAGTGGAAATGAACAGGAAAATGCTGCTGAAGTAGAAGTAGTAGCTGATGACGCGCTGGCAAATGTTGTGGAATTAAAACTAAAAGAGGCTGACGAAGAAATTGCGGAAGCTTTACAGGCATCTTCACTAATTGAACTGGCTACCGAAGTAAAGCTCGCGGCCATTGCTGAAAAGCTGCACGAAATTCCGCAGATGGCCAGCTTTGCCAATGTATGGCAAAATGTTGAATTTACTTTCCAGGAAGCCCCCGCCCCTGAGAAGCCCGTTGAAGCAAAGACCAAAGTCTTTCCATTCGTACCGAGCAGCAGTTTTTCTTACCACATCATTGAAGACACTTCGCTGCCGAAGAAATATGTGATGACATATACTGAGAAAAAAACAAAAGAGGCTGTTGAAAAAGCGCTGCTCGCACTGCAGGCTATCGATTGGAAAAAACTGGAAACCGAACTCAGCGAAGGAGAGGTGAAAGTGGATATCACCAAACTGCAGCAACAGTTAGAGAAGGCGCTGAAAGAAGTTGACTGGAAAAAGATCGATGAAGAAACCCAGGCTGCGTTGCTCGATGACGAGGACCTGCTGAAAAAATATGATGCGTTCCGGGTTCGGTTAGGCGCCTACCAGGCCGAGCGCGCCCGCAAGCAAGCCGAAATGAAGAAAGCCGAGCAAAAGGTTTTGCTCGATCGCCTCACGCAACATGCGCAGCTGAAGAAAGCTGAAGAAGAAAAGAAAAAGGAAGAATCCCAGCAAAAGTCAGAGAACAATAGCGGGAATAAGGTGAAGAAGAAAAAGATAGTTCACATCTGAGAAATTCCGGGAAGTAAATTCCGGGCACCAAATAACAGAAACCAAATAAGAAATTCCAAAAGGAGAAATCATTTCCTTTTGGAATTTTCATTTAGAATTTTCCCCAAAAACAAAATCCCGCCGGAGGCGGGACTTGTGTTCGCAGTTGGTATTGGTTACGCAGACATTACCATACATTCTTTGGGCACCAGTCTCCATATTTATTGCCGATGATCAGACCGACAAGAATTTCATGGGTGCCTCTACTAACCGTATTCAGATTGGAAGTAGTGTAATCATAAGAGTACCCAATGTTCAGGGTATTGGAAATATTCACCCCCAGCATTCCGGCATATCCATCACCTGTTCTGTAACTCGCTCCTATCCATGCCAGGTCCTGGTACTGGAGTTTTGCATTTATATCTGCCTGCACCGGTAAGGGCCTTATGTACTTTACCAGTACCGATGGTATCAGGTTAAAATCTTCCGACACCAAGAAACGATAACCGGCGGTGGCAAATAAATGGGGTACGAACTTTCCCTCCTCTGTCCTTTGCACCACATTATCTGTAAAAACCACTTTTTGCGGGATGATCTGCTGTGCTGACAATCCTATAAAGAAATCTGCCGAGTACAGATACAACCCTGCATTAAAGTCGGGTTTGATATTATTGATCTGTCCGCTTGTGTATACTGCCGGGTCCACCGGGTTGGCCGGCCCGAAATCCAGCTTGCTGCTGTTCAGGCTCAGGTTTGTGATGCCCGCTCCAAATCCGGCGGCGAGGCTGGTACGTACGCCAATACCAATATGGTAAGCGTAGGTAGCATAAGCAGAAAAAGTGTTTAATGGTCCGGTTCGGTCATTGATTACTTGCAAGCCGATACCGTGATGAGATTCAGCGGCAGTGTATTCTTCCCAATAACTTCTTCCACGTGGGTTTTCCCCTGGTACGCGATATGATGTGGCTGAGGTTCGATAATCTCGTTTACCGAGAGCACCGTGAACAGTGGCATACGTTGTGACCGGCGCACCCTCCAATCCTACCCACTGGTGCCGGTGACTAAGCTTCACGTCCACATAGTTTTCAATTCCTGTCAGGGCCGGATTCAGTATGTATTGATTCAATACATACTGGGAATAATGTGGTTTCTGTTGCGCCTGCAGGGATATGCTAATCATCCCCAACCCCGCCAGTATCGCCAGCTTTCTCATAAAAGTTTTGATTTAAAGCAGGGCAGACACAACTGCAGTTAGTTAGACAAACACAGTTGCCGAGTTGCTGCAATAACTTAAAAAAAGTTTTACCCCTTATCTGATTATCGCCACAGAACCCGTTTCTGTCTTCCTGCCGTTTTTCGGATTTATTATAAAATAATATGTTCCAATGGGTAATGGATTTCCATTCATTGTTCCATCCCAGGGTTTTGAATAACCCACTGAATAAAAGACCCGCTGCCCGGCGCGACTGTAAACTTCCACCACGCAATCGGGATAGACATCCAGGTACCTGATCTGCCAGGTATCATTAATTCCATCGCCGTTTGGTGAAAAAGCGTTGGGAATGATGGGTTTACGCAACACTTTCACGAACACCCGGTCGCTCCCCGTGCAGCCGTCCGCCGAAGTCACCGTTAGCATGTAGGTGATGTCATCTGCCGGACTGGTGACGGGCACAGGTATGTTTTCATTGCTCAGCCATGTGGCCGGCGACCAGGCATAGGACACGATATCGCCCTGGGCCGATCCTTCCAGCGCAATCGATTCGCCTTCCAGCACCCGCTTATCCGGACCCGCACTTACGACGGGGGTGGGGAAAACTTTTTGCAGCTGCGTTGCCTGAGTGGCGCAACCATTTTCTGCTTCAAAGCGAAAGCGAATCGTATGAACCCCTGGTCCTGCAATGCCCGGATCAAAGACTCCCTGGGGCGATATGCCCGGCCCGCTGTAGAAACCGCTGCCGCTGAAACTATATATCTCCGACGCAGCGGTAATATTAACCGGCGCCCATTCCTGGCAAACCGGGTTGAGGTCGGCAAACAGAATTTCAGGGCTTGCCTTTACAGTAATTGTTTTTGCCTGCTGGCTCACACAACTGATACCGGAGTAAGAGACATACAATATTTGAAATTCCTTCGTGCGCGGGTTGCCAAAGTCGGGATACTTATGCGTATAAATTTTCCCCGGCAATGGTTCTTCGTCCACCGTCTTAATGGTGGGATCATTCAGGTAGTCCCAGTATATTTCCACGCGAACGATATTACCAAAATCGACTGTTGACTCGTCGTGCAACGCCACTTCCTTATTGGAACAAAGATTGGCTGCATCATGAACTACAAATCCGGCGCGCGGCTCGGAGCCATTTACAGTAAATGACTTTTCGATTTTTTCAGAACATCCGTCCTGGCTCGTCACCGTTATGCTTAATGAATAGATGCCGGTAGCGTTGTATTTGTGCAGCGGATTTTTTTCCGTTGATGTTGTTCCATCACCAAAATCCCAGAGATAGGTGAACAGGGCTTCACTATTATCGGCAATGGTGCTGCTGTCGGTAAACTGTGCAAACGCATCCGCCAGGCATATTTCAGGAGTGCCCACAGCAGGCATGGGTTTATGATGGATGGTAATGTTCCTGGTAAAAGGCTGACTGGTGCAACCCGTACTACTTTGCGTAACGAGCGATACGGTGTAAACACCTGCATCTTTGTAGGTATGCTTCACATTGCCGCTGGTAGCGCTTTCTATGATTGTTCCGTCACCAAAATCATAGATCCATTTTGTAATGACCGCCAGTTGCACAGTCGATTGGTCATTGAAACTGATCTCCCCTTTTTCGCAAGTGATATCGCTATGCTCGAAGCGCGATTCCGGCGGATAAAAAATAATTACAGGCCTGGTAACGGTATCAGACAGGCAACCCACATCGGAAATGGCAGCATGTCTTACAAAAAAAGTCCCGGCCGCTGCAAACTGGTGCAATGGGTTAGCCTGGTTGCTGATAGCATCGGCGCTGCCATCCATAAAATTCCAATACCAATGTATCATCGGGCGTCCAAGTCCATCTGTGTTGTCAAAAAATTTCACGCTGTCGGTGGAGCATTTGTTGAGTTCAAAATCGATGGCAGCCCTGGGACGGTCAAAAATTTCCAGGTCATAATCTATCTGCTGCTCGCCGCTGCAGCCGTCTATGGTAGGGTTGATAACATGTAATGAAATGGGATAGGTCCCGACCTGGTCGATCTGGTAAGATTTGTCGAGCAGGTAGCGGTATATTCTTCTTCCATTTACCTCGTAACTACTGTCTGGCACCGGCGTCGCAATAGTGGTATCGGGGAAAAGGCCATTAAATCGCCAGGTTATCTTGAGTGGCTGGTATGGAAATGTGATGCTGAATTTGAAAGGCGAACGCACGCAACCCGCGGGGAAATTCACGGTGGCGTAATCATTTTTGATGGTCACAAACTGGTACAGGTCTTTCAGGTTAGTGCCCGCCGAATAACCATAGCTTTCGGCATTGCCAAATCCATAGCTGATTGCATTAAAGGGTGTATCTGAAACAATGTTATGCGTGCCCGCGCTCACAGGTAGCTGCGCATAAGCATATCCGGGCGCATTGGGGTGTGGTTTGAAGGCCGAGCCATAGGATTGTCCGTCGATCCTGAAATTGCTGAGCGCGCCGGGGTCATCCTTTATCACTACGTTAATGAAATGCTGGTTGATATTGGTGCTTGTAGGTGGCTGCATCGAGTTGAGGGTAACACGGTTCACGGTTTGTTCCACCGGGTTGAGGTAGATCATTTCCGGGTCACCCTCCATCGTATTGCCGCTGCAATCCTGCGTGGTGAGGTATTGTGCCACCATAATGGGTTTATCGGACGTGATATGATTGGGTACATTAGAAGCCGCGATGGTGGCATACCGGCCGTTCACAAAACTGGCGGGAGCCATTTCCGCACCATTCAGATACACACGCGCTGAAGGATCGGATTTGAAAATGCGGTAATAGTTAAATTGACTTACATGTGCCGGCTCATTAATGCTCGGGACGGTAATATAGGTCTTGCCCCAGGTAGACGTGCTGTACATCTGCTGGTACAGGTTATCGCTGGTACCGGCGCCGCCACAGCCAATGGATATTTTACCGCTGCCGCAAAACACGGCCAGCCGCTTACAACCCGAACCATTATTGATGGAACGGATAGATGAACCGGTAAGGTCTTCTGCCGACAGCACCTGGTACACTTCGCCCTGCCGGAGGTCGACGGTGAAGGGTACATTGGCCTCCCTTCCGCCTACTGTAGAGCGCGTTGGTGTGATCTCGACAGTAGTAACGCCGGTATCGGCTGCAATGGCAAAGAAGTAAGAGTAAGAAGCGCCCGGCTCGTTACTTACCTGGTCAAAATTGATGGAATAGTATTCGCGGCCGAGGGTATTGGTGGGCAGACAAAGCGTGGCGCCGGAGATGGCATTGACGTAAATAAAACTATACACCACCACCGGTTTCTCTGCGGTGACATGAATACCTGAGGTGAACAATCCTTCGTGGGTGAGTGCTGCAGTGCGGGGTATGCTGATCGTGGTGATCTGGTTGGCCGCCACACTGAACTGTCGTGAAAAAGTACCGGCTACGGTGACTTGTCCCCTGGTATTTACATCAGAGGTGATATACAGCTCCATGGTCTCTGCCTGGCCCCCGGTCATCATGCGCACATGATTGCCGTACCCTATCCAGAAATCTTTGCCTTTATTGGTAAAATCCTGTGACCGGGAATCAGTGGTAATAACATGTATTACCAGGAATAAAAGCAGCAGTTGGCGCATCCACACGATTTAAAGTTCCGGGCACGACGAGGATATGCAATATATAAAAATAAAATAGCTACGCCGGTCTTCAACTGGGTAATTTGGAAGCGCGAAGAATGTCTACAGAACGTTTCCCTTCACAAAACAGCAGATCCAGTATTGACAGGTGCGGTATAAATCCAATCCGTTCTTCAAAAACCTGCCGGTACCTCACCGGCTCGGGAAAGTCGTTGTTGATGCTACGCGGCATTAGCTTACATCTCCAATCCAAAAACTCCCCGGGTTGGTCAAGTGACAGGTGGGCCACCTGTGACCTGGCCGTCTCTTCAGTGATCCCGGGATGTGCTTCGCCATCCATAATTGCGTCCTGGCTTCCGGGCATTGTACCACTTGCGACCGCTGATGATGTGCTGCTAACGCCCTCTGGCCCGCGAGCTAATTCCCAATGGATGCCCGCATCCAATTTCGCCATCACCCATTCCCAACACTTAAGGTTCCAGTCTACAAGCAGTCGCACGCGCTGTTTATACAGTTCTTCCAGTTCGTGTTTGTAAAATTCGAACCAGGGCGAACGGTTGTAACAGGAAGTAATCGTTTTCCAATGCTGCCCTTGCCAATCTGACTTATTGTCAATCTCTACTTCAATCATCGGCCTCCGTTGATTTCTTCCACCCAGTAGGGGAACGCTCAGATTGATGGGGCCGGCGCCACCGGCCACTACGCACCTGTTGCGAAAACTCATTTTCCGATACTCTTCATATATATCGAATTTTATATGCGAAATTTCAATTGCTGTCTTAATTAAGATAATTGGTGGAAAATATTGCAAATCAGAGATTAAAATCATAAAAATTGACTCCGAAATTTATTCTGTGCAAACAATCGCGATTTTCGACAAAACAATCAATTCTGGCTTCTGAAAATTTTAAAATTAATTATAGTTGATTCGCTCAACTACACTGTTAATTAGTATTTTAGTTGAATTAATATTTGCTAAAAATAATGGCCTACGTTTTTGCGCTGATTTCTCGACTTAGATCTGTCTAAACCTAAAACTCTTAGCAAAGAATTTTCTAAAATTACGACCCCATTTTTGGGCGCAAAAATTTATCTGGTACATTGTGTCTCATTAAACCCGGAAAATGAAGAAACTGACCATATGGGCTCTCCTGCCCTTGCTCCTGACTGGCTGTGCCAAACCGACAGGATTCGATTATTTGGGAGTAAGAAATCTGAAAGTGCTGCAATTCGGGTTGAAGGAATCAACGGTCGGACTGGATGTGGAATACTACAACCCGAATAAATTTCCGGTGACGATGAAAAGCGCCGATGTTGATGTTTATGTCAACAACAATTATTTTGGCAAGACCCTGCTCGACTCCACCATCAAGGTTCCGCGGCGCGACACATTTTTGTTGCCCGTGGTACTGAAAGTAAGCATGAACAGTTCGGTGCTCAAACTGCTCCAGGCCTGGGGCCAGGGTCAACAGGAAGTATTACTGAAAATGGAAGGCAAAGCGCGGATCGGCCGCGGCGGGATCTTTATCAATTACCCGATCAGGTATGAGGCAATGCAGAAGTTGGAATTCTGACTGGAAAATGGGTAAAAATTCCCAAAGGGTGATCACGACCTCCTTTTAGAATTTTCTTCTTGGTGCTTATTTGGAGCTTGATATTTCGAACCTGGAATCTGGTCCCGGGATTTCAGTCTGCGGAAATTCACGTTTTCTAATACAGCCTGTTTGCCGGGCATCCCACCTTCTTTTCCCTTTTGTACGAAGGCAAACCTGCGATCCGCTTATACTGGTCAATGAAGGAACGAACAGTTACGGTAAGCGCGGCATAGTAATAACTATCCTTGTATTTCGGGCTTCCACGGTGTGTTTTGGCGGGTGGATAGGGCCCCATACCGACCTCATCGCCGCGATAAGCGAGCTCTACGGCTTTGGCACCGCGGGCAGCAAAAAGGGCGGCCTCGTCGTAATAGGTGCCACTTACGTCGTCGATATAGTCGGTGAAGGTCTTACGGAAGCCAAACTCTACCCCGATGCGGATGTCCTCGTTAATAGCATACAGAGCGCCAAAACCGAGGGGAATATTCAGCTGCGTGGTTTTATATGGCTTGGGGCCGCCAGGCAAACCCTGCCCTTCGGTACTTAATGGCTGCAGGTATGCTTTTCCGCCCGACTGGTCGTAGGTATAAGGTTTGAAGTTGAATATCCCGATCCCGGCAAACACGTAAGGCGTACACCAGTTATAGTTTAGACTGAGAATATTGTATTGAGCGCCCAGTTCCCACTCAAAAATGTTGGTGGAAAAACTGAGGTTACGTTCCTTCATCGAGGTGGTACCTTCTTTATCGTCGGCTGCCAGCGAAGAGAATGATAAGTAAGTGCGGGCAGTGATATGTTCTGTAAGATCGTAATGCGCGCCTATAGAGCCCCAGAACTTCGCATTCTTCAGTGTAATCTTCTTTGCCTGGAGGTCGCCCTGGTAATTGGCCACTCCCGCCCGGGCAGCAAAGTGAAAGTTCTGTGCAGCAAGGGTCAGGGGAAAGCTGCTCAAAAGCAGAAGTATATATCTCATAGATTTTTTTATAGGATAAGTCTGGTCTAAAAGTTTGTAACGCAACGATTAAAACGCTGAAAACGGCGTTTTATTTTCCCCCAACATTTCCTCACTGGTTATTCCACTGAAACGCAAAATAAGTACATGCTCCCCTCCCTGTGTTCTTGATCGCATGCGGCACCATCGAATTCAGGAACACCACATCCCCTGCCTGGCAACGCATAAAGTTATCGCGCCCGATCTGCATCGTAGCATCACCCTGAATCATCAGAATGATCTCTTCGGCCTCGTGCGTGTGCGGCTCGTGGCTTTGCAGGCCTTCATTCAGCGTAGTTACGTGCATTTCATAGCGTTTCATCACAGCGGTAGGCCTGTCGAAGAAACGGCGTATACCGCCCTTATCGTGGCGTGTGAAAGCAACATCTTTATAGTTGATGATAAAAGACCCTCCTGCCTCCTTGCCTCTCGCCGCATCGGCAGGGGCCTTTGCTTTGTATTTGATCACGTAGTAAGTAGCGGGTACATCGCCGGTGTTGTTGAAACTATGCATATCACCGGGCATAGCCATGGCCACGCTGCCGGGTCCCAATTCTTCCGACTTATCGTTGATGGTAATGGTCAGGCGCCCACTTTTTACAATGATCAATTCCTCGCTGTCGTCATGCCTGTGCTGCGGATGCGGCGCATTTCCTGGCTGAATGGTGGTGACATGCACTTCCAGGTTTTGCAGCGAATAGGTGCTGCCCTCAAAAACGGGGCGGCGTTCGCGCGTTTCTTCCTGCACAGGTTTGAGGTTTTTCCAGCTGTACACCCACGATTTTACCGAATCAGACTGACCAAAAGTGGTCACCGAGACGAATAAACCCAGTAATACAAGGATTGGTTTCATATGCTATTTGGATTTTTCATCAAAACGTTATTGCTGCCTGGCCAATTCTAATCCTTTGGTAGTGGTATAGTATTTGGCCAGCATATTGGGCACTTCCCAATCGGGCATATTGCCATTCTTCAGGTAGTCTAGGAATTTTTCCGTTACACGGGCAAAATGCGCTTCATGACCCTCTTTATATTTTTCAGGAATTACCACTTCAAATTTTTTTCCTGCCTGTTTTAATTCAACTCCGGGATATTTTTCCTGCAATTTTTTAAAGCTTTCTGCCATTCCGCTGGTATCCCCGCTCAGTGGTTCAATATACAAGGTGGGTTGATATTTTTCTTCCGCTCCCTGCCTGATCACCAGGTTTGCCTTAGTGCCGCGCATAATGGAGAAATGCGAGTCGCCCGCGCCCTCAGGAGCCTGGTAGTTCCAGGTTACCGATGTTTTGGCATATACACCGCGCAAGGTGTAATTGATCTCGCCATTGCAATAAACTTTTAACAGCGTGTCGTTAGTGAGTTTATCTTCCAGGTAACCGGGAAATGCATCCAGTTTGGTGATGGTTTTGAATTGCGAGAGGCTCATATCTGTGGTCCAGCGACGAGCACTGTGTACCTGGATATCTTTGGTATAATCGATTGCTTGTTCGGGAAAACACTCCCATTGAACCAGGTCCACCAGGTGCGTCATCACATCTACTATGCCTTCACCCTGCTGCGAAACATCCAAGAACCAGGCTGGCCTGGTCAGCACGTTGCCCGAGACGTATTTGTAAAAATGATGTACGCTTTCCTTGGTGATCGCGGGATTGTCGGGCGTTCCTTTTTCCAGCGTGCCGAAGATGGCAGTATCCATAGATAATTCGCGCTGCAGCATGGTAGTGATCTCATAACGTTCGGTCATGATATCGTAAAGCAACAGGTTCTTTTTCTTCGCCACCTCAAAAGCTTCCTGCAGCAATTTGAAATTATCGGTATCAATCACCATCGGCTTATCGGCAAATACATGAAAGCCGGCGTTGAGCGATTTGAGAATATACTCGGTCTTCTTGCGATTATTACCTGCAAGCACCACTACATCGCCTGCTTTATCGGCCAGCATTTTTTCAAAATAATCGGAACCGCTGATCAGCTCCTCGTCCCAGTTGGTTGGATTGTCTGCCCTTTTATTATACTGCTCGATGCGCGCCAGGTGCGCCTGCACGTCGGGTCCTTCAGGCGCATATACACGCACGTGCGGACTCACGTCGGGATACATTGTTTTCTGAACCAGGGCCGCATGAAAATGTCCCGGATCGAGGGTGACGATACTCCATTTTTTTTGCTGGTTATCGGTGGCGGGTGACTGGCAAGACATGGTGCTGGCAATTAAAGCGAGGCCAATGCAAAATAATTGCTTCATAGGCAAATGGGATGTTTAGAAGCTCCCCGGCAGCTAAAGATAACCAACAAAAATTATTTACCAACTATGTAAGGCGAACGTTGTGGCCGCGACAACATCCTGTTGGCTTCATCGTCGTTTTTGAATTGTTCCTTTTCGGGATCCCAGTAAATTTTTCTTTTTAATTTCATGGCAATATGATGCAAAAGGCAGGCAGAGCAACTGCGATGAGCCACTTCCACGGGCGCAATTGTTTCCTTACGACTACGAATGCTGTCGAGCCAGTTGCCGTGATGATCACTGCTTTCGTATAAATGCACTTCGTTGGGACCAATCACTGATTTGATAATCTTTTCATCGCTGGCGTCTAATGGTTTTACACCTTCGCTGTTAGGAACGGGATCGCTGGCGGTGGCGCGATAGTTTCCCCGCGTAACAAATATCCAGCCCTCCGTACCCTCGAACCTGATACCATTCGGCAAATCATTGCTTACGATCATATGAACGCCGTTGGCATATAATGCTTCCGTTCTGAATTTGCCGTGCACATCCCAAAGTCCTTTGGTGGGAAACTCTGCCCAGCCCCATATCTCAACCGGACCCGTCAACTCTGTATTCATGGCCCAGTGCGCGGAATCTATATGATGCGAACCCCAGCCGGTGATCATGCCCGCGCCAAATTGTTCACAGCGCAGCCAGCCGGGACGGTCGTATCCTTTCTGAGGATGCACGCGCTTTTCTGTGTAGTACACATAGGGCGTTGAGCCGAGCCACATATCGTAATTGATATTGGGGGGTATAGGCATTTCAGGTTCTTCCTCGCTGGAGGGATCGCCGGGAAGACCCACATATACTTTTTTCAACTGGCCGATGCGTCCGTTGCGCACCAGTTCTGCCGCATATCGAAACTGCGTGGAAGAACGCTGCTGGCTTCCAATCTGGAAGATGCGGCCCGATGCCTTTACCGCATCACTTACGGCGCGGCCTTCCGAAATAGTGAGTGAACAAGGTTTTTGCAAATACACATCCTTACCTGCCTGCACAGCATGTATGGTATTTAATGCGTGCCAGTGATCGGGAGTGCTGATCACCACGGCGTCAATGTCCTTATTCTGCAATAACTCACGGTAATCAGTATATGTTTTTACGCCGTCATAAGTCGTGCCCGTCTTTTTCGAGTAATAATCGTTCACGATTTTTTTGGCGTCGGCCACGCGGTTGCTGTCGAGATCGCAGACGGCAATAATCTGCGCATGATCGTATTTCCATATGCCCGGCAGATCATGACCGCGGCTAATGCGGCCCGTACCGATGGCCCCTACATTGATGCGGTTGCTGGGTGCGTTCTTGCCAAACACGGAAGAAGGCACAATAGAAGGTATCCCGCTCAGCGCCGCGGTGGCCATGGCTGATGTCTGCAGGAACTTCCTTCGCGATAAGGATTTTTTTGCCATAGAAAAGATTTTATGGTTATCGTTTCACAACCGGTGCGATATTCGCAAATTGCTGCCAGGCCGACTCCGCATTCTCTTTCGTAAACTTTCCGTTGAATACCAGCAGCCGGTATTTCAGCGTGTAGGTTTTTCCCGGCTCCAGTAACCAGTCTTTGTCTTTGGTGGGAGAAAAATTGGCAAACATATCTCCCCGGTTGTATTGGTTCTCGGGCCAAATACGCAATGGTTCGGGATGATTGTAATTTGCCGGATGCGACATCATCACCACGCCTGCATAATCATTATCAATTTCGCCCTGCACAATACACCAGGTCGCTTTTGATCCATCAGCGTCTTTCCGGGTTTTACCGGCGGAAGTGATTGCTTCGCTGTTATAACGATCCCATTTCTCCGTGGTTCGCCAGCCAAGACCGCCGTAACGGTATTCGAGTAATTTCACAGGACTATCGGTGGCGCAACTCAACTGTATGTCGATATCGGCAATGTAGTAATCAGAAGTGGGATGATATACCGTTACCGACTGCAATTCCTTAATCGCCACTTCTTCTTCCCCATCCTTTTTAAAAACTACGTGATCGTGACGTGCCTCAAATTGTCCGAACACCGGTCCGCTATTGACCGTGGTAAAGCCGGCAAAACGCACCGTGCCTTTTTTACCGCCGATATTCCAGAAATCAACTGTATCGTTTTTGTACAATACATGCGTCCACGGGTTCCAGATGCCATAATGATGATAATGATCGGGGGGTTGAATGCGCGTGAGCACTTGTCCGTGCGGCGACCACAGCGGGTGGATGAATGCATTTCTCTTGAATGCTGAATCAACACCGGCGGGCGGATAGACCATTTCAAACTGGTAGCGGAGCAGATCGCGGTTGCCTGAGCGAATGGTCAAAGCTCCGTCCTTCTGCGGGGTTTCAACGGCTACCTTTTTTGCCGGCCTCTTTTTAACCAACTCATATTTTCTCGTTGCAGCACTATTGTCTGACGGCGTCATTATCCAGTACAACCTGCGTGGTTTGCCGGGTAACACCTGGCAGGTAACTTCCGTGGCTTTTTGACCACGAAGTTCCATCAATGCTATATCATCGGCCGAAAGGTTGGTAACATCGTCGAGGTTTATACTCACCGGGACATGCCAACCGCGCATATGTTTGGTTACCGGCACTTCAAAAGAAGCGATGCGTTGTGCCCTTGCCGCGAGTATAAACACGGCGAGGAATAACAATATGATTATCCTCCGCAACATCATTGATCAATAGTTATGGTATGATAAACGAAGCTCTCGTTGCTCGTCAGCTTTGTTTTCGGTTGTCCGCCGCCGATGCTAACCTCAAAGCTTCCGGGCCGCAGTTCGCGCTTGCCGTCTTCTGTCACTGCTGCCAGCGATTCTTTGGGAACTGTAAATGTAACTTCCTGCGATTCGCCGGGCTTCAGATGAATGCGTTTAAAGGCAGCCAGGAAACGAATGGGCGCTTTGCCTGTCCTGTTTTTTGGCGAAATGTACACTTGCGCCACTTCGTCGCCGGCCATTTGGCCCGTGTTCGTAATACGTGTCCTGAACACAAATCCATCCGGCTTTTCTTCCACGGCGTCGGGCAAAGAGGAATAAGCAAAGCTGGTATAGCTAAGGCCATAACCAAAGGGGTATAAGGGTTCGCCGGTAAAATAGCGATATGTTCTTCCCTTCATATCGTAATTTTCAAAAGCGGGAAGATCTTTCACGGATTTATAGAAAGTGACGGGTAACCGTCCGCCGGGATTGTAATCGCCAAACAATACGTCAGCAATGGCAGTTCCTGCAGCCTGGCCGGGATACCAGGCTTCGAGTATGGCATCTACATTATCATTTTCCCAATTTACTGCCAGCGCGCTGCCGTTGAGGAGCACAAGCACTACCGGTTTTCCCAATGCTTTCACTTCTCTTATCAATTGCTGCTGTGCTTTGGGAAGTTCAATGGTAGTGCGGTCGCCGCCGCGAAAACCCCCAATCTGGATATCCATTTCTTCGCCCTCCATACGCGGAGTAAGTCCCATGCACATCACCACCACGTCGGCCTGCCGGGCTATGTTTAGAGCATCTTCTTTCAGCCCGGGCTTTGGCGCTGCCCACACCAATTGCACTTGTGCATCGGCGTAAGACTCTCCCGCCTCGATACGGATTTTATATTTTTTGCCCGCTTCGAGTTGTATAGGAACAGATTTGCGCAGACGCGGATCGCCGTATTCATCGCGGAAGTGATAAACGGTTTTTGCTACAAGACTATCTTCAAAATACAGTTTCGTGTTGCAGGTGCTGATTACACCAAGCTGATAGATGCCCGAAGTTTTTGGTTGCAGCACACCCGTCCATCGAACGCCGAAATTATCGTCATCCATATCACTGCGCGGCGCCTGGTCTCGCCAGTTGGCATCAAGGATGGTGTCGATACCGGTAAACAGCGGTTCGCCGTCCAATTCCCTGTTGTTGAAATATTCGGCTTTTATGCCGGGAGTGCCGTCGGGTGTGAACAACACATCGGCAGGTATGGTGTAAAACATCGGCATACCGTCTGCCAGCTCGCTTCCCTGAGCAAACAATACCTTGCTATTGCTTCCCAGTTTTTCACGGATACCTTGCAGCGGCGTTACGGCGCGAGAAGGCACGCCGTTATAGTTGCCCAGCAGCATCAGCCACTGATCGGCGTTGGGACCAATGACAGCGACAGAACCAATATCTTTTTTCAGCGGCAAAATGTTGTTTTTGTTTTTCAGCAACACAATTGATTTGCGCGCTGCTTCCAGTGCCAGTTCCTTATGTTTTTCACTATCGACAATGTTATAAGGAATCTGCGCGTATTTAACCTGTTCAGGTTTGTCGAACATGCCCAGTTTAAAGCGCGCGGTGAACAAGCGTTTTACCGCCTTATCAATTTCTGCTTCGGATATCAACCCTTGCTCAACTGCTTTTTTGAGATTGGTATAAACTTTACCGCATTCGAGATCGGTGCCATTCTTTACCGCAAGCGCTGCTGCTTCTTCGGGAGTAGCAACCAGTTTGTGATAAGCGTATATATCAGTTATTGCTTCGCAGTCGGAAACAATGAAGCCATCGAAGCGCCACTCGTTGCGCAGCAGATCGTTCAGCAATCCGGGATCGGCGCAACAGGCTTTACCGTTCAGGCGATTGTAAGCGCACATTACCGAATAGGCGCGGCCTTCGAGGATGCCCATTTTGAATTGGGGCAGATAGGTATCGGCTAAATCATATGCGCTGCTCTTGGCGTCGAATACGTGCCGCTCCGGTTCAGGACCGCTGTGCACTGCCAGGTGTTTTACCGTTGCCACAGTCTTGAGATAAACCGAATCATCGCCCTGCAATCCTTTTATGAACTGAACACCGAGACGGCCGGTGAGAAATGGATCTTCGCCATAGGTTTCCTGTCCCCTGCCCCACCGCGGGTCGCGGAAGATGTTGATATTGGGCGACCAGAGCGTAAGTCCCTGGTAAAGGAAGCGCTTGTTCTTTCTTACAAATTCATGATGCTTGGCTCTTGCCTCGTCCGATATCACGGTGGCCACGCGAAACAGCATGTCTTCATCCCAGGTAGCTCCCAGGCCGATAGCCTGCGGAAATACCGTGGCCAATCCAGCCCGTGCCACCCCATGCAAGGCTTCGCTCCACCAGTTGTATTCGGGTATACCTAACCGTTCTATAGCCGGTGCCTGGTGCATCATTTGTGAGATCTTTTCATCGAGCGTCATGCGGCTGACGAGGTCTTCAACGCGGCGTTCAATGGGAAGACGGGAATCGAGATAGGGCAATGCATTGTCTGCAGCCTGCGAACCGCAGGACCTGAAAATAATTGCGGAAGTTAAAAGAGCAAAAATGTAAAGCAATCGTTTCATAAGCTTTTCAATATACATAACCTTGAAGCCCTTCGAAGGCGAAGAGTCATCTAATTTATGGGATATTTCCGGCTTGCAACCGATTGCATGTCAGAAAAATTTCAACAGGAAATCCATCTGCGTATTTTCACAGTCAATTTTGCAATGAAACGCTAATGCAACCGATTAATTTGTTGCAGTCTTTGCCATTTCCCAACCCAGCATAGCTTTTTTGCGTTCGGGACCCCAATGGTATTCACCAATAACCAGGTTCTTTCGAATCACGCGATGACAAGGTATGAGGTAAGCTACGGGATTGGCGCCCACTGCAGAACCTACGGCCTGCAACGCTTTTGGCGCGCCGATGGTGTTGGCAACAGACTCATAGGTAGCAAGACTCCCCATCGGGATATTCAACAATGCATTCCACACTTTCACCTGGAAGTTGGTGCCCTTCACCAATATGTTCAGCTTCTGGTCTTTCCTGTTCACGGGATCAAAAATGGCTGCCGCAGTTTTTTCAGTAGCCCCGTTATTTTCCCTCAGGCTGGCATTTTCCCAGGCTCTTTTTAATTTTTTTACTGCGAGTTCTTTGTCACCATCTATAACAAACGCCAGGTGACATACGCCGCGATCCGTAATACCAATGATGGCTTCGCCAAAAGGTGTATCATGAAATCCGTATTCTATTGCAATGCCACCTCCTTTTTCCTTATATTCCTGCGGCGTGACGGCTTCGAGCGTTACAAACAGGTCATATACCCGCGACTGGCCGGAGAGCCCCGCATCGTCGGCAGCTTCCAGCAGGTTGTTGAATTGATTGAGCCGCTGTTTGAGGTAGCCGGTAGTGAGATATTGCAAAAAACGTTTGGGGCTGATACCTGCCCATTCGGTAAACACCCGCTGGAAGTGAAAGGCGCTCATGTTCACCTGCGCCGCCACCTCTTCCAGCGAAGGCTGCTCGCGAAAATGCTGGTACAGGTATTCAATGGCCCTGGCCACCTGTTCGTAATGATGTTTGCCCGATAAGCTCACCGCTTCGAATGTAGTTGTATTTGTGGTGAACATAAAGTTTTGATTTAATGATGATTTAGCCCAAAGTTCGCGCTCTTGGGGGCGGTTGTCAACCCGTTTCTTGCTGCTTTTTAACAAGGAAATGGCCCTTTGGCATACAACCTCTCGGAGGGATTTTAAATCTTTGCAGTAAATTTTAACAGGTGAGGAAATATATAGCTACGCTTATTGTTTTGTTTGCTGGTGTCACGGCACTGCACGCTCAGACCATCGACAGCATTTATTTTCATCTCTACACCGATAGCCTTAAGAAAGGCGTTCACAACTATATCAACGTAGATGGCAAGCTGAGCAATGGCCAATGGCGGCCGCTTACTTCCAAAGAAATTGCCTTCAGCAGCACTTATGGCGTGTTTGATGGCAACAGCCTCATCATCGATTCTTCCTTCACCGGCGAGAAAGTAACGGTTAGGGCCGTTTTGAGGAGTAATCCCAAATTGTGGAGAGAGGTAACGATCTACGTCAAGAAAGTGGATATACCGGAAAAACTAAAGACGGTAGATGAAATACTGAACCGTCCCACACGACAGGAACGTAAACGAAATAAAAAAGGCGGAGAGTAAAACCCTGCGCCTTTTATCTTGAATTTTTTTCCTGGTTATTTCACTCCTGCCAGTTCAGCACGCATTTTCTTGGCGTCTTCGAGGAACTTAGCCAGGCCGATATCGGTCAACGGATGTTTCAGCAGTCCGAGAATCGGCTCCAGCGGAGAAGTCACCACGTCAGCACCTGCCTCAGCACATCTTACAATATGCAGCGGGTTGCGGATAGAAGCGGCGAGTATCTGTGTTTCGTAGCCTTGCACGTTGTAGATATGTGCAATTTGCTCGATCAGCTGAACGCCGTCCCAATTGCTGTCGTCAATGCGGCCGATAAAGGGAGAAACATAATTAGCGCCTGCCTTGGCAGCCAGGATAGCCTGGCCGGCAGAGAACACCAGTGTACAGTTGGTCTTGATACCATTGTCGGAAAACCACTTCAGCGCTTTTACGCCGTCTTTGATCATGGGCACTTTCACCACGATATTGGGGTGAATAGCGGCCAGTTTCTTTCCTTCTTCAATAATATCATCCAGTTCGGTCGACAATACTTCGGCGCTTACATCGCCGTCCACCATTTCGCAGATGGTAAGATAATGTTTCATTACTGCCTCTTCGCCCTTGATACCTTCTTTGGCCATCAATGAGGGATTGGTTGTTACACCATCGAGGATGCCCAGGTCATTAGCTTCCTTGATCTGGGCAAGGTTTCCGGTATCGATAAAGAATTTCATATCTGTGAGGTATTAAATCAATAAAAAAAGGCAGGCTGATTACATCGCACCGCTGCGACCGCCTACCCTTGCTGCCTTCCGGCCCTGGGGGGTTCAGCAGGAGCTGGTCGTGTAAGACCTGCCGGCCGCAAATATAGGGCATTTTGAATTGAAGTGCGCGGGTTGTTGAATGCTGCGATCTAACAGCAGTCTAAAAGTTTACCAAATCAGTGTACTAATCCGGTTTTTGTGCCCGCCAGCGCAAAATCCACCGCGGCTGTTGCATGAATCAGTGCCGTGTCGAAAATCGGGATAGGGCTGTCTCCAGGCTTAATGAGCAGTGGAATTTCTGTGCAACCTAATATCACTCCCTGAGCTCCCTGTTGCATTAAATCGTTAATAATTTCTTTGTACCGGTTCCTGAGTTCGTCGGTAAAAATTCCTTTGCCGAGTTCGTTGTAAATGGTGGAGTGAATATAATCGCGGTCCTTTTCGCCGGGAATGATTGTTTCGATACCGTAACGCCGCAAGGCTTCCGGGTAAAAATCTAGCTCCATCGTAAATTTTGTACCCAGCAAGGCCACTTTTTTAACTTCCTGCTCCTGCACCGCCTTCGCGGTCACTTCAGCAATATGAATTAATGGAATATCAATCGCGGCCTTCATTTCAGGAGCAATCTTGTGCATGGTATTAGCTGCCATTACGAGGCATTCCGCGCCGGCTGCCTGCAGTTTCTTTGCCACATCAACTACATGCCTGGTAATAGCTGGCCAGTCGTCACGCAGTGTAAGCTCCCTGATTTCTCCAAAATTGAAAGAGTAAATGAGAATTTTGCCTGCCTCCATGCCACCCAGGCGCTGATTGATTTGTTCATTGATGACACGGTAATAGTCGATGGTGCTGGGCCAGGAAAGCCCGCCGATGATTCCGATGGTGCGCATGGAATGCAAAATTAGGTTGGGAGAAATAAACAACAATCAATATATCAAATTATAATTTTCAAATTGGTTGGCCGACTGCAATCGGATTCGAAAGTTATAATTTGAAATATTGATTGTTGTTTATTTATAACCCTATTCGCTACCCTATTGTTCCCTTACAATTTAATAAACTCTACCCTCCTGTTAGCTGCTTTCCCTTCTTTCGTTTTATTATCTGCAACGGGCTGCGTTTCGCCTTTGCCGTCTGATTGCATGCGCGAAGCATCGATACCAAATTCTTCGTTCAATGCCTTGATAACGGCTGCAGCGCGTTTTTGCGAGAGCGTAAGATTGGCTGCGTCATTGCCATCGCTATCGGTATGGCCCACCACTTTGATCTTTACGTCTTCATTTTCCTTCAGCACTTTGGCAATATCTTTCAGCACACCGTAAGATTCGGGCTTGATCACGTCGCTGTTCACGTCGAACAATATTCCGGTGGTGCTGAACTTACCTTCTTCTATCAGTTTATGACGCGTGTCGGGGATACCCTTCGCTATCTTCAGGTTGCTGATATAATAGCCCACCTGGTCGTCTTTATAGCTGGAGGAATGAATTTCAAATTTTACCTGGTTCAGGATATATCCTTTGCCAACCCCTTTCGGGAAATCACACACCTTTTCCTGGTTGATCCACATGCGGTATCTCTCTTTCTGCACCTGGATGGCAATGTGGATCGGCTTGCCATAGTGTTGTTCAATATGACCGATATTTTTGGTATCGCCATTCAGGTAAGTGCTTCCTTTAAGGTATGAATGCGTAACGATCTTGGAGTAGTTTTTTTCTGCCGGGTAAATGGTGGTCTCCACGGCAGAGTGCCTGCGCGTGCGGTCGATAAAATCGTTGCTGGTAGTTGATTCGCCATTCGACGAAACCAGCGAAACGGTAAAATACGGGTAGAAATGATCGCGCCATTGCAACTGCATGATCACATCAAACTCCACAGTGAAATTTTCGCCAAAATCACTTTCGTTGGCAGTAAGATAACTGGTGTTTTGAAACAACCGCAGCCATTTGCCCGGGTACTTGTTCAACGTAACCACCTCGCCGTTTCCTGAAGTATTCCAGCCGGTTGGCAACTCACCAATAGCCTCCGACTCGAAGTTTTCTGTGTACACAATAGAATCACCGGGCACGAAATCAAAACGGGAATTGCTTTTTAAAGCGGGCTCAGGACTTGCGGTTGTTTGTTCTGTGACTGCAGATTCTGCATTGGCATTAGTCTCTGATGTGGTCTCCTTCTTAGTGTCGGTTTTTGAATTGCCAGGCTTGCCGGCGCCTTCCACTTTGTCGAGACCTTTATCAATTGTCTTGTCAATTTTGCTGTCTACTCTCTGTTCGGCTTTCTGTTTAACCTTGTTCTTTACCTTGTTCAGGATATTTTGTGAAAAGCCGAATGCGGGAATAATAACCAGTACTAAAAACAGGAGTTTTTTCATTCTTAGAATTTGGGTGTTTGTTTATTTAATTTCTTTTAACCACTGTTCGGCAAATGCCCTTACGGTTTGAGTCACTTCTTTACCAGCGCGGAAAGCGTATTTCCAGTTGGAAGGTTTGTTTTCGTATTCAGGTTTTACAAATCTCTTTTTGCCATATTTTTCTACCAGCGCTGCGTTAAAGTCAACATCCCTGGTAACCTCGAGCAGTTCCTGCAGGCGTTTTTTTACGAGTACCATCGGGTTTTCGGGCATGGTTTCCTGCCATTCCTTCAAATCGTCTTCGTAGTTACCTTTCTGCTGCTCGTAGCTGCGCATTTCAGATTGCACCAGCAATTTGATGTACTGGCTCTTGGGATCTTCATATTCCTTCAGGCGCTCCTTATAGAGCTTGATATTATCCTCATACATCTTCTTGTATTCGGCAGGACCGGTCTTTAAGGCATTTTCCATGCTCTTAATGCCCTCCTTCACCTGGTCAATTTCATTTTTCCTGATTTCCTCTTCGGAACGCGGAGGAGGTGGCGGAACGGGCCTGGCAGACTCGCGGGTAGCGCGATATTCCTTTTTAAAAGCCTCGCTGTTTACGTATTGCCGGGTGTATTCCAAAAGTTCTTTGGCTACTGCTACCCTGTCGCCGGTGGCAATTTTCTTGATATTGCGGGCACCATAGAACTGGAGGTGGCCAAACATCATGCTTTCCCGGATATGTCGGGAACCTTCGTCTTTCGAAATGCCCAGTTGCTGCCAGAGGTCGGCATACATTTTCTGGGTCTTGTAGGAAACAAATAAAAGACTGCCTGCTGCGATTACCAGGCAAATGCTGATTGTTTTTACAATGGCTATAACTGTGCGTTTCATAAAATGAATTGATGGTTTGTGCGCACAAAAATGCCTGAAACCCGCGCGCAGGTAAAGCACGGGATGTATGGGTTGTAGAAAACATGGAATGAGTTGGAAGCGAGGGCGTCTAATGCGCAAGAACTGAATGGGTTAGCCACTACCCAAACACCCCTAAATACCACAAACCGGGTACACAATTCATGCAAAAGAATGCCCAGTTGATACGAGAAAATCGCCATCCCATAGGAAGGCAGGAACACCAATGCCGGAAAGGCGGTAATTTGTTACTTTGACACCTGGTAAAGCACATACTCACCGCCAACTTATGAAACTGCCCCAATACTCTGGAAAAGATTATGCAATAATGGTATGGACCCTCACCCCCTTTACCATTATTCTTAACAGCATTATTTTCGGCGGGCGGTATTTCAGCGACTGGAAGGTGTTTGCCATTGCTACCGTTGTTGCCTTCCTTTTCCTATGCATATCTTTCACCATGTATGGCGGGGTGGCCTTGGCTTTTCGCAACCGCTTTCCGCGCGATGAACAGTTCATGAAACGTACCAGCATTATCATCTGCCTGTTCATCATCATGACCGGCCTTTTAATACTACTGCTATTTACCATTTACGAATCTATACCCCCGTTGAATTTCACTTTTCGTGAAGGAAGCTTTATAGGCGCCTACAGCGCCACGGTAGTGCTGAACATATTCCTGACATTACTGACCGAAGCCGTGGCCAAATTCGCCAGCTATAAAGCCACGCTGGTTGAAACCGAAGCACTGAAGAAAGAATACATGCAAAGCCAGTTGCTGGGATTGAAAAGCCAGGTAAATCCGCACTTCCTGTTCAACGGTCTCAACTCGCTGTCGAGCCTGATCAGTGAAGACCCCGAAAAAGCCGAAGAGTTCCTCGATGAAATGAGCAAGGTGTACCGCTACCTGCTGCGCAACGACGACGAACAACTGGTGGAACTGGAAACTGAGCTGCGCTTTATACAATCTTATTTCTACCTGCTGCATGTGCGCTATGGCGACGGCATCGTGCTGACCATTGATGTGGCTGATGAGCAACGCGGACTGATGATACCGCCACTGACACTGCAGATACTGGTGGAAAATGCCTTCAACCTGAACAGCATCAGCAAGGAAAATCCCTTGCGGCTCTCCATACGCTCTTTGGAAGATGGATGGCTGGAAGTTAAAAATAATTTACAGGCCAAACTGGGCGGCGACGAGCAGGCTTATATGGAGGGACTGGATAATATCATCAACAAATTCAGGCTGCTCTGCCAGCAGACTGTCACAATAGAAGACAGCGCCACACACCGGACCATCCGGTTGCCGCTGATCAAAAAGGGAGAAATGAGTACTGTATGAAAGCATGGATGAAACCAACGAGGATTGAATGGGTGAGTTACCTGACGCTGATGCCGGTGCTGGCGCTGGTGCTGAACCTGCTGCTGTTTGGCAACCGCGTGTGGTACGACAAGAATAACTGGATCTATTCAATGCCGATCGTGATTTTGCAGGGACTGGCTTCGTGGTACCTGCACATCCTGGCCATGCACTGGCTGCGCGTGGTGTTTCCTGATATCCGGCAAACAGTGCGCAGGCTGGCCATACTGGCAATTACGCATATCTGCCTTACCTCGTTGACATTCGCTACCTTATTCTATTGCTATGACCTTACCGGCTTTCTGGGCTATCAGCTCGACATGAGCCAGTTTCGTATAAGCATTCTCGTGGCAATTGCCCTGACCATGGTGGCTACTACCAGCTGGGAAGCAGACTATACATTCAAAAAGTGGAGAGACAGTGTGGCGGAAAAACAGATTGTGCAGCAGTTGACGATACAACATGAATTTGAGACATTAAAGGGACAGGTGAATCCGCATTTTTTGTTCAATTGTTTCAACACCCTCTCTTCGCTGATTGGCGAAGATCCGGCAAGAGCGGAAGCATTTCTGAATGAGTTGAGCAAGGTATACCGCTATCTTCTGCGCAATAACGAAAGCGGGTTATCGACACTGGCCAATGAACTGAAATTTATACAATCGTATTTCCAACTGCTGAAAACACGTCATGGCGATGCGGTGCAGTTCCAGGTAGAAGTGGATAAAAGATACGAATCGTACCTCCTGCCCTCTCTTTCGCTGCAGTTGCTGGTGGAGAATGCCGTAAAGCACAATGTGCTGTCGAGAAACAAGCCGTTGGTGATCGATATTTTCACGATGGCGGGCAATAAGCTGGCCGTAAACAATAACCTGCAGCGCCGTACCGTAAAAGGTCCTTCGAACAGGATAGGACTCGAGAATATCCGGTCGAAATACGAGTTGCTGGATGTGCAAGGTTTCCAGGTGCTGGAAGATTCGAAAAATTTTACAGTGATTTTGCCGCTGATCTGGGACAACAGGGAAAACGAATCATTATCGCTGACGCAAAAGAATACTGAAAACTTAAACTCTTAATTACTATAAAACCAACAGACATGAATATCTTAATAGTTGAAGACGAGGACCTGGCCGTCAAAAAAATACAGAAGACGCTCAACAGCGTTGATCCCGATGCCAAGGTGGTGGGTATAACCGACAGCATCACGGCCACCGTGGACTGGCTCAAGAACAATCCCTCGCCCGATCTTATACTAATGGATATAGAGCTGAGTGACGGACAAAGCTTCGAGATCTTTACGCGGGTGGATGTAAAAAGCGCTGTGGTGTTTACTACCTCTTATGATGAGTATGCACTGAAAGCTTTCAAAGTTAACAGCATCGACTATCTGTTAAAGCCGATACAAAAAGAAGACCTGGAATCGGCCCTGCAGAAATACCGCCAGATGAAGAACCTCTACGCATCGGGCAACGGCACCGAGCTGAACGTGGATAACCTGGTTAAAGAATTGCGCCAGAAATTGCAGCCCAAAGAATTTCGCAAGCGCTTTCTCGTAAAGCACGCGCAAAAGCTCGTCTCCATCGAGGTGGAAGAGATCGCCTATTTCTTCAGCGATGGTCGCCTCAACTTCTTCAAGACCTACGACAACAAAAAGTACGTGGTCGATTACACTATGGACGAGCTCGAAGAAATGCTCGATCCCGAGCGCTACTTCCGCATCAGCCGCTCCTTCTACATCTCCGTCGACAGCGTTGACCAAATCCACGACTATTTCGGCAACCGCCTCCTGCTACACCTCAAACCGCCCGTAGACAAAGAAGCGATCGTGAGCAGAGAAAAGGTGGCTGATTTTAAGAAGTGGATGGGGAAGTGAATGTTGAATTTGAATTTGAACAAGGAATTTGAATATGAATAATGTTGAATTTGGGGATGGGAGACGAATCGTCGGCTCCATTCATATTCAAATTCCTTGTTCAAATTCAAATTCAATATTCAAAACAGCGTCTGAGTCTGCGTTTCGCTTCCCAACGGAGGCAGGTTGGCCCAGGTGAAGGGTTCGTTGGCGAGTTTGTTGTCGGGGCGGGGTTTGGTGGTACGGATGGTGAAAACGGGCCAGTGTTCGAGGTTGGATGAGGGCATTTCATAGTCGAGGATGGATTGCAGATCTTCGTCTGTGAGGTCGGGTTGCAGCCATTTTCGCTCGAGTTCCGGGGTAAGGAAGAGCGGCATGCGGCCTGCATTGGGACCGCCGTTGTGGATCAGTTTCATTACGTCGTTGGCGCGGCGGGTTACAACCGTAAAGGTGCCTTGCACTTCGCCGGTCCCGGGATCAGGAATGGGTGAGTAATAGTAAAGACCGGCGAGAAAGAACAAGGGCCTGTCTTTATAGTGAATGAAATAAGGCACCTTGTGTTTCCATCCTTTTATTTCGCGATGTTCGTATATACCATTCACGGGAATAAGGCATCGTTTATTGCGGATCCTTCTCCAGAAAGATTTTTTATCTCCCAGAATTTTTTCACTCTGCGCATTACACATCATGTGGCGCGATTGCTTTATTTTCTCGGGCGTGTTCATATAGTCTGCAATCACTCCCCATTCAAATAATTTCAATTTCAGTTGCCCATCTTCATTAATGATCACCGGGTATTTTCTGAATGCCTGGGCCTGCACGTGGATATAGGTATCGAAGTCTATGGACAGCTGCGGATCAAACACCACTTCGGGCAGGTAGTCGGCGATCAATTCAATATTGGAGGAAAAAGAAATGTCGTAACACATAGCATCAGCTTTTTTCAATTTCGGCAAGTGGTACGCTTGCCGACCCGGACTTATATTTCAAGTTAACAAAAAGTTCGCCGAACTCGNTAAAAAGCTCTGNTTTTACCGCTTCTTCGCGCGGCACGCGCCAGTTGAAATGAGCCGCAATATACCGGCGNATGTGAGCGANCATTTTTTCAGACGGTTCCCAGGCNTTTTGCAGTAAGGGCGTGTACACGGGATATTCGGGAAACTGCCGGGCCGCCATTTCTAGTTTTACCAGGTGAGCAGGATGATCGCTGTCGTATAAAAACCGGTAGCGGTCGTGCTGCAAAAAGGTATAGTGCTTCTCTGCCGCATCCCGCTCGCGGTAATGGGTAAGCAAGAATGCAGCTTTCTGAACTTCATTAAAAGGCTGCAACCCGCGCGGGTAAGTTTGCCGCACAAAATACCGGTTGCCTGCAACTATCAGCGCGTTTAACAATTTCTCGTTGATAAGACCAAACGGGTTGTGCATCGCCAAAAATACGGCGCGTTGTACGGTATGGCCAGTTTTTGTGTACACACTGTATGCTTTTCCCATACGAATCGCCAGCCAATTTACTAAATTATTTAGTATTTTCGCGCCAATAATTTTAGATGGTAAAAGACAAGCGATACCAGACCGTTAAACTACTGATTGAGTCAGGCCATATCACCGAGTTCAAACAAATCTTTGAGCATATACCCAAAAGCATTGTGGCCAATGACCTGGGCACGAATTATACCAGGCTGAGTAAACTGATAAAGCATACTGAACATATCCCGCTGAAAGATCTAATTACGCTTAGCCGTTTCTTTGGTGTGGATGGAAGGGTGATGGTGGATCTGGCGTATAAACAGATTTTGAATAAGGATTGATCGCGGATTTTTATGGATTGCGCGGATTACGAGGATAAGTGATTGCATGGATGCATCTCATCTGCGAAATCCGTTTATCCACGCTAATCAGTGTTCAATCCCAAAGTCACCTGATTGGCAAGAACAATACAACCGCCGTTCCGTTCCTGGTGGGCTGTACATCCAGCTCCGCCCCTATGGCTGCCATTCTTTTCTTCATGTCAGACATGGCAAGACTGCTGATGGTGGTGGCGCCATCAGAATTGGCGTCATGAATTTTGAGGTATAGTCGGTTTTTTACCAAATCAATATTTACCAGGAATTCACCCTGGGGGTTATGCATTACCATGTTGCGCAGAATTTCTTTGAACACAATGAACATTTCGTGCCGGAGCGCCATATCAATTTTGATGGAGCGCACTTCGGGAGCCACTACCATTTGCAGGCCTGCACCATGACGATTCTTCAGTGCTTCCACAAACTCTCTCATACGAAGGATCATCTTCTCCATATTGTCATTCTTCGGATCGATGCTCCAGAGCATATCGTCCATCGCAATGATCATGTTGTGACTCTTCTCGCTGATCTGGTCGATGTACTCTTTGGAGCGGTCAATATCCTTGTCGGCCTTTATCTTGGCCATCTCGCTCAGCAGGTTGATATTGTTCAGCGTGGTGTTGATATCCATATGCAGGTTGGCCGCGATCTGTGTACGTACTTTTTGCAGCGCCACAATCCTGCTCACTCTTTCGCGGTCTATCCAATACAAGATAGCAGCGGCCAGCAACACTATTAAACCATAAAACCACCAGGTGCGCCAGAAAGGAGGTTGCACTACAATCTGGAAAGAAAGCTCAGGACTGCTCACGCCGTTTTCATTTTCACTGCGTACGCGGAACAAATATTTTCCCGGTGGTAAATAGCTATACAGGGCTTGTAAGCGATCGCCGGCAAGCACCCAGTCTTTGTCGAGGTTGTCGAGTTTGTAGTAGTACAGCACCTTGTTTTGCCGCACAAAACTCAACCCGTTAAATTCTATCTGTATGGTATTATACTCATGTTTCAACACCACCTTATCACCAATGCCTAAGGTGTCGTTCCATACCTGCTTGTTCGCGATGCGGAAGTCAGTGATTACCGGGCGCGGCGGCTCGGCCACCTGTTCGAAGCGTTCGGTGTTGAATGTAAAAAAGTCGTGATCGGTAAGGAATACCAGGCGGCCATCATTCATGCGGTAAGCACCCGCCTGGAAGAAATTATCGAAGAACAAACCATCGCGACGATCGTAGCGCGTGAAGATTTTCTTTTCCAGGTTCACGCGGCAAAGACCATGCATCATTCCCACCCAAAGCACGCCCCTGGTATCTTTTTGAAAACACATGGCCGTATTAGCAGGCAATCCGTCGCGACTGGTAACAAGCGTGATCAGGCCGGTATTCAGGTTAAGCATATTAATGCCGCCCGAAGCGATCAGCAAAATGCTGTCGTTGTATTGCAGCAGGTCGTTGGCATGGTCAAACATCAGGCCCCTTCCTTCCGGACTTTTGCTGGTGATATGTTCCAGCAGTCGGTTGGATTCGGGATCAAACTTAAACAAACCCTCCGCCACCGAGCCGGCCCATATATAACCCCTGTTGTCGGTTAAGAGCTTGAGTATATAAGACCCGTCTCTTTCCTTAACCTTCAAATAGCCTTTGCGCGGATCGCCGCCTGAAGCTTTCAGGTGCCATTTTATGATCTGTCCTCCCTGCAGCCCAAACCAGAGATTGCCATTTCGGTCTTCCGTCACCGCTCTCACCGTTCGGCCTTCCATGGCTTCGTGGTAAAACAGATCTGAAGTCTCCGTGGCCGGGTCATACACAATCATTCCGCCGCCTTGCAAACCGATCCACACCTTGCGCGTCTTGCTATGCGTATGCATGCTCCAGGCTGCAAATGTATTCTGATGCGGCTGTAAACCTTTGGGCAGCGGCGCCTGGTTGAAGGTGCTGTCATAACAATATAATCCCCCGCCCCAGCTTCCTACCAACACATGACCATTGTCGAGCTGAAGAGCAGTCTGCGCCGGACCTTCCACCAGTCCCGAACCATCTGGCCGCTGTAATTTATAACTGTGAAAAATCTGCGCGTCAGGATTGAATAAGAACACGCCGTTATCACTCGCCACCCATATATTGTTTTCGCGGTCTTCGTACATGCTGTAAATGCGGTCGAACTTGATGGATTGTTCACCGCTTTCGTTACGCACCAGTTGAAAAGGTTGTTTACCACCCGTGTACTCTGCCAGGAATCCTTTTCCATGCACCCACACTTTACCGTTGCGCTGGCGCAAATAACCAGCCACTTCAAAATAACCAAGGCCAAATTGCAGGCCAATACTATAGCGTTCGCGTTTGCCGGTGCGCAGGTTATGTGCTTCAATCCATGGTGCACCTGGTTCACCCGTGTTCCAGGTCACAAACCAAAACACGCCATTGTATTCTCCAAAAACATTCACCAGGAATCTCTCCTTTGCCAGTTGCCTGATCACTTCATTGTTGTCGGGATTGTTGGCGCCATAATTCAGGTTTTTTGTCCTGGCATCATACATGGCCAAGCCCCAGGTTGCCGCGAACCAATACTGCCCGGTATTTTCATTGTAAAGCGAGCTGATAAATTTTTCCTCGGGAAACTGGAAGGGGTCGGTAAGGCGAAAAATTTTCCTGGTGCTGTCGTAAGTAAAAACGCCTTTGTTTGGCACCAGTATAGTGGCATTGCCCACATCATCCTGTTCCACCATCATAATTAAGTAATCCTCATTCGAATTGCCTTCGACAGGAATATCGGTGTATACAAAATTATCGGTGCTGAATAATCCTATGTGACGATGATTGGCAAGCACCCACAAATTGCCATGCTTATCTACATACAATTTGTTGATAACATTGGAAGGAATGGTATTGGCGTTGCCCGGCTCATTGCGGAAGCTGAGAAACTTATTTCCATCATAACGCTGTACGCCGTCAACGGTTGCCAGCCAGATAAAGCCTCTCCGGTCCTGCACTACATTGTTGACAATATTCGAAGCAAGTCCGTTGAAAGAATTGAGATGGCTGAAAACATATTGTTTTGCCTGCGGTGCCTGAACAGGTTTCACCTTTGGGGCTTGCGCCCTGGCCGCTACTAGGGCCAATAAAAAAAGCAAGGAGCCAAGTACCTGTTTCAGCAAAATGGGGTGTTTTTTGGTAAACCCAAAAATAGCGAAGTGTCTTCGTTTCCCGGACCAGTTCATGCGGCGATTTTTGCGATTCACCCGCATATTTGACAATTGGTTACCGGGTGTAGCGCGCAGGGTGTAGTGGAACCTGAAACCCCATCCCATTCCACCCTTTTCCCAATTCATACTCCCCGCTATTTACTTCCGCATTGCAGCATGCCATCTTTGTGGCACAAACAAAATCATTAAATACAAACACGTATGAAAAGAGTAATTGTAGCGGTTGTAGCCATTGTCGCACTGGCCACTTCCTGCAAGAAAGACCAGGCCAAAGGAGTCTATAAAGGCCCGGTCGTGAAAGTAAATAACGGCAAAGCCTGGACATGGGTGCAATTAAAAGACGATGGCGCTCCCGAAAGAATAGCTGTAGCCATTGACGATGCCGCCATGAACAGCGTGCCCCTGCAGCCCGGCGAAGGCGATCCGCACGAGGATATGGCGCTGAACAGCTATGTGCTGGCATTGCATCCCAAAGCGTCTGCTACCCCTTTTAAACATATATGGTTAAACTGGAACCCCGCTGGTCATGAGCCTCCCGGCATTTATGATCTGCCGCACTTCGACGTGCATTTCTATTCGATCACCAATGCCGAGCGCGAAGCCATGGCCAACGACAAACTGGATGTGTTGCCCGCCAACGAATATGTTCCGGCCACCTACATTGCTCCCGTTCCCGGCGTTCCTTTAATGGGTAATCACTGGATCGATGCCACCTCGCCTGAACTGAACGGCCAGACTTTTACCGAGACCTTCCTGTATGGTTCTTACAATGGTAAAATGATCTTCTACGAACCCATGATCACAAAGGCCTTCCTGCAGAGCACCAGTAATTATGAAAGGGATATTCCCCAACCTGCCAAATTTCAGCAGGATGGTTACTATCCCACCAAAATGCGTATTGTAAAACATGATGGTATTACTGAAGTCATCATGGAAGGATTTGTTTACAGGCAGGCTTCGTAAGCCACGTGAATAAATGATAAAAAGGAGGTAACAAAGGGTCCCCTACTCTTTCTACCTCCTTTTCTCATTCCCCCTTCTCGTCTCTTCAATCTTCCTCTCGGTTCGCGCGGCCGTCATTTCATCTTCACGAAGTAACAATTCGTACAGCATTCAATGGCAATAACAAACGCGTTGCAAGAACTTTGAAGAAACATTAAGAGCGAGAACGGAATCAGAAAAACGGAATTTATGACGCAGCGTTACAATATTTTCAATCAACTACACAAGGGACTGGAGGCACTTTTATACGATACCGCAATAATGATTCAACAAACTTCTTTCTGCCAGCCGGCCGAGGGGAAAATCACCCTGGAAAAAATTAACAGACTCCTGTACCTCTTTAGCGAACACGCTGCACTGGAAGATCGTTACCTGCTGCCCGTGCTGCGCCCGTTCGACGAGTTTTCCATACGTACGCTGGAAAAAGATCACCAGGCAGGAAGATTGCTGCTGACACGCTTGAAAGGTCTGATGCAAACCTATGAACAAGCCGTTTCGGGCGAGGAAAAAATACAACTGGGAAAAACTATTGGTCTCGCTTTTCGCGAACTGCTGGTGGGTGCCCTGAAACATATGTCGCTCGAAGAGGAAATTCTCAACAGTATTCTCTGGGCCCGCTTCAGCGACCGGGAAATTTTTGCGATGGAGCAAAATATCATCTCACATATTCCGCAAGACGATATCACGATGTACAGTCTCTGGATGATACGCGGTATGAACAACCATGAAATCATCGCCTGGCTGAAGACTATCGAAAAAACCGCAGACCATGAAACAGCGTTGCTGGCTGGCGCTTTGCCTGCTTCCCCTCGTAACTGTTGCGCAGCAAGATATTTCGCAGACGGCACAGAATTTTATCAACTCCCTCGATGCGCCACAACAAAAGAAGGCTGTGTACAGCAACGTGAGCGAAGAACGCTTCAACTGGCATTTCTTTCCCAAAAACGATCGCAAGGGTATACCCATCGGTGAACTCAATGAAACGCAAAAGAAAGCCGCATTTGAACTGATACGAACCTGCTTCAGCGAAGAAGGCGCACAAAAAGTGCATGACGTAATTGCACTGGAGGCGATTTTAAAAGCGCTTGAAAAACGCGGCCCCAACGATACTTACCGCGACGCGGGCAAATATTATTTCATCATCTTCGGAAAACCCGGCAATAATGCCGCCTGGGGCTGGCGAATAGAAGGCCATCATCTTTCTTTTTCATTTACTGCCAAAAACAACAAGATCATTTCGGGCACACCCGGATTTATTGGCGCTAACCCCGCCGTGGTACCCGATGGTCCACATAAAGGAAAAGTGGCCCTGCGCGAAGAAACCGAGAAGGGTTTTGAACTCCTGAACAGTTTATCTAAAGAACAATTATCGCAGGCGCTGATCAGTGAAAAAGCATTTCCCGATATTGTCACCTTCGTAAGCCGCAGGGCATACATCGAAAAACCAGGGGGAATTTTATACGCTGCACTCAACAAAGAGCAACAGGAAAAACTACTTGCTTTGGTGGAAGTATACGTTCGACGTTACACGAAATTATTTGCCGATGAAATGTTGAACGAAATCAAAACCGCGGGTTTGGAGAAACTGCAATTCGCCTGGGCCGGTTCGTTAAAACCGGGCGCCGGTCATTATTACCGCATTCAGGGACCTACCATCATTATAGAATACGACAACACGCAACACAACGCCAATCACATTCACAGCGTGCTCCGCGACCTGAAACTTGATTTCGGTGGTGATGAACTTTTAGCCCACTACGAGAAGGAGCATTTTGCGAAAAAATGAGCTCCACATAGTTAAGATTATCTGCCCAGCCTTTTCAGTCGGACTGATTCTGCTGAGCTTCATCTTTTACCCTATTCTTGCGTTTGGCGACGCCAGGAATCTTGGTCCTTTTGGCGACCCGGCAGCTTTCCTGGCAGCACAAAACCCCGATTTTGATCTTGAAAAAAGAGTATAAGCTCTGCCAGAAAAATATAGAAGCCTGTCGAACATACGACAGGCTTTTTTGTTGATGCCTCATTTGATTCACTAAGGTTTTATTCCAACTGGCAGTACTAATATTCAGCGACAGCCTCTTGAAGTGTGGCCGGATACAAGTAAATTCGCCATCTCATTATTCGGACTATGATCATCGACTTGCGATCGGATACTGTTACCAAACCTACCGCGGGCATGCTCGAAGCTATGATGAAGGCGCCGGTGGGTGATGATGTTTTTGGCGAAGACCCTTCGGTAAATCAACTGGAAGCTATGGCCGCTGATTTGTTTGGCATGGAAGCGGCTTTGTTTTGCGCTACCGGCACTATGAGCAACCAGGTGGCCATTAAAGTACATACACAACCCGGTGATGAAGTAATATGTGATAAGACTGCGCACGTGTATCAATATGAAGGCGGCGGCATTGCGGCCAATTCCGGCGCGCAGGTAAGACTGCTGGAGGGTAATAATGGAAGAATTACTGTTGAACAGGTAGCTGCCGCCATCAATCCCGACGATGTTCACAAGGCGAGGACTTCGTTGGTTTGTATCGAAAACACCAGCAACCGCGGTGGGGGCGCTTGCTACGATCTCAACGAATTACAAGCCATCCGCGAACTCTGCAATCGTCATAACCTGCAATTGCATCTGGATGGGGCCAGGCTGTTCAATGCATTGGTGGCGCGCAAAGAAACACCCAGGCAATACGGCGAAGTTTTTCATAGTATTTCTGTTTGCCTCAATAAAGGATTGGGTTGCCCCATCGGCAGCATACTCATCGGTAAAAGAGATTTTATTAAGAAAGCGCGTCGCGTGCGCAAAGTTTTTGGAGGAGGTATGCGCCAGGCAGGTTATATGGCAGCCTGCGGCATATATGCTTTGCAAAATCATGTGGACAGACTGGAAGAAGATCATCGTCATGCAAAACAAATTGCCGAAGCGTTGAGCAAAAAAGAATTTACCGGAAACATCTTACCCGTTGAAACCAATATCCTCATCTTTGAAATAAAGCCGCCTTACCAGCCACAGGAAATTGTGAACAAAATGAAAGAACAAAATGTTCTTACTATTCCCATCTCATCTACACAGATCAGGATGGTAACGCATTTGGATATAAGCCAAGCGATGGTACAAAAAACAATTGAAGTAATAAATTCTCTTTAGCAATGCTCCCGACAGTAAAACCTACGGCAACGAAAGCTTGGAAAAGGCTGGCTAAGCACTACAAAAAAATGGAACGCGTGCATATGCGCGATTTGTTTGAAAAAGATCCGCAGCGCGCTGAAAAATATTCAATTAGCTTCGGCGATATATATTTCGATTATTCGAAAAACCGCATCACCGATAAAACCATGCATTTGCTGCTGCAACTGGCAGAAGAGTGCGAGCTCGAACGCGCCATCGAAGCTATGTTTAGCGGCGATAAGATCAACCAGACCGAGAACCGATCGGTGCTGCATACCGCATTGCGCAATTTTAGCGGCAGACCCGTGTACAGCGACGGACAGGACGTGATGCCGCAGGTGTTTGGTGTGCTGAACCAGATGAAAGATTTTTGCCGTCGCATTCACAATGGTGAATGGAGAGGTTATACTGGTAAAAAAATAAAGTATATCGTCAACATAGGCATTGGCGGCAGCGACCTGGGACCGCAGATGGTGACTGAAGCGCTGAAACCTTACCAGGTGGAAGGCATGCATGCTTATTTTGTATCGAACATCGATGCCACGCATATCAGTTCCATTCTGAAAATGGTACAGCCCGACGAAACGCTTTTCCTGGTGGCATCAAAAACCTTTACCACCCAGGAAACCATGACCAACGCGCATACTGCTCGCCGTTGGTTCCTGGAGCATGCCAAAGACGAAGCACATGTAGCCAAACATTTCGTGGCGCTCAGCACCAATGAAAAAGAAGTGGTGAAATTTGGAATCGACAAATCGAACATGTTTGTGTTCTGGGATTGGGTGGGCGGCCGCTATTCGCTGTGGAGCGCTATTGGCTTATCCATTGCGCTGTTTATCGGCTACGACAATTTTGAAAACCTGTTGAAAGGCGCCTATACGGTCGATACTCATTTTCGCAATACTTCGTTTGATAAAAACATACCGGTGATTATGGCGCTGATCGGCATCTGGTACACCAATTTCTTTGGTGCGCAAACCGAAGCCATTCTCCCCTACGATCAATACATGCATCGCTTTGCCGCTTACTTTCAGCAAGGCAACATGGAAAGTAATGGCAAGAGCACCGACCGTAAGGGCAAGCCCGTAAAATGGAACACCGGTCCTGTGATATGGGGCGAACCCGGCACCAATGGCCAGCACGCCTTTTACCAACTGATACACCAGGGCACTTTACTGATACCCTGCGATTTTATTGCGCCCGCCATCAGTCATAACCCTATCGGCGATCATCATGCCATTTTGTTATCAAACTTCTTTGCACAAACCGAAGCGCTGATGAATGGTAAGACAGCAGAGGAAGTGAAGAAAGAATTAGAACAGGCAGGAAAAACAAATGATGAAATCAAGCAACTGCTACCCTTCAAAATATTCCCCGGCAACAGGCCTACTAATTCATTCCTGGTAAAGAAAATTACTCCTCACACACTCGGTCAGCTGATCGCCCTATATGAGCATAAAATATTTGTGCAAGGTGTTATCTGGAATATCTTCAGCTTCGATCAGTGGGGTGTGGAACTGGGTAAGCAACTGGCCAATAAGATTTTACCCGAGCTGGAACATGATAAGAATATCAGTTCGCACGACAGCAGCACCAACGCGTTGATCAATATGTTTAAAAAAATGAGGAAGTAATTGTGTAATTGCCGCGCATCCTACATCCGGCAATTCAAAACCGATCGGTATGAAACAATTACTTTTCCCGGCTTGCCTATTGATAGGCATTGCAGCCGGCGGCAGTTGATCTTACCTCGTGATCCGCAGGGTAAAAAATAGTGGTTTTTTTTATAAAGGGTTGGATTTTAAAATACTTAGAAGGGAATTTTTCCGTTCTACGAAAATTTAATTCTGTATATTGAAGGGAGATTTCAAACCCTTAATCATCCATTTCTTATGAACCAAACCATACGCTATTTAGTCCCCCTATTCCTGTTCGTATTCATTTTCTCAACTCTCTCTGCACAAAACCAGCTTTGGACAGATGCCAACAACCCTGCTATACGGCAGAACCTGTCTGGCCGCAGCGTCCAGGCATTACCTTCCACTTACAGGCTTGTTCAGCTGAATACATCGCTCGCCCGGCAATTGCAAGACCAGGCGCCGCTGGAGACTGCTTCCAACCGGCAGGCAGTAGCTGCGAGCGCGGTGCCTTTCAGCATGCCTTTACCCGAAGGAGGATTTATAGGAAGTTCCATATATGAATCGCCCATTGTATCGAGAGAAATACAAAGAAAACGATCCAACCTGAAGACTTACCAGCTAATAGACCAGAACAAATCATCGTATGGGCGCATGACCATTACGTCAGCTGGTATTACGGGCATACTGTTTACCGATAATGGCGGCGTATATATCTCGCCGGTTGGTAAGGAATTCCCGGGGGTGCATATGGTTTATTATATCAGAGATGCGCGTTCGCTGAGCCCTATGGTGTGTAATGTATTGGAACAGGTAGAATCATTAGGCAATTTCAGAAATGCCAAGGTTGATTTCGGGGATGGACAGTTCAGGACCTACCGTTTAGCGGTGGCCGCCACCGGTGAGTATGTGGACTGGGCAGGCAGCCAGGATGATGCCGTGGACTATATCACCACTACCGTAAATAATATCAATGCCATTTACGAACGCGAGCTTTCTATCAGGTTCACGCTCGTAATTGATTACAACGTCATTTTTCCCGATTCTACTGCCGACCCTTATACACCAGGACTGGCTGCCAGCGGGGCCGACCTGAACGTTAACCACAGCACTCTGACGTCAACTATCGGTACCGCCAATTTTGATCTGGGAATCGTATTTCATTACGGCTGGAATGGTGGCATTGCTCAGTTGCAATCGGTTTGTTCCGGCACCGTCAAGGGCCGTGCTGCTGCGGGTTCTGACTTCGGTACTGGCGCTAATCCTTTGCCCGGCCCGCAGGGACCTATTTTTGATGTGACCGTTGCCCATGAAATCGCACACCAGTTTGGCGCCACGCACACGTTTGTCGCCAACAACGGCGTCTGCGGCTCCAATGTAACGCCGACATCGGCGGTGGAGCCAGGAGGCGGTTCCACCATCATGGCTTATGCCGGCGTATGCAGCCCCAATTTCTACCAGGCGCAATCAGATGCTTATTTCCACGGTGTGAGTATTTACCAGATGCTTTATTTTGCGGTGAACAGCACACCTTGCGCGGCACTGTCTTCCAGCGGCAATACCAAACCGGTGTTTGTTTCACCTCCCAACGAATCAACCTTTACCATTCCGGCTTCAACGCCGTTTTTCCTGGCGGCCGGGGCTCTTGACGCGGAAGGCAATACGCTTACGTATAGCTGGGAGCAGGTAAATCCCGGCGCGGCCACCTCGGGTCCGCCATCGCCCACGGCTACCACGGGACCTAATTTCAGGTCGATGCCACCCTCTGTTAATGCCACACGCACCTTCCCGCGGCTGGCCGACCTGGTTAATGGCACAAGCAGTCCTTACGAAGTGCTGCCAACAGTATCCCGCAGCATGGATTTCCTGTGCACCGTTCGTGATAATGTGGCAACCGGCGGCCTTACCGACTCGGTATGGGTTACCGTTACCACCCATGCAGGTGCGGGTCCTTTTGTGGTAACTTCGCAAGCCACCAATGAAACCTGGACTGCCGATGGCACCAGCACCGCCACCATTACCTGGAACGTGGCTAATACTACAGCCGCACCGGTGAATTGCGCGAACGTTGATATCTTATTCTCCACCGACGGTGGTTTTACCTATCCTTATGTGTTAGCCAGCCATGTTCCCAACGATGGTTCGCACGACATTACTGTTCCGAACCTGCCAACTACCGTTGGCCGTGTGAGAGTGCAGGCTTCCGACAATATATTCTTCAACATCAATGCAGGCTTCATCACTATCAATTCTGTGTGCGAGGCAAATGGTGTTACTATCAGCCCTTCACAAACTGTAACAGCACCTGCCGGTAGTGCAGCGCTTGATTTGAATTTATCACCGGGCTTTGGCGTACCCGTGAACATTTCAGGCACACTCCAGTCAACAGATCCGCATTCTTACCTGGCTACACACTATAATACGCCGGCAAGCTGTATTGAATTCAGCAACGATTTCCGTTACGATGTGTACAGGTTTACCGTAAGTGAGACAGGCATCTACAGTTTCTCACGCGGAGTGGGTGGCGCTTGGGTGTATAATATTTACCTGGACGATTTTGCGCCCGGCACGCCCTGCCAGAACCTGGTAGCCAGCAATGCNACTTACAACAGCGTAGCAGGGTCAGTGAGCCTGACAANCCCCCTGGAAGTACAGCTGATAAAAGGAGTTTATTATANTATGGCCGTNGGCACCTTCAGCAATACGCAGCCCGCATTACCCTTCAATTACAGTGTAAATGTAACACCGCCTCCTGGCGGCGGCATATTTACCGCGCCCATTAGTCCGGCAGGTTATAGCTATACCTATGTCATCGTTAGCGATTTCACCGGCAAAATCGTTGCCATCGATCCCGATGCCAACCTCAGCAACCCGGCCAACTTCCCCGCGGGCGATTATACCATTTGGGGATTATCGTACAGCAATTCGATTGATCCTGCCACGCTCAATGCCTTTGTGGGCGGACCGTTCAGTGACCTGCAGAATGCCGCAATGTTCCAACCCGGAACGGTGTGCAGTCAATTGAGTTTAAACGCAGTGCCAGTGATCATCACCGGCGCATTGCCCGCCGGGATGCTGCCGCTGAAGGCTTCGCAGGTGAACAATACCGTGCAACTGAAATGGGGCACCGTTTGGGAACAAGACACCAAACACTTCGAAATCTGGCGCTCGTCGGATGGTGTTCATTTTGAAACACTGGTGGCTACTGTGCCGGCAAAGGGCAGCAGCAACAATACTGTGAACTACACGGCCATTGACCAGGCTCCGCTGAACGGCAAAAATTACTACCGTGTGAAGCAGGTTGACCTGGATGGCGACGCCAGCTACAGCAATATTGCGGTGATCGATATAACACTACCGGTTACGCTCACGGCGGTTTATCCCAACCCGGCAAAAGCTACGCTCACGCTGGAGTATATTACTGACAAGGCGGGCACGGTGAATGTAGCGATCATCGACGGCAAAGGCGCGGTGGTGCAACGCACGCAGTTTAATGCGCAGGCGGGAAGAAATATCCGCAGTCTGCAGGTGGCAGCGTTAGCGAAGGGCATTTATGCCTTGCAGATCACCGATAGTGAGAAGACTGAGACGAAGCGATTCATCAAAGAATAGCAATAAAAAACCCCGGTAATTCCGGGGTTTATTTTTTTAATGATGTATAGTGAGATTACCACTTATCTACTTCTTCATTAGCATCAGCTGAACTGGCAGCTCCGTTGCTGCTACTGCTGGCGTTGATGGCCAGGGCAGGAGAATCATTCGTCATATCCACATCTACATCTTCCACATCGGCAGTCTCAGGCTGGTCATGGTTGTAGGCATCGAAATCGAAGTTGGGCATCAATTCAGTCTTCACATAATCTACCGCTTCGGTCAAAGCCTTCAGGAACTTATTAAAATCTTCTTTGTACAAAAAGATTTTATGCCTGTCGTAACCGTTCTCGTTAAACTTCTTGCGACTTTCCGTAATAGTGATGTAGTAATCATTACCCCGGGTAGCGCGCACATCGAAGAAATACGTTCTTCTCTTCCCCGCTCTGATGCGTTTGCTATAAACGCTTTCCATTCTTTTGTCGTTGTTTTCGTACGCCACAGTCATTTAGTTTTTTGCAGTTAACAATTGTCAATATTTGTCAAAAAAAGCAGTTACAAATATAATATTGTTTTAGAATCAGCAAAATTTCATTACTATTTTTGGGGTTTATTCAAAA